>WBZQ01000371.1_pt1 | contig 37137 bp, 37 predicted proteins | sample 5204251 | NCBI WGS metagenome assembly WBZQ01 (sample SAMN12412402, study PRJNA552823) | activated sludge metagenome | isolation source: activated sludge from nitrification reactor of wastewater treatment plant... | place: USA: Virginia | collected 2017-09 | reverse complement strand
ATTTGGATTGGACGGCCAACCTCCTGGGGGAGGGATACAGTTCGTGGTACGTGGCGGAGGGAGCCTGGCTGGACCCTCTGGTCGTGGCTCCGTCTCGGGGTGGTGGTCGTTCGCCAGGGCCTCACTGGCCATCGCCTCAATTTCTGTCTCGGTCAACTCGGGGTGTTCCTGTCTAAATTTGCGCTCAAGGACTGGGCGGGTGGTTGCAACATAGCGTTCACGAGATTGTCGTAGTCCCTCACGGGCCTGGTCATATAGGGTCCTGCGTTCCGCGGTCTGGGCAGTGCCAATTTGGTCGGAAGTAGTACTGGTTCTGGAGTCGGGATCCAGCCCGTCATTGAGGCGGGATTCTGCACACCCAGTGAGCAGGGTCAAGATGAGAGCAAAAGCGAGTCGCATGATGCGGCCTTGTAGCAAGTTCTGATCGGTCGCCACTGTTTGGGCTGACGTGCTAGTGTAGTTAGCTCGCGCACTCTTCGGCAACAGGTCTATGTTTAGACTCTTCCACACAGGATTGGCGGTATGTCGTTTCTTTGTACGCCTGTGGGCAATGACACCAGAGGTCGGGTCCCTTGTCTACAGAAAATACAGTTATGCGGGGACATATGATTTTTTATGCGAGGATCCGAACAACGGTTGCATAAGACTAAGGGGGTAGTGTACCGCTCACGATTTCTTGGACACGGTTGTAGCCGTATTTGATCCGACCTCTGGATTGCCTCGGTCGGTGATCGTCGTTCCTGAGCCAACAGTGGGCGTCGTGTTTTGAGGGCCACTTCACAAGAAGCCCCCTCTCCTCGCCGGTCGACCTCGTCATGCAGCCTCCGGCGTGACCAACAGATCCCGACGGACCTGGCTTGGTGAGCGGAACCCATGCCGCTCGATGAGCCACTGTTCATTATAAAGATGCAACCAGTCGAGGAGCGCCTGGCGAAGCTCTTCCACCGTCTGGAACGTGCGCACCCATAAGAGTTGCTCTTTCAGCGTCCGAATGAACCGCTCCGCCACCCCGTTGCCTTCTGGGGCACGGACAAACGCTGGACTCGACGTGATGCCCAGGAATCGGAGTTCGGCCTGAAAATCGTCGCTCATATATTGACTGCCATGATCATGCCGCACCTGCAAGCCCGTGGCGATGCCCGCAGCAACAACGCCGAACTGCTGGCGCACCCCTTGGCGAATCGGTTCTAAGGCTTCGAAGCGCGTGGCCCGCTTCGCCGCATGGATGCCAATCCCTTCGAGGGTACAATGATCGACACCGATGAAGACGGTGACGGCTCCGTCCTCCACCGTCACCGTGCTGGTCGCATCGGTGCCCCACATCTGATTCGGCCGCTCCGTCGTGATGGTGCCGTCGTGGACTCGTGGCCCCACGACGCGTGGCGCTCGGCTGGGAGCCAAGAGACCAGTCTGTCGCATGAGCCGCAGCACACGCGGTTTCGAGGTGCGAGTCCCCTGTGCCCGCAGCCGCGCCCAGACTTTGCGATGTCCTTCCCCAAGAAACGGCGACGTGGCCAGCACGTGGCGGATATGCACGGTCAGCGCCTCGTCGGTATACAAGGTCTTCGGGCCTCGTTTCGCTGGCTCATGGGGCGGTGCCACGCGACGGCCCGGCTGAGCATAAAAAGTGGACCGACTCAGGCCCCATTCCTGACAGACCCGGACCACACCATAGGAGCGATTCGTGGAAGACGACGTAGTGTGGCTCATCGCGTCGACCTCCCGGTGGCCAAAGGGGCGCCACCCCGGAGACGCTGGACTGCTTCTCGCGACAGTTCCAAGCGCATCGTCAAATCCCCGACCAAGGCCTTCAGCCGCGCCAGTTCGTCATCGCGGCCATCGGCGGCCCGGCTCTTCAACCCGGCCTGGCCACTAGCCACGAACTGGTCCCGCCACTCCGACACCGTTGCGGCAGTAATCTCTGTTTCACGGGAGACTAGGTCGAGATCCTCACCCCGCAGCACGCGGAGTACGACCTCCATCTTCTTCCGCGAGGAAAACCGACCTCGTTCCGTCTTCGTTTTCGCCATGGACACCTCCATTCAGAAGGGGACAGTATGCCTCAATGGTGTGTCCAAGGAAATTGTGGGGCGGAGGAGTAGATGCCTTTTAAATCACCACATCGGTCGCCACGGCTGCCATGATGAACACTCCAAGGGCTCAGGCGAGCTGAGTCGATGATTCTTCCGACGGTCCTCAAAGCTACATGGATCCGATATCTAGTGTGCGGTCGAAGGCTACCATCCTATCTTGCCCATCTTGACGTTGGCACAATCCTCTGACAGAAAAGACAGCAGTTCGGAATAGAAAAGAAGGAGTATCGTGATGCGTACAGTCAGTCGACGGATGACGGATTTGGCTCAGTCAGAAATTCGAGCCATGACTCAGGCCTGCGCCGAAGCCAAGGGCCTCAATATGGCTCAGGGCGTCTGTGATACGCCGGTTCCATCGGTCGTGCTCGAAGGGGCTGAGCGGGCGATTCGTGATGGCTATAACGTCTATACGCGCTTCGACGGGTTGCCGTACCTCCGGCAGGCCATCGCCGAGAAGCTAGAGCGGTATAACCGGATGAAGGCTGACCCGGAAACTGATATCACCGTCAGCGCCGGTGCGACGGGAGCCTTCCATTCCGCCTGTGCTGCCCTGCTGAATCCAGGCGATGAGGTCATTCTGTTTGAGCCCTACTACCAATACCACATCAGTGCCCTTGTGGCGGTCGAAGCGGTTCCGGTCACGGTTTCCATGCAACCTCCGATTTGGTCCTATTCGATGACCCAGTTGGAGGAAGCCGTGACAGCTAAAACGAAGGCTATCATCGTCAATTCACCGGGCAACCCATCCGGGAGGGTCTATAGCCAATCTGAACTCGAGGCATTGGCGGAATTTGCCTGCCGGCATGACCTCTTCGTCTTGACGGATGAAATCTATGAATACTTCCTCTATGACGGACGACGCCATGTCAGCATGGCCTCACTGCCGGAGATGGCGGAGCGAACCATCACGATTGGCGGATACTCCAAGACGTTCAGTGTGACGGGCTGGCGGATCGGATACAGCGTCGCCTCACGACAGTGGGCACAAGCCATCGGCGCCATGAACGATTTGCTCTACGTCTGTGCTCCAGCCCCATTGCAGATGGGTGTGGCGCGGGGAATTCGTGAGTTGCCGGATAGTTACTACGAAGGCTTGCGGCAGGAGTATCAGGGGAAGCGTGAGAAATTCTGTCGCGCGTTATCTCAAGCTGGAATCACTCCATCCATCCCCCAAGGCGCCTATTACGTCTTAGCGGATGTCTCCCATCTTCCTGGCCTGACGGGGAAGGCTCGTGCGATGTCTCTGTTAGGTAAAACCAGGGTCGCCGGCGTGCCAGGGGAAGCCTTTTTCACAAGCAAGGTTGGGGCTGATTTTATCCGATTCAGTTATGCCAAGACGGATCAGGATCTGGAGGAGGCCTGTCGGCGGCTGACGCAAGATGGAATATAGCTACTCACGGTAGTGAATGAACCTGACTAGCCAGATGCGGGAACCAGGCTTGCCAACGCTCGACTGAGAGACGCGGGACAGCAAGGGCTCGTGGCGATGATTCCACGGTAGCGCGGGGTCGGTCGGTTAAAAATCAGAGCCTGTCCGCTTCCATCAGTAATCGTTCCGCCAGCTTCAGCGATCAACAGGACTCCAGCCGCGACATCCCACTCATTTTCCGGTTCAAATGTGGCCACCGCATCGATGCGGCCGCATGCCATCAGCGCGAGGGCCCAGGCGATGGAAAGCATCGGACGATGTTGAGTGGATGAATCGAGCGCCGCAAAACGACCAGTTTGACGCTCCCATGGACCCAGCGCAATCACCGGGAGGTGCTCGGCGTTGGTCGGCCGTGAATCGATTGATTCGTGGTTCAGTCGAAGTCCTTCACCTCGGATTGCACTGAAGAGCTCGTTGGTCGAGGGGTTATAGATGGCGGCCACGATCGGAAGACCCTGCTCAATGAGGGCGACGGAAATGCAAAACTCCGGAACTCTGTTGATGAAGGCTTTGGTCCCATCGATGGGATCGACCACCCAGACCCGATCTTTCTGCAGTCGACCGGCATCATCCGGGGATTCTTCCGATAGCCACCCGTCGTGGGGAAACGCTGAGAGCAGCTGTGCGTGAAGAATCCGGTTGACCGCGAGGTCCGCCGATGTGACCGGAGACTGGTCCGGTTTTCTGATCGTCTCGAATCCCTCAGCAGCCAACCGTAAGGCCTCTGAACCGGCGGCTCGCATCGCTGCTTCAAGTTGTTCAAGCTCTCGAGTCCATATCATGACTGGCAGATTACCAGGCTTATGATTGAATGAAAAGGAACGCGCCAGTTCTTGGCTTGACGTTCCACTAGAATCTGCGTACAAGCTCGCTATCATGAAGTTAGTCCAGAAACGTTCGAAGAAGACCGGCATGTCTCCCGGGACTCTAATCCACATTGGTGAGACACGTACGAACTCCGTGACCGTGACTCGCTTCAACTATGCCGGTACGCACTGCGACGAGCAGGTTGTGACGGACATGGAGACCCTTCGCCCACCAGCAGATGAGACGGTGACCTGGGTCAATGTCGGTGGTGTCCACAAGGTTGAGGTGCTGGAAGGATTTGGCAAACACTTTGGCCTCCATCCGCTTCTGCTGGAAGATATTGCCAACACCGATCAGCGTCCCAAGCTGGATGACTACGAGACATACTTGTTTCTTGTGATGAAGATGCTGATGACCTCCGACCGAGGAGATATTCTGGTTGAACAGGTTAGTTTTGTTCTCGGACGAAACTATGTGCTCTCGTTTCAGGAGAACGGGACGGATGTGTTCGGCGCCGTTCGGGATCGTCTCAAAGGTGGCAAGGGCCGACTGCGTCAAAATGGCTCGGACTATCTTATGTATGCGTTGATCGATGCCGTGGTGGACCAGTATTTTACCGTGCTCGAAATGCTCGGCGAACGCATTGAATCGCTCCAGGAACGGGTAATTGCCGATCCGAAGCCTGAGACACTACAAGACATCCATGCGCTGAAACGGCAGTTGCTCTTTGTCCGTCGGGCTGTGTGGCCGTTACGGGAAGCGATGAACAATCTCTCGCGTTCGGAATGCCCATTCCTGCATGAGCCGATGAAACTCTTTTTCCGGGATGTCTATGATCATGTGGTCCAGATCGTGGATACGATCGAGACCCTGCGCGAGATGGTTTCAGCCAGCCTCGATATCTATTTATCCAGCGTAAGCTATCGCTTGAATGCCGTCATGCGTGTCCTGACGGTGATCACGACGATTTTTATGCCGCTCAGTTTCATCGCCGGCATCTATGGGATGAATTTCGAACATATGCCCGAGTTGAAGTGGGCATGGGGCTATCCCATGGCGCTTGGCATCATGGGCATCGTCGCCGCGATCATGCTGATCGGGTTCCGTTTGAAAAACTGGCTGTAAGCGGTGAGGCTCGGCTACTCCTGAACTTCCACTTTATCGACAAAATAGGTCGTGTCCCCGAAGCAGGTAGTGGGGATATAGCGATACTCCTTATAGTGTAGGACCACGCGCTTTCCCATCATGTCGTTCAATTGATCGGCGACTTTGTCGTCCCAGATTGTGAACTGCCACAGGACTGGTGCCGTCCCAGGCACCGTGGTCATGGCCAGCTCTCCCTCATGTGTTTTGCACACCCACCCCTTCGAGGAGAATTTTTGGATGTATCCGGCTCGGTTGCCATCGGAATACGTCCAGTTAAACACGACGATGAGATAGGCCGCACCGAGAAACACGAGGATAGTCAACAATACTTTCACTGCTTTCACCAGGTGTCTCCCTCGTTACGCGTGAAGGTCGCCGAAGAGCCAGGGGGCCTCAGTCTTTCGACGAGCTTCATAGGCTGAGATGTCCTGCTCGTGTTGAAGCGTCAAACCGATCGAATCAAGGCCCCGGTAGAGACAATCCTTACGGAAGGGGTCGATCTCAAACCCATAGACTATTTTCTCCGGCGTCGTCACCGTCTGGTTGGCGAGATCGACTGTGAGCCGGTATCCCTCGGTCTCAACGGCATGCTTCATGAGCGCCAGCACTTCGTCTGCTTTCAGCACCACGGGAAGAATGCCGTTTTGAAAACAGTTGTTGTAAAAAATGTCGGCAAAACTTGGGGCGATGACGCAACGGAACCCTTGGTCCAGCAGGGCCCAGGGGGCATGTTCTCGAGATGAGCCGCATCCAAAATTATCGCGCGTCAACAAGATCGAGGCCGTTTGATAGCGAGGCTGATTCAAGAAAAAGTCAGGATCAGGGGATCCATCCTTTTTCTTTCTCCAGTCGAAAAAGAGACCTTCGCGGAGCCCGGTCCGTTTGATCGTCTTTAAAAATTGCTTCGGAATAATTTGGTCGGTATCCACATTGATTTGATCCAATGGGGCCACGAGACCAGTGAGAGTGATAAACGGTTCCATAAACGACCTCAGCTCCAATGTCGAATATCGACGAAGTGTCCTTCGATAGCCGCCGCCACTGCCATAGCAGGGGAGACCAAGTGGGTTCTCCCGCCTGCGCCTTGGCGCCCTTCGAAGTTGCGATTGCTGGTGGAGGCACAACGCTCTCCTGGCTGCAACACATCGGCATTCATTGCCAGACACATACTGCACCCTGCCTCTCTCCATTCAAACCCTGCGTCACGAAACACGCGATCAAGCCCCTCCGCCTCGGCCTGTTGTTTGACGAGACCAGAGCCTGGGACCACCATGGCATGCACGGATGTCGCCACCTTCCGACCTTTGGCCAGGCTGGCCGCCAACCGTAAGTCTTCAATACGCGAGTTGGTGCAGGAACCAATGAAGACCTTGTCGACTTTGATGTCAGTGATCGGAGTATTGGGAGACAACCCCATGTAGTTCAATGCCCGTTCCGTCGCACTCTTGGTTTTGACATCAACGATCGTTCGCGGGTCTGGAATTTTTTGATCCACCCCCAGCACCATTCCGGGGCTCGTTCCCCAACTGACTTGCGGCGCGATCTCTTCCGCTCGCAGGGTCACGACAGCATCATAGCTGGCATCCTGGTCGGTCTTGAGGGATTGCCATGCTTGAACTGCCTGTTCGAACAACGCTCCTCTCGGAGTCAGTGGACGTCCCTTCACATAGGCGATCGTTTTTTCATCAGGGGCCACCAGTCCAGCGCGGGCTCCTCCCTCGATGGACATGTTGCACAGGGTCATGCGTCCTTCCATACTCAGTGCGCGAATCGCTGACCCTGTGTATTCGATGACGTACCCAGTCCCCCCAGCCGTTCCGATCTTCCCGATAATCGCCAAAATAATATCCTTAGCCGAGCAGCGATCAGAAAGGGACCCCTCAACCCGCACTTCCATCGTCTTGGGCCGCTTCTGTACTAAGCACTGTGTGGCCAAGACATGCTCGACTTCGCTGGTCCCGATGCCGAAGGCTAAGGCTCCAAACGCTCCGTGGGTCGACGTATGAGAATCTCCGCACACGATCGTCGTTCCGGGAAGCGTGAACCCCTGTTCAGGGCCGATGACGTGGACCACGCCTTGTCGGACGTCATCCATGCCGAAGTAGGTAATACCAAAGTCGCGACAGTTTTCCTCAAGGGTTTGAATCTGCTTCGCGCTGATGAGATCGGCGATCGGCAGCGTCCGGTCGGTCGTAGGAACATTGTGATCCGGCACTGCCAGTGTGGCCGCCGGTCGGCGAGGGCGCCGGCCGGCAAGCTTTAACCCCTCGAAGGCTTGCGGCGACGTCACTTCGTGCACGAGTTGCCGATCGATGTACAGGAGGGTGGTCCCATCTGGTTCCGCTCGAACGACATGCGACTCCCAAATTTTGTCGAACAGTGTCTTGCCCGCCATCAGTACTCCTGTTTTTGTAAAGTGGGACCCCTATTATACAGAGAAGGCCTATGGTCTTGACAAGGTGCCTATCCCGCTTGCCCTTCCCCGCACGTCGTGATACCACCAGGCCCATGAAGGCTGCACCGTGGAACGAACCGCGCATTGTAGAGTGGAGTCAGTTCTTGCTGGACAGCTATCGCCGTTGGATTGGAAATGAGTTGATTGAGCGGGCCGGAGATGTCACGGCGCAAGCTCAGAGGTTGTTCGATGCCTCATGTGTGGTGGTGTCGCATGGCACCGAACCCGATCCGATCTTGAACTATGGCAATCAAGTGGCCTTGGACTTGTGGGAGGTCTCCTGGGAGCAATTGACCGCGACTCCCTCGCGGCTGACGGCTGAGCCTGACAACCGAGCCGAACGGGAGCGCATGTTGGCTCAGGCACGAATCAACGGCTACTATGACGGCTATAATGGTGTGCGGATTTCGGCAACGGGTCGTCGTTTTATGGTTGAACAGGCTGTGATTTGGACTGTGGTTGATATGGTGGGGAGTCCGCTTGGTCAGGCGGCGACGTTTTCACGATGGTCAGGAGTATGATAACCCAGCCTGCGTTACAGGAATTGACGAGATGTTTCCATGAACGGATCTTGAGCGAGAGACCAAAAAGGTCAGTTCAGTAAGGTCAGGTCCACAATTCAAGGGGGCCGTGGTTGGCGAGGCCACGGAGCAGGTCTTGCCTGGAAAGTATGCCGACGAGACGACGGCTCTGATCGAGAATCGGAACCGCATGGATCCGTTCCTCCAGCATGACTCGGGCGATTTCACGGATCTCCGTGGTAGGGGTTGCCGAGATCACTCGCGGAGTCATGACCTCGGCAGCATGCTTGTGGGAAGCCTGTTGTGTATCGGCCGATGTGATCAATTCAGGGACGTGATGGAGGAGATCCCGATACGAGAGCATTCCCACGAGCGTGCCATGTAATGAGGTGATGGGGATGTGGTGAAATCCCTTGTGACTCATGAGCGTCCAAGCATCAAGGAGCCGACTGTCAGATGGAAGCGAGAGCACGGCTGTCGTCATCAAGTCTCGGGCCAGGACTGCCGGCGTTGGATGTGATCGATCAGGGCCCTGTTGTTGGTAGGCCGTTTGCGCAACTAAGGCGGGGTGATCCAACGTCGATGATTGTTGACCATGATGCTCCCGATCTGCCACCGCCTCCAGGCGGTTGTACCGTGGGGTCACGAGCTTTGCCGGATAGACTTCCGCAACCCCGTTGACTGCCACAATAATGGGCATGCTGTAGCTCCCTGGCTGTTGTATCGGCACATTGGTGAAATACTTAAGCGAAGGAGAGGGCCGATGGTCGGTTTTTCAAACTGAGTCCGTCCGTAATTTTGTACCCGTATGAGGTTCTTCGGTCGAGAAGGGATGTGAACAGAGCCATGTCTAACCCCACCGCCGGCATCAGTCGTGGGTGAACGGCGTGGCCGCCGGTTGCGGCCAACTTGGGGCGAGTTCTTCTGCCCACGATGGCTCTAAATCGGTTGCTTCCATTTTGAGCCCTATGTTATACATGTCTCTGCATAGTTGAAATTTTAGGATTATGGATAAGTTGGTTTAAGGACCACTAAAACAGAAAAACGGTACACAGTACCCAAGCGCCTGCACGTCATCTAGATTTTGGCATCATCACGATATCGGTTTACGAGCTTCTATTTTATCTCTTCTTTAATCTCGCAAGGGGGGTAGCCATGGGTAAGTTATTGTTGACGGGCTTTCTCGGCCTTGGATTGGTGTTGGCCGGGGTTTCAGGTTCATACGCACTTCAAGCGGGCGGTGTCGAGACCGGGGATCTCGAATCAGGTTCTGTCGTGGGGCAGCCATTCAAGGAACTTACCGTTGATGCCTCGTTCTTCGCGATCGAGCTTGGCAATATGAAAGTTTGGTATCCTCCTGTGACGGTAATCGATTTCAAGACACGTCCAGGTGCACCCGTTCTCCTAAAAGTCACGAATAATTCAACGGCTGAGCACGGGTTTCAGCTCACTGCCGCAGTGAATCAATCGGCGCCAACCGTTTTACATACGAAGCTCGTGCTCAAGCCAGGAGAGACGCAATATATCGGTGTTCCGACCAGCGACCTGTTTTATGCGGCCGGGACCGTCCTGGAGTATAAATGTCACTTACATCCTGCCCATGTAGGTGGCAAGTTGCTCATGCTGAAATAGTCACGGGCAACGAATAAGGAAAGTCTCAGTGTAGATTGACGGCCTCAAGGAAATCCTCCTTGAGGCCGTTGCGTTTTCCGGCTTGTCTGAGAAGGCCGTAGAGGCGTCAAGAATCCATTAAAAAGCGAAAGGCCTTGGTTCTCTTCAGAGCCAAGGCCTTCCTTCAACGCCAGGAACAGAGGTTGAGCTAGTTCCTAACCCCGCTCCACACTTTAGCGGGATCGATTCCTTTATCAGGATTCAACGTCTTCGCTCGTTCCAGAAGGACCTCCGTCTTCTCCGGATAGAGAGGGTCTGAGATGCAGCAATTATCGACCGGACACACAGCTGCGCATTGTGGTTCATCGAAATGGCCGACACACTCCGTACATCGGTCATGGGCGATGACATAAATGTTATCGCCGACTCCCTGTCCATCACCGACGTGGTTCCCTTTAGACTCAGCATCACTTCTAGTTTCAAAAATGGCTTCATTGGGACATTCCGGCAGGCATGCCCCGCAAGAGATACATTCGTCTGTAATCAGTAAAGCCATGACCCAAGCCTCCTTCTCACTCTCAAATCAATATTGACAAGATCCCACGTCCACCACCATAGTAGTGCCCGATTTGACGAGTGGCAGCGTGAGCAGGCATTCTATCCTGTGCTGATTTTCCAGGTCAACGTAACGAGTTCCGGTCAGAAGACCTAGGGCAGTTATACGCATGGGTCATTGGGCCCAGCATGTGAAAAAATAAAGTCGGTACTCTTCTCCAGATGTCTCGTAGTCATAACCAAACGAGTGAGCGAGAGCAGAAAAAGAAGCGGATCATCATGATGATCTTGCTGGCGTTGCTGTTGATGAGCGCCTCGGTGTTTCTCGTTGAACGCAAAGAATCAAGTGTGATTGTGGTGACGTTTCCCAGTGGCGTCGAATTGGAGGCCGAAGTGGCCGATACGCCTGAGAAGCTCCTCTTTGGACTTGCCTTTCGAGAGGAGTTACCAGCAAATGGGGGCATGCTGTATATTTTCGAAGAAAATGGTCTTCATCGTGTCACGACGCGGGAGTACCGATTTCCCATCGACATACTGTGGGTCGACGAGAGTCATCATGTGGTATATCTGCTTGAACAGGCAGAGCCCTGCGCGAAGGATCCATGCCCATTGTTTGGGCCGCCACCCGAGTCGGCACGCTATGTGATACAGGCGGAATCTGGGTTCATTAAAAAATCAGGCGTGACCAAAAACGACGAACTCAAATACGCCCTTCGTCTCTAGCCAAGTAGAAGTTAAATCGGTCATTGCGAACAAATTGTAGATGGGGTGTTCCAAGCACCATTCATGACGATAACACCAGGATAGTCAAAAAGGTTGTCCACAAGGGCCGCAGCGAGCGATGCGATAAGGCGTACGCATCAGCACGTTGAACCTTAATACGCGATGCGATAACGCCGCGGTGGGCTTTTTCAGCATCCTGCATATACGCCTTGCGGTACATCAAGGGAATACACATGATGGATGGGTTTCAAAAGGTCGGTCAGGTTGAGGACGTACCTCCGGGGCAGTCGAAGATCGTCAAGGTCAATGATCGACCGATCGCCCTGTTCAATATCGATGGGAAATTTTATGCCATCCATAATAGCTGCCCGCACGAAGGGGGGCCTCTTATCGAAGGTCGGCTCAAGGGGTACGTTATTGCCTGTCCGTGGCATGACCTTGCGTTCGACATCCGAAATGGACAAGGTACGGATGGGGGCGGGTATTGCGTGGGAAGTTACGAGGTGCGAGTGGAGGGAAGCGAGATCATGATCGGCCCGCGAAAAAAATCATGAAGAGTTTCAAGGAAACGTGCCTAACCGTGACGAACGCACAGAGGATGCCGGTGTGAATACCGTTGGTGTCGAACCTCTATCGATAGGGGAGACCGGAGATTCCCGCAAGGTCGTGGTTGATCGACCCTTTGTCCTTCAGTTATGGGAAGACCGGACAAGGGGTGAGCAGTGGGTTGCGTCCTATGACACCAAGGGACTTGCTTTGCTCGACGACGAATTTCTCCGCATCGCCAGTAATAACGCGGTCGACAACGGACAGCGAATCTTTGAGTTTAAGGCCGTGCAGCCAGGTGTCTATCGCATCGTGTTTGAAAAACGCATGGGGTGGAAATTCACCTCAGAAGATCGCCGCCTCTTCACGATAGAGGCGCAGCCAGTCACGGGGGATTGAGTCCATGCCAGACATTGCGTTTATCAATGGCCGATTTCTTCCATGGCAAGATGCGACGGTATCCATCGATGACCGCGGATTCCAATTCGGCGATGCGGTCTATGAAGTGATTCGAACCTATCGAGGGTCCCCGTTCGAAATGAGTGCACATCTTGACAGGCTTGATCGAAGCGCAACGCAACTGTCCATTTCCCAACCCTATACCAGAAGGCAATGGACGCAATGGATTCACCAGGGACTGAGCCTGGCTGGTTATCAGGATGCCAAGATCTATATTCAGGTAACGCGAGGCGTGGCTCCCCGCGAGCATGGCTTTCCTTCAGAGAGTCGGCCAACTGTCGTCATGACGATTCGAGCCATCCACCCGCTCAGCGTTGAAATGCGCCACACCGGCGTGACGGCCTGTACGTGCGAGGATCTGCGATGGGGCCGATGCGATATCAAAAGCGTGAATTTGCTGGCCAACGTCCTGGCTCGTGAGGAGGCAAGAAAAGCGGGTGTATTTGAGGCCATCTTGGTTCGTGACGGCTTGGTCATGGAGGGGGCCGTGAGCAATGTGATGGCTGTTCAGGGAGGTGTACTCGTGACGGCTCCAGAAAGCCCGCGTATTCTGTCCGGAGTGACCAGGACCGTCGTCCTGCAATTAGCAAGAAGGGAAGAGGTCGTCGTCGAGGAACGATTCATGTCGATCGACTCCCTCTACCAGGCAGACGAGGTTTTTCTTACCGGGACCACGCTCGAAGTACTCGGAGTCGTTCAGATCGACGGGAAATCCATTGGCAACGGTCACCCCGGTCCAGTGACTCAGGCATTGGCAGCTCGATGGGCGATACTGACGGGCTAGTCCCCTTGCATTGCTTAGGGGTGCGTGCTATGGTACCGCCTCTGTAAGTGGGCGCACGCCCACTTTTTTGTTTGGTCACGTGTCTAAGAGGACATGAAGGTTGAGGACGCCGGGGAGTAGTGTGCAGCCGGTTATCGACCGATTGCAGGAAGTTATTTCGCCGATTCTATGGACGCTCGGACTCGAATTGATCGATGTTGTTTGCGTTGGACGTGGTCCGCGGTCTGTTGTTCGTGTGTTGGTCGACAAACCGGGTGGAGTGACCATCACCGACTGTGAGCAAGCACATAAGGCTCTAGGGCCGGCACTCGATGTCGCCGATCCGTTCCCTCACGCCTATACGCTTGAAGTCTCATCTCCAGGTTTGGATCGCCCGTTCCAGAGAACTCAGGACTATCAACGGGCGATTGGAAAACAGGTGAATCTCAAGCTTCGACAGCCTCTCGAAGGTCAGTGGCGGATTACCGGAGAACTGATGCAAGTAGACGAGACGCTCGTCGTGTTGGAGGTCGGTACGCATCGAGCTCCTTTGGCGATTCAGCTCAGCCGTGAGAGCATTGCAGAAGCGAAACTGGTCGTGAAAATCTAAATTGTGGTTAGGGGCGCCGTGGATGGAAACCGGATGCAGGAGCGTGAGGTATGAACCGAGAACTGATTTCAGTAATTGACGAAATCGGGCGCCAAAAGGGAATCGACAAGGCGCGCGTAATCGGAGCCATTGAATCCGCTCTGCAGACTGCCGCAAAAAAGCGCTTTGGGCAGGCTGAGAACATTCAGGTTGAGATTGATCCGAAGACCGGAGAAATTTCAGTTGTCTCCAAGAAGACGATCGTCGAAACAGTCAGCAATCCTAAAGCCGAAATTTCCCTGCAAGAAGCCCGTCAGTATGACAGCGAAGCCGAAGTTGGAGACGAAATCGGTTCCCTGATTGAGATGAATGAATTGGGGAGAATTGCCGCGCAGACTGCCAAGCAAGTCATTTTTCAGAAGGTTCGTGAAGCAGAATGGGAGGCGGTGCAGAAGGAATACTCCACGAGGCAGGGTGATTTGGTCACCGGCATCATTCTTGGTATGGAGCGTCGCAATTACTTGGTAGATCTCGGGAAGACAGAGGCGATTCTCCCGATACAAGAGCAGATCCCGCGTGAAACGTACCGTCGTGGTGATCGTGTGAAAGCCATGCTGTTGGAAGTTCGTCGGACCCCTAAGGATGTACAGGTGATTTTGTCGCGAAGCCATCCCCAATTTGTGTCGAAACTCTTTGAGCTCGAAGTGCCTGAGATCATGGAGAAGATTATCGAAATCAAGTCGGTTGTTCGAGAGCCTGGGGATCGGACAAAGATTGCTGTGACTTCACGGGAAAAGGCGGTGGATCCGGTGGGTGCTTGTGTCGGTATTAAAGGTTCCCGCGTGCAAGCCGTCGTCCGTGAGTTGCGTGGTGAGAAGATCGACATCATTACTTGGACCCAAGATCCGCGGGTATTCATCGCCGAAGCCTTAAATCCTGCCACGATCGAGAAGGTCGGTATCGACGAGGAGAAGAAGTCGGCACTGGTGGTGGCCGCCGATTCCCAACTGTCTTTGGCGATCGGAAAGAATGGCCAAAATGTCAGGCTTGCGGCGCGTTTGACGGGGTGGAAAATCGACATCATCAGCGCTACGGAGTACGAAAAGGAAAAAGTGGAGCGCGACAAGGAAATCAAAGCAGCACTGGCGGAAGAGACAGAGGCGCAACGACTGCAGGAAGAGGCTCGTCAAGCTGCGAGGGCGGAAGAGGCACTGAACGGATCAGAGTAGGATACGGAATCATCTGATGGCAATGCGTGTATACGAACTGGCAAAGAAGCTGGGCATGGAAAATCGGGTGCTCATCCCAGAGCTCAAGAAAATGGGTGTGTCAGTGACATCCCATAGTAGCGCACTGGATGATGAGATCGTGGAGAAGGTGTTGGGAAAGCTCGCCCCGCAATCCAAGGGGCAGGGAGCTGCGACTGAAGCAGATTCTCCATCCAAGTTCAGTCCCGGCGCGGCGCAGAGCAGGGCTTTGGCGAGCAAGGGGCAACCGACGGAAGAGTCTGCCAAGCCAGACAAGCGGCGCATTCTGATTAAGCGTAAGAAAGAAGAAGAGCCGGCTGAGATTCTCTCGTCGTCCACGGCCGTGGAAATCGAACATTCAGCTCAGCCTGAGCTAGTAGTTGCAACAAGTACCGCTCCATCACCCCCTGCAGAGCAGTCGGGTATTGAGGAGCCTGTCGCGCCCAGCCCACGCGTGGAGGACGTTCGACCGGAAAGCTTAGTCGCACCTCCTGCCGCGGTGGTACCTTCGGCGGTGGTTCCCACGCAGGAGACCGTTCAGCCCAAGCCGGTTGTTGCACCGCCAGGCGCTGCAACCACGACGGTTGAATCCGTCCTCGGTAAGAAGAAGAGCATGGCGTTCGAGGCCATTGAAGCCGAAGGACAGAAGGATAAACTCAAGAAAGCCAAAAAGCCAGGTCGGCCGAAAGATGAGCAGCAGGATGTGAAGCTCAGAGAGGATGCCGCACGTTGGCAGGATCTCCGAGCCATTCCGGTCCAACGTCGTGACGATCGCTCCAAGCATCTGCACCATAGTGGTGCTCCATCAGAGGTGACGAAGCCGCGTCGAAAGAGTGTCAAGGTCACTCCGAGAACGACGGTCAAAGAATTTGCGGAGTTGATCGGACAGCGTCCCGCAGACATTGTTCGTAAGCTCATGGAGATGGGTCAAATGCTGACCTATCACCAGCCTATGAATCTGGACGCAGCGGCGATGTTAGCTGAAGAGAGTGGTGTCAAGATCGATATCGTAATTGAAAAAGTAGGGGACGACTTGTTGCAAGATGTGTTGGAGACCGGTGGTGAGGAACGGCCTGAACCGCGGCCACCTGTCGTAACGATCATGGGTCATGTCGATCACGGGAAAACATCACTACTCGACGCCATTCGTCAAACCAATGTTGCAGAGGGAGAGGCTGGCGGTATCACGCAGCATATTGGGGCCTATACGGTTTCGGTACGAGGCAAGCAGGTGACCTTCTTGGATACGCCAGGCCATGAGGCTTTCACGGCCATGAGGGCCCGTGGGGCTAAAGTCACGGATGTCGTCATTCTCGTCGTTGCGGCCGACGATGGGGTCATGCCTCAAACTATTGAGGCCATCCACCATGCGAAGGCCGCAGGCGTTCCGCTCATCGTCGCAATGAACAAGATCGATAAGCCCACAGCCAATCCGGATCGGGTCAAGAATGCGCTCTCAGAACATGGACTCATTTCTGAAGCTTGGGGTGGCGATACGATCATGGTGGAAGTGTCGGCCAAGCAAAAAACTGGTCTGGATACGCTTTTGGAAATGATTCTTTTGCAGGCCGAAGTGCTTGAGCTCAAGGCGGATCCACACCGGCAGGCTAGAGGTACGGTCGTCGAAGCGAAAATTGAACGAGGGCGAGGGCCAGTCGCGACGGTCCTGGTACAGGGTGGGACCTTGCGGGTTGGTGATGCGTATGTCGTGGGTACGTTCAGTGGCCGTGTACGGGCGCTCATCAATGATCGCGGTGAAAAAGTACAGCAGGCAGGGCCGTCCATTCCCGTCGAAGTTATTGGCTTGCCGGGTGTTCCGTCGGCAGGAGATGTCTTCCATGTCGTCTCGAATGAGCGGGTAGCCAGAGAGATTGCCGAAGAGCGAGCTCAAAAACGTCGGGCAGCCGAATTGACCAGTCCGACGAAGGTTTCGCTGGATGACCTTTTTGCAAAAATCCAAGAAGGGTCAGTGAAGGAGTTGGCCATCGTCATCAAGGCCGATGTGCAGGGATCATCTGAGGCGTTGGCCGGAGCGGTTGAAAAGTTATCGACCGACGCGGTCAAACTTCGGGTCATTCATAACGCCGTCGGCGGAATTATGGAATCCGATGTCCTGCTTGCGGCAGCATCACGGGCGATCGTCATTGGGTTTAATATTAGACCTGAGCCAAAGGCCACGGCATTGGCTGAGCAGCAAGGTGTCGATGTCCGGCTCTATACGATCATCTATGACGCCATTGCCGATATTAAAGCTGCCATGGAAGGCTTGCTTGAACCGACGCTCAAGGAGCGAGTTCTGGGACGTGCAGAGGTACGCCAGGTCTTTATGATCCCAAAGGTTGGCGCCGTGGCAGGTGCCTATGTGGTTGATGGCCTCATCTCGCGAACCAGTGCTGGGGTCCGTGTGATTCGTGACAATGTGGTGGCCTATCAGGGTAAATTTGGCTCGTTGAAGCGATTCAAAGACGATGTGCGTGAGGTTCAGCAGGGATATGAGTGTGGGTTCAGTATAGAGAATTTCAATGATGTGAAAGTGGGAGATATTGTCGAAGCGTATACGATCGACAAAATCGCCACCAAGCTTTAGATGTCGATCCCGATCATGACGCTGTGCGGTAAGACGCTCTCACGGAGACCGGCTCATATAAAAGGCACGTTGTAGGCGGTCATTATGGTGGTGGGGCTCTGTACGGTCGAGTTGTTCATCTCAGAGAGCCAATCGTTGAAAGATAAGCGTCAGGTCCTGCATGGACTCAAAGAGCGACTGCGAAGTAAATTTAATCTCTCTGTGGCAGAAGTCGATGGGCAAGATCTCTGGCAGAAGGCCGTTCTCGCGATGGCCTGTGTGGCCAGCGAGGGACGTTTTGTGAGCCAGGTTTTGGAGCAGGCGCTGAACCTGATCAAGAGTATGCCGGTTCTCGAGGTGGTCCGTACTCAACAGGAGTTGCTCTAGCCTTCAGCCCCATGTCGCCGTTCCTGAGGACCATCACCGTACGATGTCTAAGGCAACCTACAAACGGGCTGATCGAGTGGCCGATCAGATTCGCATGGAAGTGGCCGATATTCTCATGCGCAAAATCAAAGATCCTCGGGTGCATGGTGTCACCGTGACCGATGTCGAACTCACAGGAGATTTGCGTATTGCCCATGTCTTCGTTACGACCATGGAGCGGGATGCGGCTGAGCGTGAAGTCTTTGCCGGGCTGTCAAAAGCGAGTGGGTTTGTGCGTGCTGAATTAGGACGTCGTCTGTCGCTCCGTTACCTCCCTGAAGTTATCTTCAAGAAGGATGTGAGTGGCATACGGGGTAATCGAATCGACCAGTTATTGGCGGGATTGCACGGTACTACCGGAGAACTGCAAGCCCCCAAAGATGCCACTGAGGAATCGAGTGTTTCAGAGTCTTGACGCTATGACCAGCGCTACCACGATGCTTGAACAGAGGGTGTCCCAAGACGGCGTGCTTATTGTTCACAAAGAGGCCGGTTGGACGTCGCACGATGTTGTTGCCAAAGTTCGCGCCCTTTTAAAAGAAAGCAAAGTTGGGCACGCCGGCACATTAGATCCAAGTGCTACAGGGGTTTTGCCGATTCTTGTGGGGCGAGCCACAAGAATTGCCGAATATCTGGTTGATTGGGATAAGGAGTACCGAGCTCAGTTGCGGCTCGGAGAAACGACGGATACGCAGGATGCAACTGGTCGGCTGTTGACGAGCATTGATCCAAGTGGAGTCACGGAAATCAATCTACAAACAGTCCTCACCGGATTCCGTGGCATCCAACGACAGCTGCCCCCAATGTACTCGGCAGTCAAGGTCGGCGGACAACGACTGTATAAGGCCGCCAGGGCTGGCAAGACGATCGACCGGGCTGAACGCTCTATCGTGATTCATACGCTGGAACTCATGTCCTTTGATGGCCGGGATGCAACATTGCGCGTTGTTTGTTCGAAAGGTACGTATGTGCGTACGCTCTGTGCCGATATTGGCCAGGCCTTAGGTGTCGGGGGGCATCTGTTTTCGTTGGAACGGCGTCGTGTGGGGCCACTTTCGATTGAGCGTGCATTGACGGTCGAACAAGTTGCCTCTCACCTTGCGGCGAGCACTCTCGCATCGCAATTTCTTTCCCTGGACGAACTCCTTTTCGAGCTTCCTGCTGTGGTCGTCAACGAGGAACAGGCAGAGCGGGTGTTACATGGGACACCCGTGTCCCAGATAGGGATTGGTCAGTCTCTCTCTTCCCTGGCGGCCGGCAATGTGCGACTGAAGGATGAAGCTGGGCGACTGTTGGCAATTGGAACTCATGACCGGACGGGTCTGGGAGCGATTAAAGTGCGTAAAGTATTAAGTCTCTCGAGTCATTAATGGAGAAGGAGTGGTTATGGCGTTATTGAAGGAAGCAAAAGCAGCACTGATTCAAGAATATCAGCAGCACGACAAAGATTCCGGCTCTCCGGAAGTCCAAATAGCCGTCTTGACGAATCGCATTACCTATCTGACCGAGCATTTTAAGACTCACAAGAAAGACCATCACTCGCGGCGTGGGTTGTTACAACTGGTCGGCCGGCGGCGTCGGTTGTTGGACTATCTTCGCGGAGTGAATGACGCTCGTTACCGGGCCATTATCGATCGCCTCGGTATACGCAAGTAACCGGTCGTTCCCAGAACGGCGTGGACCGGCGCCATCGCATTAGTCGCATGTCCCACAGATGAACACCGACATGCGCTCTGTTCCTCCACTGCCGGGGGAAATCTTCCGGCCATGGCTGGTAGACGCTTGCCATTCGCGTGCTCGACTGAGCAACGAGGAACGTCGACCAGAGCGCATGTCAGTGGGCATCTGTGGACCTAACCAGAGGAGACCATAGATGATACATGTTGTAGAGGTAGAAGTTGCCGGTCGTACGCTCCGGCTTGAAACCGGTCGCGTCGCGAAACAAGCCGATGGATCAATTTGGGCATCCTACGGTGACACCGTCGTGCTCGCCACGGCTGTTTCAGCCCAAACCGCCAAGCCTGGGATCGACTTTCTTCCCTTGACGGTCGACTACCAGGAAAAAGCTTATGCGGCAGGCAAGATTCCTGGAGGCTATTTTAAACGAGAAGGCCGACCGGCTGAGAAGGAGGTCTTGACCAGCCGATTGATTGATCGTCCCCTCCGTCCGCTCTTTCCCGAAGGATTCTATTTCGAAACCCAGGTCATCGCCTCGGTCCTCTCAGCCGACAAGACGGGCTCGGCCGACGTGGTCGGAATAACCGCGGCCTCGGCGGCACTGGCCATATCCAATATCCCATTCAATGGGCCAGTCGCCGGAGTGAAGATCGGCTATATCAAGGGCCAGCTCGTCGTCAATCCAGACCTCGAAGCCATGGAACAAAGCGACCTCCATCTCGTGGTGGCCGGAACGGCCGATGCGGTTATGATGGTGGAGGCAGGTGCCAATGAACTTTCCGAACAAACCATGCTGCAGGCGCTGGAATTAGCTCACAGCGAAATCAAGAAGATTGTTCAGAAGATCGATGAATTAGCGAAGAAGGTGGGATGCGTCAAGCGAAAGGTCGTACAGGAGTCGATTGATCCTACGCTGCAGGCGGAGATTAAGTCTCTGGTGGCCCAGCCGATTCGGGACGCCATTATGATTTCCAACAAGAGCGCGCGGCAAGAGCGATTGGACCAAATCCTTGCAGAGACCGTTCAAAAGCTACAGAAACCCGAAGACGCTTCACGTGAGCGGCATGTCAAGATCGTCTTTCATCAACTGGAATACACGGAAGTCCGAAAGATGATTCTGGAGAAACAGTCACGGGCGGACGGCCGTGGGCCATCCGATATCCGACCGATCACCTGTGAAGTCGGCGCCTTGCCGCGCGCGCATGGTTCAGCCATCTTTACCCGCGGAGAAACCCAGAGTCTCGCCGTTGTGACCTTGGGGACAACGGACGATGAGCAGCGAATTGATGCGTTAGAAGGGGAGTATACCCGTACATTCATGCTGCATTACAACTTCCCGCCCTTCAGCGTCGGTGAAGCGCGACCGCTTCGCTCACCAGGTAGACGTGAAGTCGGTCACGGCGCATTGGCGGAGCGGGCGTTGAAGCCTGTCATCCCCGCTAAGGATGTGTTTCCATACACTCTGCGCATTGTTTCCGAGATTCTGGAATCCAATGGGTCCTCCTCGATGGCCACGGTCTGTGGCGGAACGTTGGCAATGATGGACGCGGGTGTTCCAATCAAGGAGCCGGTTGCCGGTATTGCGATGGGGCTCATTAAGGAAGGAAACGATGTGATTATCTTGTCCGACATTCTCGGCCTTGAAGATCACTTGGGTGATATGGACTTCAAAGTGTGCGGGACGAAGAACGGGGTGACCGCACTTCAAATGGACATCAAGATCGGTGGGATTACCACCACCTTGATGCAGCAAGCGTTAGAACAAGCTCGATCGGGACGTCTCCACATTCTGGGCCGCATGGCGAACGCACTCCAGGGTCCACGCACCGAACTCTCAGCCTTTGCCCCCCGCATCCACACGATGAAGGTCAAGCAGGACAAAATACGGGATATCATCGGGCAGGGAGGGAAGACGATCCGCGGGATTCAAGCCGATTGTGGCGTCAAGATCAGCGTTGAAGACAGTGGTATTGTCACGATCGCATCCTCGGACGGTGAATCTCTCCAGAAAGCCAAGGACATTATCAACCGCTTGACCGAGGAAGTCGAAGTCGGGAAGGTCTATTCCGGGACGGTAAGAAAAATCATGGACTTCGGCGCCTTCGTCGAGGTCCTGCCTGGCACGGATGGACTCGTGCACATCTCTCAGCTCGCCCATCATCGCGTAAAATCGGTTTCTGATGAAGTGGCCGAAGGGGACCAAATTTTGGTCAAAGTGCTTGAAATCGATAAGCAGGGGAAAATCCGCCTCAGTCGAAAAGAAACTATTCCGGCACCGACCACCGGCGGCGCGCCTGATCCAGCGGGTGGGTAACACTTGTATCGCAAGGTCATCCTCAACAACGGGATTCGCTTGGTCACCGAGCGGATCCCGACCGTCAAATCCGTCACCATAGGTATTTGGGTGAATGCCGGCTCTCGGGACGAACGTCCCGAAGAAGCCGGATATTCTCACTTTATCGAGCATATGTTGTTCAAAGGAACGACATCACGCTCCGCGACGGACATCTCCCGTGAAATAGACGCACTCGGTGGAGAAATGAATGCGTTTACCACGCGCGAAACGACGACCTTCTATGTCAAAGTCCTGGATCAGCATCTGCCTCAAGCCTTAGACCTTCTCTCGGACCTCTTCTTTCGTTCTCGGCTCGCGCAGAAAGAAATCGAAAAAGAGAAGCAGGTCGTACTCGAAGAAATTCGCATGGTGCAAGACGATCCCGAGGATCTCATTCAAGAGTTACACGCCAAATTGGTGATGGGCACGCATCCGTTGAGTCGTCCTATCCTTGGGAAAGCGTCCACCATTGGTCACATTCGGCGCCAAGATCTGCTCGAGTACATGGATCGACATTATCGCCCGGAAGGCATCGTTGTGGCCCTTGCTGGGAACTTCGATCAACAGAAGCTTGAGAAAATGATGACCAGGCTCTTTGGACCCTACCAGGCCTCAAAGGCCACCGATTCGGGAACGCGTTGGCCGGCTGAACTGCACGGCGGTGTGACCCTGAAGCAGAAGCCCTTGGAGCAGGTCCATCTCTGCGTGGGGCTTCAAGGAATCGCGGCCGGCCATAAGGACCGATATGTGATCTATGCGCTCAACAGCGTCTTAGGAGGGAGTGTCAGTTCACGACTCTTTCAAGAGATCAGAGAGAAGCGTGGGTTATCCTACTCGGTTTATTCATTCTTATCGGGGTATTCAGATACGGGGACCGTCACAGTGTATGCCGGAACCCGAGCCAGCGAAGTTGCACGGGTGCTGGACCTGATTCATCGAGAAATTGAGAAAATGGCTCGCCGGGGAATGACTAGTGAGGAACTCAAACGGACCAAGGAGCAAATGAAAGGCGGCCTGATGTTGAGTTTGGAGAGTTCACACAGCCGCATGAACAAACTTGCCAAGGACGAACTCATTGCCGGCACTCATACCTCCTTAGAGGAAATGATCTCAGATATTGACGCCGTGACGGAACAGCAGGTCAACCGAGTGGCACGTACGCTGTTTACAACCGAGCATATGGCCGTGACAGGTTTGGGACCACTTTCATCACAACAGACCAAGGTGTTAGGGAAACGGTTCTCTCTGTCGATGGCCTGACCACGAGAAAATACGAAAGCATAAAACCATCTAAGCTATTGTTTTCCTATTGCTCGTCGTAGTATTTTCGAAGCCAAGGCTATGCGTGAAAAACATACCCTTGACAGGACAGTATAGTTTCAGTACCGTTCCAACTCTATTGTCCTGGTTTAGGATTTCTCCCTTGGGCACTGAACAAGTTACGGCGCAAGTGAGTCTACAAGGAAATAGTTTGCTGCATTTACGATGATCAACTGAATGTGATCAATAACTTACGAAGATACTGGTAATCAATCTGATGAAGGAGGGACGAGGTATGAAAAAGGCTGTCGTTCTAGCTACCGCCATAGTATGCGCAAGTTTCAGCTTGCTAGCGGCCGAATTTTCATTCGCTGCTGGCATTGAGCACCTTGGTCTTGCGGATGACGTCGTAGGAGGGAAGCCGCTAAAGGCTTCGGCCGCAGCCAAGACTCTGCAAGGCCGTGTTTGGTCTCAGTGGGCGGATAATCCCGATGGAGAACTGTTGTTCGGGATTCAGTACTGGAATTCTGGAGATCAAGGATCCGGAGAGGGGGGAGGCCGATCATCAACTATGCTCGATGTGAAACCGCCGGATCCTCTCTTTACTTGCTGTGCATGGGGCTTTGTCGGAGGAACGGAAAAGAACTCGGCCTATTCCGGATGGTACCATGCAGCCACGACGGTTCGCCTTGCCGTGAAGGATAAGGCTCTGATGGATAAAATCATCAAAGCCTCGCAAGAATTGGTCGCCATGGAGGTCACCCTCGACGGCCGAACCATCACCGGCTTTAAAATACTGAAAGACTAGCCACTTCTTTAGTCCAGCACGTTGTTGTGAAGGAGGACGCGATCATGATGTTTCAGAAGCAAGGTGCAGCCATTCTGGCAGCCGTTGCCCTCGTAGTGGGTCTAGTGTCGAGCGCCTCGGCTATTGAGTCATTTCAAGAGCGATTCGAATGGGGCGATATGAGTAAACCTACCACGTTACAGGGGCGAGTGATTGTTCTCGATCCCTATGACGAAGCCGTATGGATCAATGTGGCCGTGTTCGGTGGAAATGCCGAGAGTGGTTTATACTGGCAGAAAGTTCACCCTGGTAAGAATCTGAAGTTCTATGCTGAAAAGTCTGCCTGGCAAGAGTTACAGAAAATGGGGAGACCCCATGCGGGACCGGCTGCTGCGAAGGAAGTTCCCCCCGGTAGCACGACGGACCTGATTGAGTTCGTCGTTACAGAAACAGAACAGAACCATCGGGTGATTTCTGCGGTGAAGAGGATTCCTGATGTATCTGGTGCAATGGGCAAGCCCGTAAGCATGTCCGCACTGCGACTCAAGGAATGCACCGGGAAAAATGAATTCGAGTCATCTTGCAACAAAGCTAAGACCGGGCTCAACACGTCTCCGGTTACACCGGATGGGAGCAACGTCGGCATGCAATACGATGTCATGCTTCCTGGTGGGAAGGTCCTCGGCGGGTTGATTCCTTGGACTGCGCAGTATAATCAGCATCACTGACGGCTTGTGATAGGGACTCTAAAGGGGGCGGCATTCCCAACGGAATGCCGCCCCCTTGTATTTTGAGCCTGGACTCCCCCTCTTGTCATCAATGGCACAGCCGATAACCTCAGTCACCATGAAAGAATCTTGCAGAGAGGCTGTGAACAGATCAATTGTCGGAATGAATTTCAGCAAGACGCACAGTGGCCCGCCTCTTTCAATGCGGATTCTCAATCGGGGATGTAGAACTCTCAGAATTACTGACTAACGGATGATTCGGTGATCTCTGTTTTAGCCATCCGCTGCAGGTCAGCAAGGCGATTCATGGCATCGAGTGGGGTTATCGAGAACAGATCGATCTGCTTCACCTCTTCTATCAATGGATGGGGTTGAGGAAGAGGTTGGGCAGGTTGTTGTGATGGACCTGAAGCCGAGACGGTAGGGGTAGACTCGGGTCGTTCGAGTTGCGATAAGACTGCTTGAGCGCGACCAACCACCTCCGGGGGAAGCCCTGCAAGTTTGGCCACGTGAATGCCATAACTGCGATCGGCCTTACCGGCGATGATCTTTCTCAGAAACACGATGTCTCCATCGGACTCCTGAACGGCCACGCGATAGTTCTTGATTCCGATACGTTGAGACTCCAATTGAGTCATCTCGTGATAGTGGGTGGCAAAGAGGGTACGAGCACCAAGCCGTGTGCAATCATGGATATACTCGGCAATGGCCCACGCAAGGCTGAGACCATCATAGGTGCTGGTTCCGCGGCCGATTTCATCCAGTAAGAGCAAACTCCTTTGCGTAGCGTGACGGAGAATAGTCGAAGTTTCAACCATTTCAACCATGAACGTACTTTGCCCTCCAGCCAAATTGTCTGATGCACCAACTCTGGTGAAAATCCGGTCGGCCAAACCGATGTGGGCTTCCGTAGCCGGGACAAAACTTCCTACCTGGGCCATGAGCACAATCAACGCAACCTGCCGAAGGTAGGTGCTCTTTCCGGCCATATTGGGGCCGGTGATGATGAGCAGCCTTTCAGTGCCAAGGTCCAGCGTCGTGTCGTTCGGTACAAAAACTGAATCCTGACAAATCCGTTCGACGACGGGGTGTCGACCTTCCCTGATCGTAATCCCACCAGCATCCGTCACGGTCGGCTTTGAGTACCGATAGAGGGCCGCCGTTTCGGCTAAACCGGCGAGCACATCAACCAGAGCCAAGAGTGTCGCCATTCGGTCCAACCGATGGGTTTCGGTAGCGAGCCGGGAACGAAGAGCCGTGAAGGCTTCCTGTTCGGAGGCGAGGAGTTTCACATCGGCACCAATCACTCGTTCTTCTAGTTCTTGTAACTCCGCAGTGGTAAACCGTTCTGCGTTGACGAGAGTTTGCTTCCGAATGTAGTCCGGTGGGACACGGCCCAGATTGGCTTTTGTAATCTCAATGTAATAACCGAATACCTGATTGTAACGAACCTTCAACGACTCAATTCCGGTTCGTTCGCGTTCTCGACCTTCCAGGGCAGCGATCCATTCCTTCCCTTCCTTACTGGCTTTTCGAAGTTCATCAATGTCTGGGGCATAGCCTTCTCGAATGATATTCCCGTCACGTAAAGAAAGTGGGGCATCTGGGCGGATGGCTCGTTCGATCAGATCGTACAGATCTTCCGCGCCATCCCATGTTGCAAAGGACTGGACTAATAATTCGCTCTGAAGGGAAGTCAGTTGGGCGGAGATCCCAGGCATGGCGGCAAGCGACTGTTTCAGTGCCAGCAATTCACGAGGGTTGGCCAAACCGAGCGTGATACGTGTCCCGAGCCGTGCAATGTCCTGGACCTCCCGCAATGCTCTGCGTAAGGACGTTCGTACGAAGAGAGAGTCCTTGAGTTCTTCCACGGCATCAAGACGTGCTTGGATGGGCTTGCAACGCAACAGAGGCATAACCACCCACTGACGTAACAGCCGACATCCCATTGCAGTGACCGTGTGGTCCAGCACGGACAACAGTGTTAAGGGGCCGGTTGCATCCGTTTGTTCCTTAGCGGACAACGGCTTCAGGAGTTCCAGATTTCGAATGGTCGTCCCATCGAGATGCATGACTTCGTCATTCCCCCGAACGGATAATCGGCGGATGTGATCCAATGGCACGGCGGGCTGGGTCTCACGGAAATAGTCCAACACCGCGCCGGCTGCGCCGACGGCAGCTGGGAGCCCCTGACATCCCAGGCTTTCAAGCGAAGTGCCGCGGAAATGACTCGTCAGCAGATGGGTCGCACGTAGGGTCTCAAATGGAGCGGCCGGACGTTCACACAAGCGTGGTCCCGTGATCTGTCTGACCCATTGCAAGCTCCGACTATCGAGGTCCGTTGGGAAGATCAGCTCTCGGGGATCGAGTCGAGACAATTCATTCAGAACCTGGCTCACCGCCTGTGAGCCGCGAAACTCTATCAACCAGAACTCCCCGGTCGACACTTCGAGGCTGGCAAGCCCAATCCGCTCACCGAAATCGGCATCCGGATGAACGGCGAGAGCGGCCAGATAGTTGAGCTCTCCAGGAATTAGGAACTCGGGGTCCACCAGCGTACCAGGTGTGTACAGGCGAACGACCTCGCGTCTGACCAGGCCTTTGGCAGACTTCGGGTCCTCTACTTGCTCACACAGGGCGACCAAGCGACCAGCGTTGAGTAATTTTGCAATGTAACCGGTGGCCGAATGGTATGGGACACCGCACAGCGGAATTGGGTGAGGACTATTCTTGTCTCGGGACGTTAATGCAATGGAGAGGAGTCGAGACGCTTCCAGCGCGTCTTCGTAGAACATCTCATAAAAATCTCCGACACGAAAAAATAAAATCGCGTCCGGGTATCCCTGCTTGATGTCACGGAACTGACGCATGAGAGGGCTGAGCGTTGTCTCACTCATCAGCGAAATGTCTCACGGGTTCTATGTCTGCCGGGGCGGGAGTCCGTCCGGATACCTTCTCGAGCGATTGTCGAAGCCGCTCTAGGTCTACCTCGGCCTGTTGCAGGGCCTTCGTCTTACGGCGTAGCTGAATACGACTGCGCACCCAAGGAGGGCAGAGTAGGATGGCGGAAACCAGGAACCCCACGACGAACCCGGCCATAACGGGTTTATAAATTGGTGTGGAGGCCTCAAGTAAGCCGAAGAAATACCGCAGCGTGACTTCCTGCTCCTGGTTTTGTAGGACAAACGCCAGTGAAAGGAGCAAGAGGATGCCGACAAGAATGAGGCGCGTCATCGAATAGAAGCCTTTCGCTTTTCACTAGGTCCTGGACGTGGCGGTTGACCTTGCTTCTGCATCGATGGCAAGGCTTTCCTGATGCGTGCCAACAGTGAACGGGATCGTGTCCCCTGTGCCATAAACTGAATCGATCGACTGGTGAAGGTTCTGTGACTCAACCGCAATTCGAGGCGGTCGGAAGGGAGTAGGGTTGGAAATCGGTCAGCCCACTCAACGGCTGTCACCGCGTCGTCGGTAAAGACTTCAGCGAGGCCGACGGCCTCGGCCTCTTCAAGACTGCTCAATCGGTATAGATCCATATGAATCAAAGGGACTCGCCCGTGGTATCGGTGCATCAACATGAATGTCGGACTGGTGACTACGCTGGGGGGAGCGTCAAGACCAGAGACGATCCCGTGGACTAATGCCGTCTTTCCAGCTCCCAGATCACCGATCAATGCAATGACATCTCCTTCGCGAAGGACCCGCCCGATGGATTTTCCGATTAACTCCGTCTCACGTCGAGAGTTCAGGACAAGACCACGGGAGCTAACTGCTCGGGCCATAAGAAATGCCGTTCTACAAGACCGTTAAGTTGCCGACCGGACCTGGTTCGTGGGGGGGGCCAGAATCTTGTTCAGCGCAGTGGGAATGTGCTCAAGCAGGTCCCCCGCGATCATGCCCATTTCCCCCTTCATGGCTGCAGCTAGATCGCCGGCTGCCCCGTGCAGGTAGGTTGCCGTGCAGGCAGCTTCCCATGACGGCAGGCCTTGCGCTAGCAGACCAACGACCATCCCCGTCAGCACATCTCCCGTACCGGCGGTTGCCATCCCAGGGTTGCCGGTTGGACAGATCGCAACGGCGCCATCTGGTCGTGCAATAACCGTTCGTGCTCCCTTCAAGATGACGAACAAGCCACGCTCTCGGGCAAATCGAGTGGCGGTACCAATTCGATCACGATTAACGGTCTGAGGAGTAGCCTCAGCCTCCAACCGAGCCATTTCCCCTGGATGGGGAGTGATGATCGGAGGTGTTTTGCATGAAGCGAGGATCGCGGTACGTCCAGTCAGGGCATTCAGTGCATCAGCATCAAGCACCGCTGGTCGGTCGAGTCGTGCAGTCAATGCCTGGATGAGTTCAACTGTCTCATGATGAGTTGATAATCCTGGGCCAATCGCTACCGCATCTCTGGTTGCCATGAAGGCGAGGAGACGATCTAGTGCGGCACGGGAAAACGTCCTGGCCTTTGTTTCCGGCATCGGGAGGGTCATGACTTCCAAGAGTTTGGCTTCCAATACGTCGTTGACACTTGAAGGAGTTGCAACGGTGACGAGGCCGGCCCCTACACGCAGTGCCGCTTGGGCAGCCATCGCGGCCGCGCCGGTCTTTCCAACAGACCCTGCAATGACCCCGGCGTGTCCGTAGGTTCCCTTATGTCCCGATCGCTCACGTCGTGGAAGATGCTCGTGAACCCATTGAGGTGTGAGTAAGGCCACTCGGCTTTCTATGGCATCGACATAGGACGGTGGTATCCCAATATCAATAAGATGGATGTTCCCAGCCAAGTCGATCCCTTGATTCTGGTACAGACCTATCTTGGGCAGGCCAAAGGTGACTGTGAGCGCGGCATGAACAGCTGATCCAACCGCGGTTCCGGTATCGGCGTGAAGGCCAGAGGGTAGATCAATAGCCACGATGGGACGGCTCACCTCATTCATGCTCTGAATCACTTCGCCGTAGCGACCGGTGACGGCCGAAGACAGTCCCGTCCCAAGCAGCGCATCTACAAGCAGGTCGCTTTCCTGGAACAGCGAGTGCGACACCTCCTTGGATCTGTAGGGAATGACAGCAGACCTGCCGGCAACTTTTACAAACTGCCTGTACATCAGCCCAGCGTCTCGGCTTAACTCGGAGAGGGAGGCCATCGTCAGGACACGAACATTGGCACGGCGTCGCCGAAGCAACCGAGCCGCCACGAACCCGTCGCCGCCATTATTCCCTTTCCCACAGACCACGGTAATCGTCTTACCGCTGACAGTCCCGATCCACTGCTCGATGCATGTGGCCACGCCTGACCCCGCTCGCTCCATCAAGGTAGTCGCAGGGATGCGAGCTTCTCCGATAGTTCGGCGCTCGAGCTCCTGCATTTGTGCAGCGGTGATGATTTTGATCATGAAAAGCTGTTAGTCGCGAGAATGACGAAGCTGGCAGGAGAGGACGTTCCCCTAGCCCAGCAGCGCCTTCATTTCTTTGACGGCTTGCATCAGGCCCACAAGGACCGCACGCGCAATAATGCTATGCCCGATGTTGTATTCCACGATTTCAGGAACATGCGTCAGCCGTTTGATATTACGGTAGTTCAGCCCATGTCCCGCGTTCACACCGATTCCAAGTTTGTACGCGAGTTTTGCAGCAAGGGTAATAGCCTCGAATTCGGTGTCGGCTTCCTTCGATCGCGTCGCATTGGCGTAGCGACCGGTGTGCAGCTCCACGAAATCCACCCCGATTTTATGGGCGGCTTTAATGTGGTTCAAGTCCGGCTCAATGAAGACGCACACCGGGATGCCGCCGTTACGGAGTAAGTTCACGATGTGCTGAATGCGCTCTCGTTCACCCACGACATCGAGGCCACCCTCCGTGGTGAGTTCCTGACGTTTTTCCGGTACCAGGGTGACAAGGTCGGGTTTGATATTGAGGGCGATCTTTGCCATCTCGGCGTCCGGGGCCATTTCAAGGTCGAGTTTTGTTCGGGAAACTTCGCGAAGCAGATGTAGATCTCGATCCTGAATGTGGCGTCGGTCTTCTCGAAGATGAACGACTAAACCATCAGCCCCTGCCAGTTCAACGAGAACGGCGGCCGCCAACGGATCAGGATCGGTCCCCCCACGAGCCTGTCTCAAAGTCGCAACATGGTCGATATTCACGCCGAGCCGAGCCATTCACCCTCCTTTCAACAGCTATGCTACTGGGTAAAATTAAAGACAAGAGACAGACGAGTGAGATAACCTCAATACTATTAGTAACAGAAAGGGGGGAAGGGGGGCAAGAACGGCCTAGACGGAAAATCCTTTGTGTCAAATCCTCGTCTCCCGACGGGAAGTCTTTTAAAAACTTGGGAAATTGACTGGACTGGACTGCTCCATTAAAATAGGCGCTTGGTGAACCTCCAGGCTCATTTACCACGGCGCGTCGGGTGAGCATTCTCCCGCACGAACAGTCAAAGGAACTTCATGGGGTTGGGCGACGGGTTTTATCGAATCAAGCGATTGCCTCCGTATGTCTTCGCGCAGGTTCAAGCACTGAAGCTGGAAGCACGGCAACGGGGTGAAGACATCATCGACTTTGGCATGGGGAATCCGGATCAACCTACCCCTACGCACATTGTCGAGAAGATGATCGAAGCCGTACGTAAGGGGAAGAATCATCGTTACTCTGCATCACGTGGGATCACCAAGCTTCGGCACGCCATTTGCGGGTGGTACAAGCGGAACTATAATGTCGATCTCGACCCGGAGACCGAAGCGATCGTCACGATCGGATCAAAGGAAGGCCTCGCGCACCTCGCTCTGGCCATCATCGGTCCCGGCGACGTGGTCATGACTCCTACGCCGACCTATCCTATCCATATGTACAGCTTCATCATTGCCGGCGGGGAAGTCTGTGGCATAGAGCTTCGCCAGGACAGCGATTTTTTTGAAGATCTCACCCGTGTCTATCGGCAGACGTTCCCGCGGCCCAAGATTTTGGTTATCAATTTCCCGCACAATCCCACGACTGCGGTGGCTGATCTTGGCTTTTTCAAGAAGATCGTGGCGTTTGCCAAGGAACACAATGTCATCGTCATCCATGATCTGGCCTATGCAGATCTGGTCTTTGACGGCTATAAGGCCCCGAGTTTTCTCCAAGTTCCAGGAGCAAAGGACTGCGGGGTGGAATTTTATACTCTGTCGAAAGCCTATAACATGCCCGGCTGGCGCGTCGGCTTCTGTGTCGGCAATCGAGAGGTCGTCGGTGCGTTGGCGAAGATCAAGAGCTACCTCGACTATGGTATTTTCCAGCCTCTTCAAATTGCGAGCGTGATCGCACTGAACGGCCCACAAGACTGTGTCAAAGAAACCGTGCATCGATATCAGAAACGTCGCGATGTGCTGGTCGGTGGGCTGAACCGAATCGGGTGGCAAGTCGCGAAGCCGTTGGCCACGATGTTCGTGTGGGCGCGCATCCCCTTACCCTATCGCCACATGGGCTCATTGGAGTTTTCGAAGCTCCTGCTCAAAGACGCCAAGGTGGCGGTGTCGCCGGGGATCGGATTCGGTGAAGGAGGCGATGAGTACGTGCGATTTGGACTCGTCGAGAACGAACACCGTACGCGGCAAGCGGTGCGCGGGATTCGCAAAACCCTCAAGCTTGAGGGAGACGAGGAATGAAATCTCGGATCGGAGTCGGAATCATTGGGTTTGGGACCGTCGGCACCGGGGTTGCGAAGACCCTCCTCAGCAATGCCGATCTTATCCGCCGCCGGGTCGGCGTGCCGATCGAATTGGTTCGCGTGGCAGACCTGGACATTGTCAAGGACCGTGGAGTGATCGTGGCTCCAGGGGTCCTCACGACCGATGCGAAGCAAGTCCTGGCGGATCCCGACATCGATATCGTGATTGAACTGATCGGCGGGTACGACGCGGCGAAGCGAATCATATTGGAATCGATCGCTGCCGGGAAGCATGTTGTTACGGCGAACAAGGCGCTCTTGGCCTTGCACGGCGAAGAAATCTTTGCTGCTGCCACCCGGAAGGGAGTGGAGTTGGGGTTCGAGGCCAGCGTGGGTGGTGGAATCCCTGTGCTTCGAGCATTGACGGAAGGGCTGGCCGGCAATACGATCGAGTCCATTTACGGAATCATCAATGGAACATCCAACTATATCTTGTCGAGAATGACCCAAGAGGGCCACGACTTTCAGGCGGTACTCGCAGACGCGCAGCAGGCGGGCTATGCGGAGGCGGATCCCACATTTGATGTCGCTGGGGTCGATTCTGCGCACAAACTGGCCATTCTCGTGAATCTCGCCTACGGGACTCCCGTCAACTTCAAGGAAATTTATACGGAAGGGATCACGAACATCACGCCAACTGATATCACGTACGCCAAACAGTTTGGCTGCACGATCAAGCTCTTGGGCATCGCGAAGTGTGTGAACGGAGAAATCGAAGCGCGGGTGCATCCCACGATGCTTCCGTCCACCTCTCCCATTGCACAAGTCGAAGATGTGTACAATGCCATCCAGCTCGTTGGGGATGCTGTCGGTGATGTCGTGCTCTATGGGCGCGGGGCCGGGTCCATGCCGACCGGGAGTGCGGTGGTCAGCGATGTGATCGCCATCGGACGCAATATTCTCAAAGGTGCGATCGGCCGGGTGCCGGTTGCCTCATTCCAACAGGACCATCGGCGACCGTTACGGCTTCGGGCCATGGAGGAGATTAGTTCGCTCTACTATCTTCGGTTTACCGTGGTGGATCGCCCTGGAGTCTTGGCCCAGATCGCGGGTGAACTCGGGCGTTGCGGGATCAGCATCTCCTCGATGGTTCAACAGGGGCGACGAGAGGGGCAGACTGTCTCGGTTGTCATTAAGACCCATATGGCCAAAGAACGCGACGTACAAACCGCACTTCGCGAAATCAACCGGCACGCATTCGTAGCTGAACCGACGAGATTGATCCGTGTGGAAGGTAGAGACGAGTAACCGATGAATCGTTGGCGAGGGATTATAGAGGAATACCGTAAATTCCTTCCTGTTACCGAGAAGACTCCAGTCATCAGCTTGGGCGAGGGAAATACTCCACTGATTCGTGCTGCACGATTGGCCCAGGCGATTGCGCCGGGAATTGAACTCTATCTCAAGTTCGAAGGGGTCAATCCTACCGGGTCATTTAAAGACCGGGGGATGACCTTTGCCATTTCGAAAGCGGTGGAGAGTGGTGTGCGGGCGGTCATGTGCGCGTCAACGGGGAATACGTCAGCGTCCGCCGCCGCCTATGGAGCTCGAGCCGGATTGTCGGTGTACGTGTTGATTCCAGCTGGCAAGATCGCGATGGGCAAATTGTCTCAAGCCATGATGCATCAGGCGACGGTCATTCAGATAGAAGGAAACTTTGATCAGGCTCTCACCCTCGTCAAAGACCTATCGACCTCACTTCATATCGAACTCGTGAACTCCGTGAATCCGTACAGGATTGAAGGGCAGAAAACCGCAGCGTTTGAGGTCTGTGATCAGCTTGGCGATGCTCCGGCCCTCCACGTCTTGCCGGTGGGAAATGCCGGAAATATCACAGCGTATTGGAAGGGCTACACGGAGTATCGTGCCGCCAGCCAGATCACACGGCTGCCCCGCATGATGGGGTTTCAAGCGGCAGGTGCGGCCCCCATCGTATTGGGGAAGGTCGTTGAACAACCACAAACCGTTGCGACCGCCATTCGGATCGGCAACCCTGCGAGTTGGTCCTCGGCTTTGAACGCGGTGCAAGAGTCATCCGGCGCGATCGATATGGTGACAGACGACGAAATTCTTCAGGCCTATACAGTGGTCGCTGCCACGGAAGGGGTCTTTTGCGAGCCGGCCTCGGCTGCCTCCGTGGCCGGCGTGGCCAAGCTTCATCGTCACAAGGCTCTGCGGGAAGGTGACACGGTGGTATGTACTCTGACAGGACATGGGCTGAAGGATGCCGATACCGCCATTTCTGTGTCCAAACAACCACTGACTGTTAAGGCGACGCGCGAGGATGTCGCTCGATTATTGAACGTGTGAAAGGCGTGTAGATTCAATGAAATATGTGATCGTGCATGCTGGTGGGATGGCGGACCATCCACAAGCAGAACTCAATGGGCGAACACCACTGCAGGCGGCCGCCACTCCCCATCTCGATCAGCTCACTCAAACCGGAGAGCTCGGTCAGCTGATCATTCCAAGTGAGGGGATTCGGCATGGAGGTGGATTGCTCGGGGCGGCCATTCTCGGCTATGACCCAAAAAAATACTATCAAGGTCCTGGGCCGTTGGAAGCGGCAAGCCTGGGTGTCTCGGTGACGGAACATGACGTGGTCTATCGCTGCACGATGGTCACGCTGCGAGCGGAGGGCGGAAAGGGCGCAGAGATTAAGAAGTTAGGGCCGAATGTGATCATGGACGATGCGACAGCCGGCTTAATCGAGACTGAAGAGGCCCGTGAATTGCTCGAGGCGATCAACGAGCAACTCGGTTCCGAAACCATTCAGTTCTATCCGGGCGCCGGTCACCGCCATCTCATGGTCTGGGTCAATGGCAAGTCGCGAGCGCTCTGTCACGATCCGCAGTCCTTCCTTGGTCAATCCATTGTCGATGCCCTGCCCACGGGCGATGGTGCAGACATTCTCCGCAAGCTCATGGATGCGGCGCATGTGATCATGCGCGATCATCCGGTCAACGATGAGCGGATTGCCGAGGGAAAGAAAGCGGCAAATTGTGTGTGGCTGTGGGGTGAGGGGCGAGCCGTCATGTGGCCGAGCCTGACCGAAAAGTACGACATTGCCGGGGCCGTCGTGGCGACCAGCGATGTCTACCGCGGTGTCGGGATCTGTGCCGGCCTTGAGGCAGTCGATCCGGAACGACTGGCCGACGACGATCTGCGCACCAGGGCCACTGTGGCGCTCGCCGAATTTGCCAAGAAAGATTTTGTGTATGTCCACGCTCGATTGACGGACGAGATCATCCACGGCACTGATATCAAAGCGAAGGTGCGTGGCATCGAAGAGTTCGACCGTCATCTGGTTGGTCCGCTCGTTGAGGGGCTAGCCAAGCAAGGGCCCTTTCGGTTCCTGGTCGTGTGCGAGCACGGACGAGGAGTCAACGGTCAACCCTTTTATGCGTTCGGCGAGGGCGGCAAGCAAGTTGCTGGATTAGCCGGCCGTCGATTCACCGAGGTAGATGCACAGGCCGCCGACATGCCTGCTCGCGATGCCACGAAGTTCGCGAACAAGTTTTTCTCTAAAAGCTGACCATCGTGGCACTTATCGTCCAGAAATACGGCGGCACGTCGGTCGGGACCATCGAGCGTATCCAACGGGTAGCCGATCGTGTCGAGAAAACACAGCGAGACGGCCATCAAGTCGTCGTCGTGCTCTCCGCGATGAGCGGTGAAACAGATCGCCTTATTAAACTCGCCCATGAAGTGACCGCGACTCCGGATGATCGGGAGATGGACATGCTGCTCTCCACCGGCGAGCGCGTCACCATCGCCCTGTTGGCGATGGAGTTACGTGGGCGAGGCGTTGATGCGCGCTCGTTTACAGGCCGGCAGGTGGGCATCATGACCGACAGCGCCCATACGAAGGCGCGTATCGCACGCGTGACGTCCGGACGGCTCCGCGAGGCCCTGGATCAAGGGGTGGTGCCGGTTGTAGCGGGGTTTCAAGGCATCAACGAACGGTCGGATGTGACGACGCTGGGGCGAGGTGGGTCCGATCTTTCCGCAGTTGCGGTGGCGGCAGCGCTGAAAGCTGATCGCTGCATTATCTTTACCGATGTCGACGGGGTCTACACCGCCGATCCCAATATTGTCCCGGCGGCGAAGCGCATCGACAAGATTTCCTATGAAGAGATGCTCGAAATGGCGAGTCTTGGCGCCAAAGTGCTGCAGACTCGATCGGTGGAATTCGCGGCGAAGTTCAACGTGCCGGTCGAAGTGAATTCCAGCTTCAAAGAAGGAAAGGGAACCCTCGTGACGAAGGAAGATACGGATATGGAAGCGGCGGCGGTTGCTGGAGTCACGGGTGACCGGAACCAGGCAAAGATCACGATTATTGGTGTCCCGGATAAGCCGGGAATTGCCGCTCGGATCTTCGGACCTGTGGCCGAGGCCAACATCAATGTCGACATGATCATTCAGAACATCAGCCAAGCAGCCCTGACGGACCTCTCCTTTACCGTCCCCCGGGCGGACCTCAAAAAAGCCGTGCCCCTCATCCAAGGCGTGGCGAAGGATATCGAGGCCAAATCGGTCTCCGTCACCGAAGCCATCGCGAAGGTTTCGCTTATCGGCGTAGGCATGCGGTCGCATTCCGGCGTGGCAGCCAAGATGTTCAACGTGCTGTCGCACGAGGGGGTCAACATCATGATGATCAGCACGTCGGAGATCAAAATCTCTTGCGTGATCGATGAGAAGTACCTCGA
>WBZQ01000369.1_pt1 | contig 37280 bp, 19 predicted proteins | sample 5204251 | NCBI WGS metagenome assembly WBZQ01 (sample SAMN12412402, study PRJNA552823) | activated sludge metagenome | isolation source: activated sludge from nitrification reactor of wastewater treatment plant... | place: USA: Virginia | collected 2017-09 | reverse complement strand
TTTCTGTGGCCGGAGCCCAGGAGAAAACAGCGCTGCTCCGGCACAAGGGACAGTGGTGGAAGCCGTCGGGTACCACGCCGACCACGCATATATTCAAAAAGCAGATTGGCCGCTTGCCAGATGGGATCGATCTGTCCAATAGTGTCGAGAATGAATTTTACTGCCTAAGGCTTGCCGCCGCGTTTGGGTTGCCGGTCAATAAGGCGGAGATGCAGGACTTCAATGGGATGCGGACATTGGTCGTCGAACGGTTCGACCGGCGATGGACCGCGGACAAGCGCCTGCTGCGCATGCCCCAGGAGGACTTCTGTCAGGTGCTCTCGGTGCCGCCGACGAGAAAATATCAGAGTGAAGGGGGACCGGGACTGCTACAGATGCTTGAGGTCCTGAAAGGCAGCGATAGTCCGACCGTGGACCGAGAGACGCTATTGAAGGCGCAAATACTCTTTTGGCTCATTGGAGCCACGGACGGACATGCGAAGAATTTCAGCATCTTTCTCGGCCCCGGCGGCAGCTATCGCTTGACGCCGCTCTATGATGTGCTGACTGCCCAGCCAAGCCTTGATGCGGGACAGGTGCAGCGCAAGCAGATGAAGCTCTCCATGTCGGTCGGCACGAACCGTCACTACCGGATCGATGAAATTCAGCGCCGGCATTTCGTGCAGACCGCAATAGCCGCCGGTCTCTCGAAAGCAGTTATTGCCATGGCGCTCGAAGAGGTCGTGGACACGGCGCCCAAGGCGCTCGAAACAGTCGAGAATGCCCTGCCGAATGATTTTCCAACCGCTGTGTCTGTTTCCGTAACCCGAGGTGTCAAACAGCGCCTCGACGTGCTTGTCGCCGCACCGTAGTCCGTGTTGAAGCGCGCGATGTGACTCCAGCACACGTGGGGGTAGACCGCCACAGCGAAGAGATTCAGGATATCACATATCCGCGCGATGTCACTGCTCCGGTTCCCACTGCCACTTATCTATCTATCCCCGAGTTCGCGTGTTTTATCTGGCAGTGACTTCAAATGCAATTCTCCTCGGCTGCTGTCGAGGGTAATCTGATACGCCCCGAGAAAGCTCAATCCCAAGAGCCCGTCAACCGTAAATGGGAGATCGGGAAGGTCGTGGATTAAGACCTGGCTATTCCTGAGCTCTGCCCCGCCGATGCGAATCGCATCCAGTATCACCGCGTCCACCTGAACCGACCCGCTTGCTGTGTGCAACAGTACGCGTGTTGCGTAGGCGGTCGAGGCTAATCCAAGCTCCGTGGCGAGTCGACGCGAAATGATGGTCTGCGACGCACCGGTGTCGACAATGAGTCGTGCCTGTTTGGAGTCATTCAAGGTGGCCATGACAACGAGGACACTTCCCAAGCGTTCCACCGGAACGGCGGTAGCATGGGAATAGTCCAACAAGAGGGGAGAGGAGGGAGTTTTACCGACATGCTGCGGCGCGTTAGGGGGAAACGGCATGCTGGTCGGAGGCATCGGTCCTGTCGAGGCCTTAGGCGACAGAAGATTGACGGCGTGACAGGAGAGAAACTGGCGGGGACTGTCTGTGAATACTGTCTTGCCATGGGCATCCACGCACTCAAAGAGGGTGCCGTTTGCGAAGGTAGTCGGTACGACCAGCAGCACTAGTGTCAAGACGGTGAGGACTGTTGCCGGTGCTATCCGCGGTATGGGCAGAACATCGAGCGGAGCTTGATTACACCGCGAGGTCATGGATGTCCTGGTCCGCGGAAGGGACGGTCGCATTTGCGAGTTGAGCGAGCAGACGGTGGTCACTTAGCAGTCGGCTGACCACGGCAGTTCGGGTCGTCACCCGAGCTTTCTTCATCAAGCGTTTCAGGTGATCCTTCACCGTGTGCTCACTGAGGCGCAGCTTGTTCGCAAGTTCTTTGTTCGTGAGGCCCTCTAAGAGGTACCACGTGACAGATTGCTCTCGTCGTGTCAGGTACATCGGCGTTATTGGGGGCGAGTGAGGAGCGAGTGCGTGAGAGGTTGGCTGAGCCGGCTCAATCAGAAGGAGGAGTTGTCCGTCACCATCGTGACCTGGCGCAGGGACGCCAAATGCATGGAGGAGCATCGGACGAGAGCGGGAGGAGGTTACGCGTGAGTGGCGCAATCCCTCCCAGGCTGTTGACTCGGGAGTGGTTGGCAGCGTCTGCATCACTTCCTGGCAAAAGGATTGAATTGCGGGAGGGAGGTCAGTAGATGGCCCTTGACGAAGGGCGAATTCCTGGAGTAGCACGCGGGCTTCCGGACTCAGGTACACCACTTGAAGCGTGGACGAGAAGAGGCCAAGGCCCGCTTGACTGGTTCGACTCAGCTCTCTCTTGTCCGCATTCCACAAACCAGGTTCTTGTGTAGCCATCAGAATTTGCCATCGCCGTAAACTAAGGCTGACACCTTTTATGCCCGAGGACAGGCACTCGGGTGAGTCTACAGGCGGGAGGAGTAACCCTCAATCCCACCTTCGGTGGCCCCTGCTTCTGAGTGAGCAGCGTGCGGTTTCACGCAGTTGTGACGACCTTCGGTGGAATGCACTTCAGGGGGGTCTTTCCCGTGAAGACCTCATTTGGAAGATTTCTCCCTATCCCGAACGGGCTTGTGATGGATCCCTTGCCTAGGTAGTCCGGCACATCGTGAGCGCAGACCCTCAGATGGGTGTACATCCATCTGAGGTGATTGTGGCTGAGAAGTAGACCCCCGTAGCCTTTGGCACAAGGTGAAGGCAGTTAATTGCCGAGTCCTTATCAAGAAAATGACCATTACACTTAAGAGCACTCAGCCCACGTTCCGAGAAAGAAAGCATGCTGTCGAGCATGCTCTGGTGAAGGCATTGGCTTAGTTTTTCATGAGTTCTCATGAATACGACCATGTCCATAAGCAATACAGGGAAGAGCTCCCCAGCATCTAGACTAAAAGAAGCGGAAATGGGAAATACGCTTTTAGTTCCAACTGCCTTAGCAAAATAGAAGAGAATTCAACGGTGCGAATACATTCCCTGCTTTGATGCAATAAAAGAGTCATTTATTCCTACGTATGTTGTGCCGTCGAGCCCCTGTAAGTCTGCGTGGGTAACTCACGGGCGTTTATCACTTCTTCGTGCCCCGCATCTTCTTTTCTCCGACCCAAACGAGGCTATCACCGCCAGAGCCAAACGGATCTAGGATACCCCCGCTCGACTCGATCCATTTTTTTGTGGTGCAAAAAGGGCGAAATCTCTTATCACTACGCAGGCACCGTGGTAAGTGAGCTATACGTATACCGATCATTAGGTGATTCACGCACTATTCATCGTGCAGCTCACCAACTTTGTTCGAACTTTGCTAGCCAGGCATCAGCCGAATAACTTTTAAAAATGACAACTGTACCTCTCCAATAGTTCGACGAATGTGAGGTCGGTAGCCCATTAACTGGAACAGTGACGTTTCAACTTTTTAATTGGTGTTCACTCGATTTGTCACAACCAAATTGATCATCTGTTTCATTGCCACAATTGACGTCTCTCGCCTCATATCTCTTTCAAAAAGGAGCATTCATGCGGAATTCCCGCCTTGCAATCTTTGCGGTGACTTTAGCCCTGAGCCAAGGGATGCACGTCACCAGTTCTTTGCTGGCAAAAGAGGTTGATGACGATCAGCCAATTGGCGCAGTTGGCGGAACAGTTCATGTTGATCCCTTTACTGGAAGTGCCACCACTAGCATTCCCATTCTGGTGCCTCCAGGTAGGAACGGCATCCAACCCAATCTACAGTTGACGTATAGCAGCGCCAGTGGCAATGGCTGGGTCGGTATGGGATGGAAGCTTGACCTAGGCGCTATTGAGAGAAGCACGCGGTTTGGTCTTATTTACAACCCTTCCGCGGTCGACAACGGAAAAGTCTTCGCAATGCGTTTGAATGGGGTGTCATCCGATATCGTAAAGTTGGATCCCAATAGTCCCAGCGATCCTGAATATCGAGCCAAAGTAGAAGGAGGGTTTTTTCGAGTTAGATCTTTATCGACTGGTGGTTGGGAGATTACCGATCGAAAAGGAGTTAAATACTCTCTTGGTATTAGTGCCAACGCTCGTGTCGTAGATCCCAACGATCCCAATAAAATTTTTCGATGGAATTTGGAACGGATCGAAGATCGTGATGGTAATTATCTGATCGTCACATACGTCAAAGACCAGGGGCAAGTCTACCCCAGTCAAATCGATTACACCTATTCGTTAAATGATTCAGTGCAACAGGCTGTCCATTCGATCAAATTCCATCTTGGGACACCTGCCGGAATGCCCGTTATCGACACTTATCAGGCATACTTCAGAATAGCCACAGCAAAGCGGCTGCAAGCTATTGAAATACTATCCGGTGGCTCAGTCACGCGTGCATATAAGTTGACCTATACATCAAGCTCCACGACTGGCAGCAGTCTTTTGACGAAAGTGGAACAGTTCGGCCGCGATGCCTCTATCAACCCGACCACTCACGACGTCACAGGAACTGTTCTTCCTCCAGTCACCCTGACTTACGCCTCTAGTGCCCCCACATTTACCGGCGGGTTGACAGATTTGCTGACGGGATGGTGCAGTGGGGGCGCAGATGTGGGCGCAACAGACCTAAACGGCGATGGTATGCAGGATCTTTGGTGTAAGAACCCAGCGGGAGGGTTTTCAGGGGCGCGATCCACTGCAATAGGGACACTTACTAACATGGGAACAGCCGTGACTGGCTGTACTCAAATCGGCATGGTTGATTTTAATGGTGATGGGCGCGGGGATGCTGTGTGTTATTCATTACAACAATATACTGGAAGTTGCCTGATCTTCTCTCCGCCGCAATTCTGTATTTCGAATCGACCACAAAATCCCAGAGTTTGGATAGCAACTACTGATCAGAATGGAGGTTTTGGGAATGAAACGACCTGGCTTACCTGGGATAGCTGTTACATGCCAAACCCAGGAGGCTCAGGTGGTTTCATTATCGGTACGATGGATTTTGACGGAGACGGTTTGGCGGATATGTTTTGTGCGACCACTTATCAATTAGCATCGAAAGCACTATCATTTGCGCGTTCGAATGGAAATGGTAGTCTCAATCCAGTAGGCAGTATCTCAAACTTCTGCAATGGTTCCTCTTCATATGGAGTAGGCGGATCTGACTTTAACGGCGATGGGAAATCAGATATCTGGTGTCTGGACTCCTCTACCGGCAATTTTTCTGTATATTATTCTACCTCGACTAGTTCATCGGCAAGCTTCACTTCTCCACTGTCGATAAACGGTTTCTGTCAAACACCAATAAGTTACACGGGGTCAGTTCTACCGCTGGGGACACCATCAAAGCTGTATCTGTCTGACTTTAACGGCGACGGCCTTCAAGATATTTGGTGCTATCGGTCTGGGGGAGATGTGAAGGTAGCGCTTTCCACTGGAACCGCATTTACGACGCCCACCATATGGAAATCTGCATGGTGTGGGACCGGCACGGTAGGAGTCGCTGACTTCAATGGGGACGGAGTATCAGACCTGTGGTGTCATACCTCGGATGGGATGACGCAGGTTGCTCTTTCGACTGGTACGACCTTTGGCACTGCTAGCACCTGGAAAACTCTTTTCTGCTCAGGGACGTTTGGCACGGCTGACACAAATGGTGACGGAAAGCCCGATCTTTGGTGTGTCAATGGTGGCAATGTGTCGATCGCGACAGCGGGCGATTCTACGGTCAAGGCAGATTTGCTGACGACAGTGAGCAATGGTTTGGGGGCTTCAACCGGATTAATCTACACTCCTTCCACGCAACTTGGCGCATCACATACCTTATTGCCATATCCGATTCACGTTGTGACCAAACTGACATCGATGATTCCATCCTCAACGGAAACTGGAATTGCAAATATCGTACAGGAAACGACTTACAAGTATGAAAAGGGGTACCACAACCTGACTTATCGAGATTTCAGAGGCTTCAGGACTGTGACTGTCACAGGCTGCGCCAATTGTGTAGGAACGGAACAGACCGTGACGGTGACGGATTTCCATCAAGGGTCCGGGGTGGCTCCAGCGGAAGACACCGGTAACACGCTCACGCATCCCGATGCGCCCACAAAAGGCCTTCCCTATCGCATACTTGTCTATGACAATTCCCTCATACCTTTATTGGAAACGATTACGACTTATACAGCCGATGCCGATGGTCAAGCTCCGTGGTACACGCCGTCATCCCAGGTTGTGTCTAAGATCTATTCCAATGGTGTCGCTAAGTCCACACAAGTGGAATTTACCTATGATCATGGCTACGGAAATGTGTTGCGAGAAAGTCATTATGGTGATGTTGATCAAGCGGGTGATGAAAAGACGATTGATCGAGAGTTTTCCAACGAACCTTCAGCATGGCTGCTTGGCTTTCCGAAGCGCGAAACTGTTTTTAACGGCATCAGCACTGCATCTCAAGACAAATTGGTTGAAACACTGTTTTATTACGACGGGACATCAACATGCTCCACGGCCTCTGTTCTACAGGTACCAACCATTGGGCACCTTACACGGACTGTAAATTGGTTAAACGGCGGGACCAGTCCTGAGACTCGGATGGCCTACGACGTATATGGCAATAGAGTCTGCCAGCGTGACTCAAATCAAAACACCACCACTTTCACCTACGATACCAGTCACACACTGCTCAAGACGGTCGTAAATCCGCTTAGTCATGTATCGACTACGCAGTACTATGGCGTCGATGGACAAATAGCGGATAAGGGTTTCTACGGACAAGAGAAAGCCGTCACAGATCCTAATGGCCAGATTTTATTGATGGAGTACGATGCAGTAGGTCGTGTCTCAAAGACGATAAGCCCTGATGGACTCACCTCAACAGTAACCTACAATTATGGCATTGGCTTTTCAGTTGGCACGCAGCATATTCTCAAAAGCACCTCTGGAGGAGGGCTAATTGGTCCACTTATCAGCCTCAGTTATCTTGACGGTCTTAGCCGCTCCATCAAACAAGAAAATACCGGCCCCGATGGCAAGACAATTGTGACTGAAGTGCAATACGACCGCCGCGGGGCTGTCCGGAAGAAGAGCCTCCCTTATTTCAAAACCATCGAATCGGTGACAGGGCGGTGGGCTACGACGAGTTATGATGCGCTGGGGCGTATCACGCGAATCGACAACCCAGACGGCACCCGCAGTCTCTTCTGTTTCGGCGACTGGGTGACGGTCACGGTCGATGCGGCCGATCATCGGAAGCGCGAGACCAAAGATGCCTATGACAGGACGATCAGAGTAGATGAATATCAAGGAACATTTAGCACCTGTAGCACTGAAATCGGCGTAGCCTATGCTACAACAACTTATACGTATGCCGCACAAGGCAACTTGATGTCGGTGACGGATGCTAAGGGCAACGTCTCCACTATGACCTACGACACGTTGGGTCGGAAGACCGCCATGCATGACCCCGATATGGGGAATTGGAGTTACCTGTACGATGCGGCCGGCAATCTGATCAAGCAGACCGACGCCAAAGGCCAAGTGCTGTGGTTTCAGTACGATGCGCTCAACCGTCGGGTGCAAAAGGACTTCACGACGCAGAAGGCCGTCGGCTCCGGGGATGTCCGCTACACCTATGACGGATCCACAAATAACCGCAAGGGGCGATTGCAGCAGGTCGTCGACGCGTCAGGGACGGTCGCCTTCCAATACGATGCACGCGGTCGTATTACCCAGTCGGACAAAACGTTGGATGGCACTACCTATACCACGCAAAGCACCTATGATGGGCTTGGCCGTCTCCTGACGGTGACCTATCCAGGCGCCCCTTCGAAAACCATCAGTTATGCCTATAATGGGCCGGTGTTGGACAAGGTGTTTGAAGGCACCACCACCTATATTCAGTACACCAACTACAATGCGCTTGGGCAGGCCGGCACGACGACCTATGGCAACGGCGTATCCACCACGATGACCTATGCCAATGCCAGCAATACCGTCTGCAGTCAGCAGAACTTTCGGCTCTGTACCTTAAAGACCAATGGCCCAGGTTCTGGTGGCGGAGGAGGTGGAGGTGGAGGGGGATCCAGTACCACCTATAGCGCCGTGGCCGATTTTTCCGGCACGCAGGGCTTCCATGGCTGGTACTACCTGAGCTCAACGGGAGCCCAGCTCACCTGGAATGGCAATTTTTGGAGCGGGACCGACGGCTATATCGGCCTGTGGAACGATGGCGGGCATCCGGGCAACAGCACCGATGCCGTGCGCCGCTGGGTGGCGCCCGCCGCCGGCAGCGTTCAGATTACCGGTACGACGTTTGATGGGGACACCTCCTGCGGGATAGATGGCGTTCAGGTGACCATCAAGAAGAACGGGGCCGTCCTGTGGCAACAGACCATTGCGGCCGGAGATACCACCGGCTACAGCTTCAACCTCTCCAATACGGTGGCCACGGGCGATCAGCTTGATTTTGTGACCAATAAGCTGACCACCTCGGCCTGTGACAACACGGTGTTCATGCCTACGATTGTCCTGACGACCTCTGGGGGCGGCGGTGGTAGTAGCGCGACCTATAGTGCCGTGGCGGACTTCTCTGGGGTACAGGGCCAGCAAGGCTGGTACTACCTGAGCTCAACGGGAACCCAGCTCACCTGGAATGGCAATTTTTGGAGTGGAACGGACGGCTATATCGGCCTGTGGAACGATGGCGGGCATCCGGGCAACAGCACCGATGCCGTGCGCCGCTGGGTGGCACCCGCCGCCGGCAGCGTTCAGATTACCGGTACGACGTTTGATGGGGACACCTCCTGCGGGATAGATGGCGTTCAGGTGACCATCAAGAAGAACGGGGCCGTCCTGTGGCAACAGACCATTGCGGCCGGAGATACCACCGGCTACAGCTTCAACCTCTCCAATACGGTGGTCACGGGCGATCAGCTTGATTTTGTGACCAATAAGCTGACCACCTCGGCCTGTGACAACACGGTGTTCATGCCTACGATTGTCCTGACCACAGGCAGTGGTGGCGGCAGTAGTGGCTCGGCCTATCAGGATCTCCGGTATGTCTATACCGTGGATGGCAATGTCAGCGACATCTACGACAACTTGGTGGCGGGAGGAGCCGGGGATCAGCACCTGAGCTATGACGGGCTCAGTCGGTTGACTTTGGCCAACGGTCCTTATGGGGCGAATAGTGCCAATGCCTCGCTCACGTATACATACGATGAACTCGGCAATCTGACCTTTAACACGCAGGTGGGCATCTATGCGTATCCCGCGAGTGGAGCAAGCAGTGTGCGGCCGCATGCGGTCACCACGGCCGGGAGCAACACGTATAGTTACGATGCGAATGGCAACCTGACTGCTGGAGCAGGGAGGACGCTCTCTTACGATCTTGAAAATAAACCGTTAACGATCACGATGGCGGGCCAAACCACCACCTTTGTCTATGATGGCGATGGCGGGCGGGTCAAAAAGATCGCAGGGTCGACGACCACGCGCTACATTAGCAAGTTCTATGAGTGTGACAACACGAGTTGTTCATGGATGGTCTTCGCGGACGGACAACGCATTGCCACCATTGGCGCCAATGGTGCAATCTATTACTATCACCGCGACCATATTGGGTCGTCGAGTGTCATAACAGATAGTGTGGGTCAAAAAGTTCAAACACTCAGTTATTATCCGTTTGGGGCAACACGTTCCAATACTTCAACTGCCACACCTGCCGTCGACGTACCTTATAAATTTACCGGTAAGGAATTCGATACTAGTACAGGCATCTATTACTATGAGGCTCGCTATTACGACCCTGCACTCGCCCGCTTTTTAAGCGCAGACTCGGTTGTTCCCTATCCTGATGATCCTCAGTCGCGTAACAGATATTCATATGTACGCAATAACCCTTTATTGTATACAGATCCTTCTGGCCATGTCTTTGGCATTGACGATGCCATAATTATAGGAATGGTCATGGGGGCAGTGATGAGCGGTGTGCAAACAAATTGGGATCCTGGATCCATAATCGCCGGTGGAATCATGGGTGGTGTAAGTGCAGGGATCGGGTTTGGAGCAGGCAGCGCTGCCTCGACAGCCCTCACTTCGTCATATGGAGGAGTCATCGGCGGAATTGGTGGCGGTATTATCGGCGGAGCAGTGGCCGGAGGGACGAGTGGAGGCCTAGCGCTTGCCATGGGCTACAAGGTCAATGTTGGCCTCGCGGTCGCTTCTGGTGCCGCAGCTGGAGGTGTGGTCGGCGGGGCGGGCGCCCAATGGGGCCAGCTAGGGGCTTTTTCAGCATCTGTGGCGACTGGAGCTTCGGCAGCAGCAATTAGAGGATCCGATCCTGGCGTTGGGGCAATGATTGCTGCTATCTCGGCTGCATTTTCAATGGGTATGCGGTCTCTCCCACCCGCGGAAATGAGTAATGGTTCTGGCCCCTCCGGAAATCCGCCGATTACCATGAAAGATGTGGCTGAGGCAGTAGAAGTAGTCAAAAATTCTAGCTTTAGGGGAGATCATCCGTATGAATTGATGGATGCAGATCCAATAGCTAAAAAGCTTGTAGAACTATTCAACGCCAATCGAATCGGATTTGGCCCGACAACTGACCCAAACGCCCGTGCTCAAACGGTTGATGGGTTTATGACCTTAAATCCAGCCCATATCAATGACGGCTGGTGTCCGCGGTGTGATTTACCCGGGACCTTGTACCATGAGGCGGTTCACGCTTACTACGGCGATCCGAGATCGACTGATTTTGCCGAGAAAAGAGCATATTCTTATCAGTTTGGATTGAATCGTAGATTGTTCGATGACAATGCCCCAATGCACCCCATGAGGAGGCCGTGAGCCTGCAAGGTGGGAAATGAGAGCTCAAACTAAAATCAAATCAGGCGGAGTTTACGCATCTTTGTTAATGTGGCTAGCATGTATGGTGGCGGTCTTTCCTGGCACTGTCCTTGGCTCTAATTCTCCTGTGTCGGATGATGGATTAAAGCTGACGAGTGATGATCTGCGTGGACCGGTTCATGTGGTACGAGGCAGGGCGTCCGACCTTCGTCAAGCTGCGGGCGAATGGATAGAGGAAAGTCCCGATCAGGAGTGGATATGGACTTATGATCGAGCGAAACAGATTGTAGAAAGGGAGTGGCTCCGTCCAATTGTGAAGCCCCCACTTCTCCCCAAAACCTACACCTGCCTTGCTCGTGATCCCAGCGACAAGATTGTTCAGTTATTCGCGTGCAATGCGCAGAGATCTTCGATCGACGATTTCAGACAGGTGTTCCTGTACAACAGCGCTGGACATCTCGCGGAGCAGCACATGATTCATCTCGAGGAGAACCCCTCTCTCGTCAGTCGAGAGGTGTATGAGTATGAGGGAGGGCAGAAGGTCGCGGAGCGAGAATACGATGCTCATGGCGAGTTGAAGCGCCTCATTACCATAGACCATGACTTGGGGAGGAATGCTGTCACTGTATATGCTCGGTCAGCGGAAGGGGATGTTTGGTCCAAATCACGTCATCTCCTTGATAGTATGGGACGTCGCATTGAAAGTATGTCTCTTGGTCCCAATGATCAAATTCTCTCAAGGTATCGCATGGCCTATGATAGTCACGGGAACTTAACAGAACAGACGAGTTCTGGGAGAGGGGCAGATGTACGAGAGGTAATCATGTATGAGTACGACCGCTGGGGAAATTGGACTAAAAAAACTACCCACACGATTGAGGCAGGGAATGAGAGTCGAAGGATTCTCCGTCGAACTATCGAGTACTTTCCTGACTAATTCTCATTAGTGCGGTTTCGTTATGTCAAACTGAATGGTGAGCTCATTGAAGAGTGCGCAGGCTGTTTCGTACCTAAACTTAATAGGCGATTCGATCGCCTGGCGATAGGAAGACCCATCCAATCCGATAGCTGGACGGGGCGAAAGGAACCAACTGCGTCGAACACTGTAAGCTCCCCGTAGATCGAGACACGCAAAAGGAGAATCTTCTGGCAGTTGACGTTGCCCCCGTTCTGAGACGGTTCTTAACCAGAGCAGAGAGCTTCTTCGACGGTCTTGACCCCTCCCTGAAAACTAGACCATTCCATGCTGGAAATTCGATGCCTCCTGCAGCCCGGTTTGGACCGCTTGTTCGGCAAACTCTTGGGGCGTGAGGTCCCCAAGCGACCCATGCGGTCGGTGCTCATTGTAATCGATTCGCCATGCTTCAATCTTCTGCCGCGCATCATGTAACGACACGAACACCTGTGTGTTCAAACATTCGTCTCGAAACCGGCCGTTAAAACTCTCAATCACCGCATTCTCCACGGGTTTTCCAGGTCGGATGAAATCGAGCTTCACGCCATGCGCATGAGCCCACGCGTCGAGCGCCTTGGACGTAAATTCGCTCCCATTGTCGACCGTGATCATCTGCGGATAGCCCGTCCGTTTCACCACGCGCTCTAGGGCGGCGACCACTTTCGTTCCGGTCAGTGTAAAATCCGGTTCGATTAATGGACTATGGCTGTAAGCTTCCCCGTCAAGGCGACACTGCCAAAGGAGAACTTCGAGCTTCAAGTTGGGCTCGATACGTGGCGGGCGGGAGCCCCGCCAACGCATCGTGCGGCCGCTCTTCGTTGTAACTCTGTAACCATTCCGCACTGATCTCCCGGACCTGATCGAGGGACTCGAATACATAGGCATTGAGTACTTCCGTCCGGTAGGTTCGATTGAAGCGCTCGATGAAGGCATTCTGATCCGGCCTGCCCGGTTGGATGTACCGCAGCTCGATACCTTGGTCCTCACACCAGGTCATAAACCGGTCGGCGATTAGCTCGGGACCATTATCGAGCCGAAGCGCCTGCGGCCGTCCGCGCCACATCACGACCTGCTCCAACACCCGGATCACGCGCTCGGCCGGGAGCGATGTATCAATCTCAATGGCCAGCCCCTCTCTCACCCCTTCATCCAACACGTTCAAGGTGCGGAACCGCCGGCCGCCATAGAGCGTGTCACTCATGAAGTCCACCGCCCAGACGGCATTGGGCTGTGGCACCACGACGCGCGGTTGGCGCAGACGGACTGGCAATCGTTTCTTCGTCCGCCGTGGTAGATTCAGCCGGAGCTGACAATACACACGCCACAGCCGTTTATGATTCCAGGGATGCCCATCGAGTCGGAGCCGATCGCAACACTTCCAGAAGCCCCAGCGGCTCTTCGCGTCCACCAGCGTCATAAGCGCGGCGATCACCGGCGCATCGCGCCGGACCCAGTCCACGAGCGGCCGGTAGTACGTGGCCCGGCTCATCCTCACCGCGCGGCAGGCCCGCTGCACCGGAAGGCCGTTTACCGTCACCAAGTGCGTGACGATCTCCCGCCGTTCAGCAGGCCTTAGAGTTTTTTTGCAATCACATCCTTAAGTGCGACGTTCTCCAAGGATAGATCGGCATACATCCGCTTGAGGCGGCTGTTCTCGTATTCCAATTCCTTCAGCCGCTTCACGTCGGAGGCCTCTAAGCCGCCATACTTGGCTTTCCACTTGTAGTAGGTCGCGGAGCTGATGCCGTAGTGCCGCCAGATCTCGTTGACGGGCCGCCCAGCATCGGCCTCCTTCAGAATGGAGACAATCTGCGTTTCAGTGAACTTCGACTGGCGCATGGGAACCTCCTGGCTGAAGGTGACTATTGTGCCAGAAAGTTCTCCTTAATGAGTGTCGTGGTTTACGGGGAGCTTACATGGCGACTCCAGTTATCCACGACGGTCAGTGCGCGAAACCGCCGGCCATCGAGCAACGTGTCGGCCACAAAATCCATACTCCACCGCTCATTCATCTGACTTGGGCGAGGTGGCACGATCCGCAGATGACTCGCCCGCTTTCGACGAGGTGTGAGTCGCACGTTCAGCCCTTCTTCGCGATAGAGTCGATGCACCCGCTTACGGTTAATCCTCCAGCCCTCCCGCCGCAGCATCACATGCGGTCGGAGATACCCGAAGCGGGGACGGGCGTGAGCTAATTCGCGCAACCGCCTCCGGAGGGCGCTATCATCGCGCCGGCGGTGGCGGTAGTACCAGCATGCCCGATTCAACGTGACCAGCCCGCACGCTCGTCGCACCCCGATGGGATGCCGCCCTAGCACCTCTCGCACCAGAGCGCGTTTACGCGCGGGCTTTAAGGCTTTTTTGCGAGCACCTCTTGCAGGATCACCTTATCCAACGTCAAATCGGCCACGAGCTGCTTGAGTCGGCTGTTCTCTTCCTCCAGTTGTCGCAACCGCCGAATCTCGGCGATGGCCATCTGGCCGTACCGCTTCCGCCAAACGTAGTAGGTTGCCTCGCTGATCCCGAGCTTGCGCGTGACCTCCAGGACCGGGGCCCCTGCGTCAATCTGTCTCAAGGCCGTCGCAATCTGCTCCTCAGAGAACTTGCTCTTCTTCATGACTGCCCTCCTGGGTTGGAGGGCTGCAGGCTACCCGATTTTTCTCGTTTTGGCTGGTCTCGTTTTCTGGGAGGACGTCAATAGTCATGCTGAGATAAGTGAAAATTAACGTTGGTCCCCACCAGATCTGTGCGATTCGGAGACATCGGTTCACTTTTCTTGGGCCTAAAATCTCGCTTCGATATGGCGCCTGAGCGCTAAGTCTGTTTGGTAGTGAATCACCTGGAATCGCTCACCAGTCGGGTCATACTTGGATTCGACCTCATCCCAAACCGACGTGGCTTCCTGCTTGGCACAGAACGTTTCGATTGGTTTGTGCTCGTTCAACGAGCCATGAGGCCGAGCCCAGTTGTAGTGGTGTTGCCACTCGGCCAACCGCAACTCCACGTCAGGTGTTCGCGGATCAGTCACAGCCCAGAATGCTTCGCGGTTGGTTTTCTGCGAGCGTTCGACTTTGCCATTCAAATGCGGAGAGGCCGGTCGATTGGGGCGGAATTTGATGCAGTGGTCCATGAGCCACTGCTGAGCGGCCATCGCGAAGAATTCGCGACCGCGATCCGTTTGGACCCGGCGCACAGGAAACGGCATTTCTTCGATGACAGGGTCCAAGAAGACCAGCGTACTGGCTGCAGTGCGTCGAGGGAACACGGCTAGACGCGATAGCGTGTGCAGTCATCGACGGCCGTGTACTGATAACAGCCCGGGGCAATCTTACACGTGTCGAGTTGCACGCGGTCTCCAGGAATCAGTCGGGCATGCTGATGGCGTGACTTCCGTCGAGCTGGGCGAACCAAAGGGAGCACCTGATTGGTAACCAATACCTTGTGAATCGAGTCGAGCGAGAGGCAGAGATCATGATGGCGCCGCAATTCGTGTTGAATCCGGCGCGCCCCTAACTTCCGCTCCGTACGCAGACTCAGAATCAAGGCGCCTCGTGCTCGAAAATGCGTCGGTTTGGAGATCGGGTGAGACGGCGGCTGCGACTGAGCTTCGCGATCCTTCGCTCAAGGTGGTCGAATACGTTTTATGCCATGGGTACCTCTCTGGTCAACTTCTGGTTTTGGTCGCAGGGATAATCTCCATTGTACTAAGCGCGCGGTAACCCCTCGGTTTCTCTATCTGCCTGATATGGCTGGCGGAGCTGCTTCCAGGGATCGTTCCCTCCTTTTGAGTCCCTACCACTGGGGAGATTGTCGATTTAGGTATTCCGGGGTACACCTGATGAACGCCCATTCCAAATGTTCTTGGTTCTCTGCGACGGCTGAGTGTCTAAGGGGATGGTGCAATAGGGTGCAAAAGAATTCTTTCCGGGAGACCTGCTGTATGCGTGAACCCGCTTCGCGACCATGGTCTGGACTCACGTCTCTGGTCCTCGTGGTGACGTTGTTGGCTGGTTGTGCCTCACCGACCTTGCGACGCGCTGAGCGCTTGGCCGAGGACGGCGAATGGGATAAAGCCGTGGTGGCCTATCGGGATGCCCTCAAGACGGACCCTTTCGATGAAGCTCTCAAAGACAAACTCGAGGCCGCCAAACACCAGGCGGCGGGCCCCCACTACACCAATGGACGTCGGGCATTAGAGGAGCGTCGCATCGCGGATGCCCTGACTGAGTTTAAGGCTGCACTGGGGCTTGATCCGACCAAGCTTGAGCACCATACGGGTATGGCCGATGCGCTGCGGTTGAAGGAAGCGAACGATCAACTGCACACGGCCGATAAGCTGCTCAACCTGGGCCGCTCCGAGGAGGCCCTCACGGCCTATGAACGGGCGGTCGAACTTGATCCAAATCTGACGCAAGCCCTGACCCACATTACCGAGATCACGGCTCAACAGCGTTCGACGAAGATGTTTGGCGGATCCAGTCAGCCCATTTCGTTACGATTCCAAAACGCCAAGCTCAAAGAGGTCTTCGAAATCGTCGCCCGGACGGCAGGCCTGAATGTGATCTTCGATAAGGAAGTGCGGGACGAACCGATCACGATCTTCCTCAAGGAGATGGCGTTCGACGATGCCCTGAACCTGATCCTGAATACCAATGGCATGGTCGCCCAACGGGTGGCGCCCGAGACGCTGTTGATCATGCCGAACAACAAGCAGAAGCAGGCGCAGTATCAGGATCTCCTGATGCGGACCTACTACCTCAATAACGCCAAGGCGAAAGACGCGGTGAATTTGCTCAGGACCATGCTCGAGAGCAAGCATATCTATGTCGATGAAAAGGTGAATGCGATCGTCGTGCGTGAGGAACCGGTGAAGCTGCAACTCGCTGAGAAATTACTCTTTGCGATCGATCGCCGTGAACCGGAGGTGGAGCTGGACGTCGAAGTACTGGAGGTCAATCGAACCAAGAGTCTGAAGTACGGTCTGAACTATGCCAAACAAGCCGGAACAGGACTGGTCCCGACGGGCGGATCGGGCGGGATCTCCACGGCCACGACGCAGTTTACGTATCAGCAGCTCACGTCCATTGGTCCACAAAGTTATCTGTTTACCTTGCCGGCGAGCGTCATCCTAGACTTTTTCAAACAGGAGTCCGATGCCCAGACCCTGGCCTCTCCCAAACTCCGCGTGATGAATAACAAGTCGGCGTCTATCAACGTCGGCGACAAGCAGCCGATCTTGCTCTCCACGACGAACGTGTTGCCGGGGCAAGCCGCGACCGGGGCGGTGCCGACGACCTCCACGGTCACCTCCATCGAGTTTAAGGACGTGGGCGTCAAATTGACGGTCGAACCGACCATCAATTTGATGAACGAAGTGATGATGAAGATCAAGGTAGAGGTCACGCGGTTGGGCGATCAAGTGACCCTGCAGGCCGCGCCGGAGATCAAACAGTTTAAATTCGGTACGCGGACGGCAGAAACGGTCTTGATGTTGAAGGATGACGAAACGGTGGTGCTCGCCGGGCTCATTCAGGACGAAAAACGCAAGACCAAGTCCACCATCCCCTTCATCGGCGACATTCCGATTCTCGGCGACATCCTGACCTCCAAGCAGGATGATCGAGTGTCGACGGAGGTCGTGTTGACGATAACGCCTCGCGTGGTTCGGAACATGGATCTCCCGTCCTCCGCCGCACAGGCCTTTTGGTCTGGGACGGAGAATACCTTCGCGACCTCGCAGCTCTATGCTCCGCAAGCGATACCTGTCTCGCAGTCATCCGGGCAGAGCCAACGGCCGCATCCTGCCCCCAGTTCGTTGGGATCGAGGCCAGGTATGCCTGCTGTCCCACCGGGGAGCGTGGCACCAGCACCCGAGACGGGGTTGCCCGCTGCTGCAGGATCGGCACAGGAGGCACTTCCGTCATCGGGCCTTCCTGCCGTGCCAAACGGACAGGCGACAGTGCCTGCGACACCTGGCTCAGCTGGAGAGCTGGTCGCACGGGCGACTGGATCGCTAGTGCTGCGGCCGTTGGATGTCTCCTCCGCGGTTGGGCAAGAGTTTCGAGTCGACCTGACGGCGTTGCACCTCGAACAGATCAGCGAGACCTCAGTCACCGTGACATTTGATCCCAAGCTCATGGAGTTCCATCGAGTGACACCCGGTATGGTGGCACTGGCGTCTCGCACGGCCGAGGGCCAGGTCATGCTGACGCTGCGCCGCGACGGTGCCGTGCCGTCAGGCGAAGGGCTCCTCGCCATGCTGTTTTTCCAGGCCAAAGCCCCAGGACAGATTCCGCTGGATCTCCAGGTGTTGCCCGGGAAGGCCTCGCCGGCGGGGTCTGATGTCACGGGCACCAGCCGCGCCATCATTCGAGCGCGATGAGGTCAATGGTGAGAGACACACTCAGACATGGCAACCGAGGCTTCACCCTCGTCGAACTGATGATGGTTGTGACGATTGTGGGGATTCTCGCGACGTTGGCGATTCCCTCATTTCAACGCTCGGTCATCAAGGCCCGTGAGGGGACGCTCAAGTATGACTTGGCCACTATGCGTGACGTGCTGGACCAGTATCGGGCGGACAAGGGCACCTATCCCCCAGCGCTGGGCGAGTTAGTGCAGGTGGGCTATCTCAAGCGGATTCCCGTCGATCCGTTTACCCACTCGGACCAAACCTGGCAGGTGATGGCCGATGAAGGGGAGAGCGGCGGGATCGCCGATATCCACAGTGGTAGTCCCCTCGTCGGACCAGAGGGCACTCCCTATAACACATGGTAGGTTGATGCGTCGTATTTCTCGGAGCGTCAGAGTTGCCGTCACCCTGATTGCCGGTGGTGCGATGCTGGTGGGGTGTGTGAGCCAGCGTCAAGACCGTCTTGCTTCCGCTGACACACGGGAGCAGGTCATGGCGGTTGCACAGGAGCGCGAAGCGGAGCTCTCGACGTTACGGGCTGAGATGGCCGCGACCCGGATTGCCGCCGCGAAGAAAGAAGCCGAATTGGTTGAGCTGCGGGCCCTGGTCGCTCAACTCCGGCAAGAGAACACGGACAGCCACCAGCGATTGCTGGAAATCCGGCAGGCCGTCGAGGTGCGTCAGACCGAGATGAATGCCCTGAAGGCGGAGCGGGATCAATTGTTGGTCACGAAGCATGATCAGTCACTCACAGATCTCAAAGAGGGGCTGATGGTGCTCACCAAACAACTCGAAGACGTACGGCAGGACATCGGCCAGAAGGCCGCACGCACGTCGGGGAAAGCACTCCGGCCGTTGGTGGAACGCACCACCGCAGCGTCACCACCAGTGGTGATGTCATCGCCCGTCCGGGTGCACCCCTCACATGTATACGAAGGTCCCTCTTCCACATCAGCCGTCTCCCTGGTGGCCATCCATGCCACACGGCTGCCTTCAGACGTGCTTCGAATTCGCGTGCAGTCAGGGGATTCCTTGTCAGGTCTCGCGCGCCGCTACCACACCACGGTGACGGCGATTGTGCAGCTCAATCAGTTGCACACCGATGTCATTGCCGTCGGCCAGGGACTGCTCGTGCCGTCCCCTAGTTCTTTACCTAGCGACCGGGAGCGTTAAACGATGCCGACACTGGTTCGACAGGCGACCCTGCTTGATGTTCTGGTTCGACGAGGTGTGCTGACAGCCGCTCAGGCTGAGGAGGCGTCAGCTCAGGTGTCAGGCCCCGAACGGCAACTCCATACGTCGTTAGTAGCTGATGGTCTCCTCACCGACGCGGAATTGGCTCAGGCGCTGGCTGAGCAGTGTGGAGTGCCCTACCACTCGCTTCACGAGTTTCGGGTGGACTTCGAATCGTTCCCCTCGATACCAGTCGACGTCATGCGGCAGTTCGAATGCGTACCCATGGGAGAGGAGGAGGGAGCATTCCTGTTGGCGCTGGCGGACCCCACTGATTTGCCGCGGCTTGATCAACTTGAACGAGCGGTTGGGCGAAGTTGTCGAATCCATGTGGCACCGCGTTCTGCCATCGCTGAGTCGCTTCGTGAGAGTACGCGGAACAGCCAGGTGGTTGCCAAAATTAAGGATGAGTTCCGTCCGCTGTTGGTGCGTGAGAATGATGAAGGCGAAGAAGTCCTCTCCGTGGAGAAGGTGCAACGGGATCTGAGTCCGATTGTCCAACTAGTCGATACGATCATCCTCAACGCGCTGCAGAAACGAGCCAGTGATATCCATCTCGAGCCGGCGGATGGCGTGACGGAGATTAAGTATCGCATCGACGGCGTGTTGTACCTGGCCATGGAACCCTTGGATCTGCGCTTCCACAATCCGCTCGTCTCGCGCATCAAAGTCATGTCGGATCTCGACATTGCGGAGCGTCGGGTCCCGCAAGATGGGCGGTTCAAGCTCCGCCTTGAGAAGCGCACCATCGATTTTCGTATCTCCGTGATCCCGAGTGCGTTCGGGGAATCGGTGGTTATCCGTATTCTCGCCAAAGAGGAATTTGCCGCGAAGCGGAACGGTCTGCATCTCGACTCGCTGGGGCTGAAGAAAGACGATTTGGACCGGTTCCGCCGCGCCATCACGGCCTCCTATGGCATGGTGCTGGTCACCGGGCCGACGGGAAGCGGGAAGACGACGACGCTCTATGCCGCCTTGAACGAAGTGAACACGAAAGAGGACAAGATCATTACGATTGAAGATCCCGTCGAATATCAGCTGGCGGGCGTCGTGCAAATTCCCGTGAACGAGAAGAAGGGGCTCACCTTCGCAAAGGGATTGCGGTCGATTCTTCGTCACGACCCCGACAAGATCATGGTGGGGGAAATTCGTGATGCCGAGACGGCGCAGATTGCGATCCAATCGGCCCTGACGGGACACTTGGTGTTTTCTACGGTGCACGCCAACAATGCCTTTGATGTGATCGGCCGGTTCGTGAACATGGGGATCGAGCCCTATAACTTCGTCTCGTCTTTGAACTGCATCATGGCCCAACGGCTGGTGCGCACCATCTGTGAATCCTGTAAGGCCCCGCACACCGTGTCTCAGGCTCAGTGTGAACAACTGGGGTTTGATTACGAGCTCTTCAAGGACCATCCCGTGTATGAAGGCAAAGGATGCCTGGACTGTCATGGATTGGGGTATCGCGGGCGCCATGCCATTACAGAGTTTCTCCCTCTCACCGATCGGATTCGGGAGCTGATGTTAGATCGGCGGCCGCCGTCTGAGATCAGGCGAGCGGCGGTCGAACAGGGGATGACCGATTTGCGTCAAGCCGGCGTGGAGAAGGTACGACGGGGGGAGACCACCATGCGAGAAGTCAATCGGATGACATTTTTGGGATAGTTGTATGAGGCCCACACTCTTTCCTATCCATCGTCCTCGTGTCGGCATCAGCGTGTCTGCATCCGCACTGAGTCTGGTGGCTCTGCGCCGGCCGTGGTTCCGCAGGCCAATCGTGAAACAGGTCGTGGAGCGTTCGTTGCCCAGTGGCTTGCTGAAGGTCTCCGCAACTGAGCCGCACATCATCGATCTGGATGCCTTCGTGCAGGAGTTACGTGCCTTGACCGAGGGGCTCAGCGAGCGAACGGTTGCGCTGAGTGTGCCCAATCGCGCGATGCACATGGGGGTGTTTGCGTTTGATCGATTCCCTGACGCGCCCGAAGAACGAGCAGGTCTGATCAAGTGGCGGTTTCGCGAGGACCTCAACCTGACGATTGGCGACGCTCGGGTGATGCTGCAGGTCTTCCCCGCTGGGACACGCACCCAGGTGCTGGCTGTGGCGGTGCGTCAGACAATTCTGGATCAATATGAGGACGTCTGCGGACGGGCTGGGCTCATCCCTGTCTCAATGGGATTCTCGCACCTCCAACTCATCGGCCTCTATCGTCGTCTGATGACGGGCACTCGACGGCTGTGTGTCATGCACTGGGCAGGGGACGAGTTCATGCTGCTGCTGTTTGATCAGGGGCAACCAGTGTTTCTTCGCACCAAATCAATGACCGGCGGGACGCAGGATCTTCGACGCGAACTGGTCGGAACCCTGCAGTACATGGCCGATCAGGCGACGACTGTCCATGAAACGGGTGAGTCCTCGTTTCCCCTGTACCTGATCGGTGGTCAGTCGAACGCATCGATCACGCAGCTGCTCGGAGGGGAGGCAACGGTGACGGTGCCTGGCCTTCGGGGTGGATGGCAGCTCGAGGTCGTGCCATTGGGATGGGACAGTCTTCCGGCCCATCTCAACAACCAGACGGGATCGTTAAACGGACTCTCGGCGATGGCGACGGTGGTCGGATGATGAGAAATCCGGTGGGCGTAGTGTGGATTCCATTCCTGCGCTCGCCGAGTGCTGTCAGCCCCGTACCTCACATCGCATTCTCGGTCACGCCGACTGCCATTACCATTCTACGTGTCATGCAGTGGATAGCGGTCGTCCTGTGCTGTGCCTCATTGGCAGTTGCGTTCACGTGGTGGAACGACAGTGTGGTGATGGAGGAGACCGCAACCCATCTGGATAAGGCGGTGCAGCGGTTGAATCAGGCCAATACCAGCCGTGCAGAGAGCATGACCCGTGAGCGACTGACGTTGTCAGCGGATCAGATTGCGACCATCACGCGTGATGTGCGGTTTGTCAATCAGCTCGCCGAAAAGCGGGCGTTCTCATGGTCCCGTTTGTTGGCAGATTTGGAGACCACCATTCCCCCACATATGGCCCTTCGTACCGTTCAATTAAACTTTCAGGACTCGACGGTGGCGCTTCACGGATCGGCGGCGTCGCTGCAAGACATCCATACGTTCATGACTAATTTGGAACACCATGCTGCGTTTCGGCATGCGGCGTTGGCCAGTCATCGTCTTGAGCATCAGGAGCGGCAGCCGTCGCAGGCGAGCATGGCGATGCCAGATACTATGCAACCTGCACGAGGCGTAGACTTTCAGTTGACCGTGGGTTACCGACCGTTGTTGTAGGTTGAACGCATGGCGAATCTGCTCAGATATAGACAGTTGCCAGTATGTAGCCGGTCGCTGCTCCTGTCCTGCGTGCCCCTCATGAGTGTCACGGTATTGGCTTGTGTGCTTGCCGCGACAATCTATTATTACGGATTGAGCCCTGCGCAGGAGCATCTTGCTCAGGCCGAAGCGGCCTATCAGGCCACCTTGCGGGCGCAGGCCGCACTGCAGGTCACACGCAAGACACAGGAGGAGATGCGAACGATCAAGCTGAAACTCGACGAGGTGTGGCGGGGCCTCCCGACCGAGACGGAGTTTGCCTCACTGGCGCTCGCCATTTCTGAACTGGGACGCAGCGAGCGAGTGACCATTCCCGGAATGCAATATGCGGTCGAGCGATCGCCCGCCGATGGCATGCCAGTGAAGGCGTCGATCTCGTTTTCCGTGACCGGCGAGTATGCGGCGGTCTATCGCTTCATTCACCGATTGGAATCGGCTGATTCTTATGTGGTCATCGAGAGCCTCAACGCGAGTCGGACGGCGAAAAGTGACAAGGGGAGTTCGTCTTCAGTGGTGTTTCATGTCACGGTCGCGACGTTCTTGCGGCCAAATCCACCGACGGGGAGTCTGTCATGAGAGTACCGGGCAAAAACGTGATGCTTGGTGGGCTGATGGGACTGTGGGCGACGGTGGCCGCGGTGCAGGTCAGCAGTCTGCCGGAGTTGAGAGAGGTGCCACTGACCTATACCTCTGGGGCGCCTGTGGCGAAGGCGGCAACATCACATGCCGCGAAGGATGCCCTGGAACTACGTCCAATGCGGATGGTGGCGGCGCACTTGCCGTCGACGCCGAAACGCAACATTTTCGAAGCAGCCGAGACACCGACATCCGAAAAGCGCCTCGTCAGGGCAGCGGTGAACAAGAAAGAGGTGCCACCTCCGATCCCAGTGCCGGTGGTCGCGATGCCGGTGGTTCCGCCCGCGCCACCGATGCCCTCTCCGGAAGAAGTGGCCGAACAGGCCGCGCGACTGGCGCGGGAGCGCGCCCGGCAGCAACTGCGGGAAGTGATGGCGCAGTACCGCTATCTTGGGTACCTGACCGGGCGGGGTGAGCAACAGGCGTTTCTCGGCAAGGGCCAGGAGATCTATATCATTCATCTTGGAGATACGCTCGACGGTCAATTTCAGGTGGCCTCCATCACTCCCACGACCGTCAAGATCCTCGCGGCACAAGCCGACGTCGAAACCACCATCCAGCTGAAGACCGACTCTTCGGTCGAACCTTCGTAATTTCTTCGCGTTCACGCCCGCCGACGAACATCCGTTGCGCGGGCAGGCCTTGGTGGACCAGTCCTCTGGTGCACGCGATTCGCGCTAGGGCCGAACGGGCCTAGCGCGCCGCCACTCGTCCCGAGCCGTTTTTGTGCCCTCCAAAAACACGAATCTGTTCGCCAGAAGCCAGATGCCGTGCTAGTTAAGGCTACGTACGCCCGCTCCTCGCGTGCTTCCCGCACCACCTGCTGCTGTTCACCGCTCACAAAGGATCGTCGATGACCCACGCGCGTGTTCGAACCGGCATGCTGAATCGCATCATCGGGGCGGGGGGCCTGGCCCTTCTGGGTGCCATCCTGCTCTCCGTCACCTCGGCCTTCGCACAATCCTCGACGATCACGCTCGATGCCTATCTCCATGGGAGCGGGGGGACCGCCAATCCCCCGACCTTGACGGCGGACCTCATTCCACCGCTCAGCCTCACAGCCAAGACCAAGGACTCCGGCGGCCTCGCATTCAGTGGTGGCAATCCCTGGGTGACCATGGGTACATGGACCCCGCCCGCCGGGATCAATGGCAAAGCGACCCTGACGGCGATCACGACGGCGCACCTCTGGATGGGCTTCAAGAGCAGCGGGGATGTCGGCGGCAAAGTCGATGTGTTGGTCGACGTGCTGGTCAATGGGCAAGTCCTGAGTTCCGGCCTGACGCGCTGCGTGAGTACCCTGACCGCCTCCGCCAGTACCGCCCAAGACATCAGCCTCGCGCTGGGCAGCATCCCGACGACCCCACTTGATACCATGACGCAGACCCTCGCGCTTCGGGTCTCTACCCGCATGGGGACCACGGCCAGCAATACGGCCTGTGGCACCAAAGCCAGCGTGACGGGAGTCCGTACCTATTTCGATGCCCTCACTCGGGCCAGCCGTCTCGGTGTCACGATCGCCCTGCCGCCGCCGCAACCGGTCGTGCTGCTGCCGAATCCCAAAACCATCCAGGCCGGATCGACCAGCTCGATCCTCGCCCTGTTGTTCCCAGTTCCGCTCCAGGCGACGACCCTGTCGGTGGTCAGTACTGCGACCAATGTGGCTACAGTCCCCAGTAGCGTCGCCGTCGGCATCGGACAAGCTGTGGTCTCCATCCCGGTCACGGGGGTGAGCGCCGGCACCACCCAGCTCAAAGTCACCCTCAATGGCAAGACCATCACCGGCACTGTTCGGGTGGTGGGTGGAACCGCCACCATCAGTAGCCTCATCCCTTCGCTCCTCAGCATCACTCAAGGCGGGAGCGGGCAGTTGACTGTCTCGCTCAATGCCACGCAGGCGACCAATACGGTCGTCGCTCTCAGCAGTTCCGTCGGCAGTATCGCGGCGGTCCCGGCGACCGTTACGGTGCCAGCCGGTCAGCTGAGTGCCGCGTTCAACGTGGCGGCAAATACGGCGGGTCAAGCGGACATCACGGCGACCCTCAATGGGACCAGTGCGACCAGCCATGTGACCGTCACCCCGGCGTTGCCCACCGTGGTCTCGCTCACGCCCCCGTCGAGCCAGCTCACGCTTGGCGCCACGAGTCCATTGACGGTGACGATCTCTGCGGCCCAAGTCGGGCCGACGGTGGTGACCCTGACCAGCACCCCCAGTGGCCTCGTGACGGTCCCACCCTCGGTGATCGTTCCGGCTGGGCAGACGACCGTTTCGTTTACGGTGACCTCCGTCGCGTTGGGTACGGCGATGGTACGGGCGACGCTCGGCAGTTCATTGGCGGAAGCGGCCATCGATGTCGTGCCACCAGTGGTGGCCTTGGTGGATTTCCAGCCTGCGAGTCAGTCCCTCGTCGTCGGGGCCATTGGCACCTTGACCGTCACCCTCAACGCGGCCCAAAGCAGTCCGACGGATCTCGCGCTCTCCGTGGACCAGCCGACCGTACTCCAGATTCCCGCCACGCAGACGGTGACCGTGCCGCCCAACCAGACGCAGGCCACCTTCACGGTCACGGCCCTGGCCACGGGCACCGCGCAGGTGACGGCGACCCTGGGCGCCATCAGTAAGCAGGCGACCGTGACGGTGACGCCGCAGCCGCCGCAAGTGCTCTCGCTCACGCCGAGTCCGCTGGCCGTGGTGCAGGGGGCCACCGGGACGCTGACCGTCACCCTCAACGCCGCGCAAGCGACCGATACGGTGGTCCCGATCACGACCACCAATACCACCATCGTGGGAATTCCGGTCAGTGTCACCGTGCCGGCCGGGCTCACGACGGCGCCGGTTTCGGTGAGTGGCCTGACCATCGGGACCGCGCCGGTCACCGCCACGTTGAATGGGACGGCGACGGCGACCGTGAATATCGTGCCACCTCCGCCGGTCGTCACGGCGCTTGGACCGATTCCACCGGTTACCGCTCCCTTGACCCTGGCCAAGGGCCGCACGGGCGTCTTGCAGGTCACGATCAATCGAGCTCCGACGGATCCGACGGTCATCACACTCCAGAACAGTGTGACCTCGGTCGTGACGGTGCCACCGAGCGTGACGGTCCCCGCCGGGCAATTGACGGCGTCATTCCCGGTCACGACTCAGACCGAAGGCCAGGCGACCATTACGGCCTCGTTCAATAGCACCAGCGCCACCGCCCAGGTCGTCGTCACGGCACCGGAGGTGGAGTCGCTCACGCTCGCGCCCGCTGCCTCGACGGCTTTTGCAGGGGAATCAGTTGCCTTCACGGCCACGGGCTTGTTCACCGACGGCAGCAGCCAACCGCTAGCGAACGACATCACCTGGAGCTCGACCAATCAGTCGGTGGCCTCCGTCAGCAGCACCGGGTTGGCCACGGCGCTCACCGTCGGAACCGCCACGATCAAGGCCACCGTCACCACGTCGGTCGGCCCAGTGACCGGCGAGACGACGCTCACGGTGCAACCCGCGCCGGCATTGGTGGTGACGCCGCTCACGACGTCGCTGACGGTCGGCCAGAGCGCGCTGTTCACGGTCGGGACCGCCGTGGCCCCCACCTCGGCGCTCACGGTCACGTTGGCCATTTCCGGCAGCGGCACTGCGCTCCTCAGCCCCGTCTCGGTGGTCATCTCGGCCGGACAAACGACCTCGCCTACGCCGGTGCAAGTCACCGCGACGGGGATCGGCTCGGTGATCCTCACCGCCACCGCACCGGTGCGGCAACCGGCCAGCAACACACTCACGATCACCGCCGGCCTTCCGGTCATTACCAGCGTGAGCCCTGCCAGTGGTGTGGTCGGATCGGTGGTGACGCTGAGCGGGTCGAGCTTCAATCCCGTGGCGGCCAACAATCAGGTCCGTTTCGGTGGTGTCCTTGCGACGGTTCTCTCCGTCAGCACGACCGGGAGCTCGCTCACCACCGCCGTGCCCGCCGGGGCCCTCACGGGACCAGTGACGGTCACGACCCCCCTCGGCACCGCGACCAGTCCAGTGCCGTTCACCCTCCTCAATAGTGCGCCCGTCCTCTCGCCTATCGGAAACAAGACGCTGTCATTAGGCAGCACGCTGGCCTTTACGGTGTCCGGGGTCGATCCCAACGGACAACCTGTGACGTATAGTGCGCAGCAGGCCGCGCCGGCGTCTCCGACGTTGCCGGCACATATGACGTTCAATGGCCTGACGGGTGTGTTCAGCTTTACGCCCGATGCGACGCAGGTGGGTACGTTTACTCTCGTGTTTGTGGCCTCTGACGGATCGGTCTCGTCGTCAGAAACCATTGCCCTTACCGTGACGGGGGCCGTCCCCGGTGCGCCGACCAGCTTGTCAGGACATGTGGATGATAGCTCCGGTAATCCCGTTGTCGGCGTGGCCGTGTCCTTGCGCGATGTGCCGACGACGACCACAACGAACACGGCGGGCGAGTTCACCTTGTCGTTCGCCGGCCACCCGGCGGGGCGGCAGCTCCTCGTCGTCACGGGGCTGCCGGCCGGATATGCGAACTTAGTGGCGCCGGTCGATCTGATCGCCAATACGGCCAATGTGTTGCCGAGTCCCGTCACCACGCCACCGTTGGATCTCGCGACCGCCGTCACCGTGAACCCTGCGGCCACCACTACGCTGACGAGTGCGACCGCCCATGTGACCGTCGTAATTCCGCCCGGCCGGGCGAAGAATGCCGATGGCACGCCCTATACGGGGCAGCTGACGATCAGTCCCGTCCCTGAATATGGCCGTCCCGAATCGCGGCCCGTGGAATTGCGGCCGGGTCTCTCGGTGACCATTCAACCGGCGGGCGTCATCCTCGACCCGCCCGTCCCCATCACCTTTCCCAATGTCGACAATATGCCGCCGGGCAACGAGTTTGACTTGTGGTCCTTGTATCCGGACACCGGCACGTTCTTGGTGGTTGGACGCATGCGGGTCAGTGCCGATGGAGCGACCGTGGAAATGATTCCAGGCACCGGAGGGGTTCGCAAGACCGCCTGGCATTTTGCCATGCCTCCGGAATCCAGAGGGGATGTTGCCGAAGTGCCGAGCAAGGATGGGGACTGTGTGGCCTGTCGGACGGGCTCGGAAGCGGACCTCACGGCCGGTGCTCTGGCCTTGGATGAAATCATTCCGGGGATTCGCACGCTGGGGGCGACGCGGGATCTGGCCCTCCACTACCGATCGACCAATGCCGATGTGCAACGCATTGTCCCGGTGAACGCGACGCTCCGAGTGCAGGCGGCCGTACCGACGACCTTTTCAGCGCGCCTCTCGATCGGTGGTGTCCAGCTCGGACAGGACCGGTATTGGGATAGCCGTGCCTTGCCGGAGAATGCGGATTCCGTCTCCCGTCTCGGTGTGCAATTCGACGGCAGCGCCCTCCCGACCGGCGTCTATCCGTCTGAACTCCTCCTGTTTTCCAACTACCCGCAGTCGAGCATCGGCGGGGTGACGCGGAGTCAGGTCTTACTGCGTAACGAACAGGCGAGCCCGTTCGGTGCCGGGTGGACCATGACGGCCCTGGATCGCCTCTACCCGCAATCAGATGGATCGGTTGTGTTGGCCAAGGGAACCGGCAGTACGCTGCTCTATGGCGCGGCGGGACGGCCACTCGTGGTGGAGAGTTTCGATCAGGCTCGCAGTCTCACGGTCAGCGGGGTCAACGCCAGTTTTGTCGCCGGTCCGATGCATGCGGCGGCGCGCGCCGACCTCTTGAATACTGCCAACTTCGGGGCGCTCGGGACGATCCGTCGCCCCGTCACCCTGCGGAGCGGGCTCAACGTGGTCACCCTCCCGGCCTTGGCCGGCGTGGATGTGTTCGTCCTGAATCTCCTGACGACCGAATTGACGGCGACGGAAGTGCAGGTGCTGGAGCAATTCGTGCGCGAAGGAGGGACCGTTCTGGAAATTCGGAATACGGCCGTGACCCGGCCGTTGCTCTTTGGAACCTTGCCCGCGCCGTTCATCGGCGACCTCACGGCAGACGTGACGCCGGAGGGCCTCACGTCGCTGCTGGGCAATGGGCCGTTCGGCACGATCATCAGCCCGTTGCTGACCGGCGGGAATGCGGGGTATGCGACCACCGGGTTGGCGACCGTGCTGGCCCGGAATGATCTCGGCCCGAACGTCCTTCTCCTGCCGCCGGGGACAGTCTTCTCCGGAGCGGGACGGGCAGTCTTGATCGGGGATGAAGAGATCGTGGCTTCAGGCTATACGGGTGGTGCGGGGGCGAACCGCTATACGGAAGGATCGAATCGCACCTTCTTTCTGAACGCGATGGCTTATTTGGCCAGTGCGCCAGGATACAAGCCTGTCCTGCCGGCGGGCCCGACCGCCATCACGCTGCAAGGCCCCCCGGATGAGTATGCGGTCTTGGTACGACAGGTGGATGGCACCTATACCCGAACTGCCAAAGACGGCACGGTGTCCCAATTTAGCCCGCAGGGCCTGTTCATGAGTCTGCGCGATCGGAACGGGAATCAGACTGCCTATGCCTATGACGGCAGCGGGCGACTGTTGACGATCACAGACCCGACCGGGCAGGTGACCACGCTGGCGTATAGTGGGACCAAGGTGCAGAGCATCACGGACCCGGCGGGCCGCGTGACACAATTGGAATATGACGCGGCGGGCAACCTCCAGCGGCTTCGCGGCGCCGATGGGACGGCGGTGACGTTCGCCTACGATGCACAGCATCGGCTGATTCGCCGGACAGACGCCCGGAATCAGATCACGCAGTACACCTATGATGCCAGTGGTCGATTTGCCCAGGCGACCTCACCGGACGGGGCGACTCGCGCGGTCACCCCCAGCCACACCATGGCGGTGCCCAATTTCGCGGCGGGGCAAGGGACGGCCGGCAACCCGGCGCCCTTGAGTGCCACGAGCGTCAACCGGGCGACGTTTACGGATGCCACCAATCACAGCACAACCTTTGAACTGGACGCGCTGAGCCGTATCACGAAGCAGACCGATGCGTTGAGCCGCGTGACGACCATCACGCGGGACGCCCGGGGTAATCCCACACAGATCGTCCGTCCCAATGGCGCGGTCACCACCATGACCTACGACGCCAAGGGCAATCTGCTCACCAGCACGGAGCAGGCTACAGCCGGCACCACCACCTTCACCTACGAGCCCACCTTGAACCAGGTGACCAGCATCCGCGACCCCAAAGGCAACCTCACGCAGATTGCGTATGATGCCAAGGGCAACCCGTTGACGATCACCGACGCCCTGAACCAGGTGACCACGTTCACCTACAACCCGCAGGGCCTCCTGCTCACCACTAAGGACGCCCTGAATCAGACCACCACGTTTACCTATGATCCGCTCGGAAGACTCCTCACCACCACCGATCCGCTGACTCGCACGACCACGCTGACCTATGATGCGGCGGGGAACGTCGCGACCAGCGCCGACGCCCTCAACCGTGTCACCAGTTTCCAGTATGACGTGAAGAACCGGCTCACCCAGGTGACCGATCCTAATACGGGTGTCACGGCCTATGTCTATGATGGTAACGGCAATTTGCTGACCGTCACCGACGCCAAGAACCAGGTGACGACCTTTGCCTACGATGGGCGAAACCGGCTGCTCAGCACCACCGATCCCTTGGGCAAAGTGGAAGCCTATACGTACGACGGCAACGACAACCTGCTCACGAGAATCACGCCCAAGAACGAGACCATCAGCTTCGCTTACGATGCCGTCAATCAATTGCTCAGTAAGACCCTGCCGGGCAGCCAAGTGACGAGCTACCTCTATGACCAAGTCGGCAATTTGACCATTGTCACCGATCCGGATAGCGTGCTGACCATGAACTACGATCAGGCGAACCGTCTGCTCAACGTCACGACCGCCGGTTCACCCAATCAACCGGCCGTGTCCCTTGGGTATGCCTATGACGCGGTCGGCAATCGCCTCACCCTGGCGGACGGGATCAAGACAACCAGCTACCACTATGATCCGTTGAATCGCTTGACCGGATTGGGCGATGGCGTGTCCCTGCCGCCGCCGACGGCGAACTTGGTGGCCTGGTGGAAGGGTGACGGCACAGCCGCCGATGCCCAAGGCACTAACCCTGGGACCTTGCAGAACGGCGTGAGCTTCGCCGCCGGGACGGCCGGGCAGGCCTTCAGCTTCGACGGGGTGGATGACGCCATCGGCTTTACCAGTACGGTGGGCCGATTCGGATTTCAGGCCACGGTGGATCTGTGGATCAAGACCACCTCGACGCGCCGCGAGACCATCATGAGCGACCGGCTGACCTGTACCGTCACGTCTCCGGCCAACGCGGCCTCCTGGGAGCTGCAGCTGCAACCGACCGGCACGGCGAGCTTTGCCGTGGCCGGACCGGACGCGGGAGCGGGGACGACGTTGGTGAGTGGCGGGGTGGCGACGACCCAGCGGGTCAATGATGGGCAGTGGCATCGGCTCGGCCTGGTCCGCAATGGCACCGAAATGCGGCTCTACCGCGACGGCCAGCTGGAAGGCTTTTGGAACTTTATCAACGGGCCGCCGGTCTTGACGAGCCTGCCGGCGGGCGGCCTGCGCATCGGCACCGGGGGCTGCGGGACCAATCCGTTCACCGGCCAAGTCGATGAGATCACGATGGCGGATCGGGCCTGGACGGTGGCCGAGCTCCAGGCGCCTCGGACGCAGGAGCAGCCCGTGGTGAGTTATGCCTATGATGCCCTCTCGCGTCGGACGAACCTGACGCTCCCCAACGGCATCCAGACCACCTATACCTACGATCCCGCCTCCCAGGTCACCAACATCCTGCATCAACTCACCGCGACCAGCACGCTAATTAACAAGGCGGAGTATCTTTACAACGGCGTAGGGAATCGCACGGGTTTGACGGATCGACGAGGAACACAAACGTTCGGCTACGACACTCTCGATCGCTTGACGAGTGCGAGTCATCCGCTGCTCCTGGATCCTCAGAGCTTCGCGTACGATGCGGTCGGGAATCGAACAACGGGCGGCAGTCTGGTCAACCCAGGCAATCAATTGACGGCGGATGCGATCTACACATATCAGTACGATGACAATGGGAATCTTACGCGCAAGACACTGCCGACCACCGGGAACTACACGCAGTACAGCTACGATGCTGAGAATCGGCTGACGCAGGTTCAGGAATTCGCCGCGGGCAATCCCACGGCTGTCACGACGTCAACGTACCGGTACGATGGCTTGGGCCGTCGGATTGAGAAGGTCGCCAACGGCCAGACGAAGCGGTACGTGTACGACGGCGAGGATATATTGCTGGAGTACGATGGATCGAATGTACTTCAAGCAAGGTTTGCCCACGGACAGGGCATTGACGAGCCGATTGCCGTGACGAAAGGCAGCAACACGTTTTTCTATCACCAGGATGGCTTGGGTTCAGTGACCGATCTCACGGACACAGCGGGAGTCACCGCCAAGAGCTACAGCTACGACGCGTACGGGAATATTCTTGAATCCCCGGGCACGGTGGACCAGCCTTATACGTACACCGGAAGAGAGCTGGACGCGGAAAGCGGGCTTCTCTACTATCGTGCGCGCTACTATGATCCCGCCACAGGGCGGTTCTTGCAAAAGGACGCGGCTGGATTCTCCGGGGGAATTAACTTTTACGCATACGTTGGTGCCAATCCAACGATCTTTGTCGACCCATTCGGGTTATTCTCTTCGCCGGAAGGGTTGCTCCATTACATGGGTGGGACTGGCTCTGCGGTTTCTGTGCCCTTCAATGACGTAGATACAGCAAGTGTGAAGGCGACAAACTTTAGCCAAGTCAAGGCAGCGATTGGTTCATGCTCACCTGGATCATACCCGGTCAATGGTGTAGCCGGATTCTCAACCGGTGGGGATGCGGCACTCTATCTTGGAAACATTACGTTGAAGTTGATTGGTACCGTTACAGTCAATTGTGACTGTTCTTGGTGCTTCCAAGGGACGCTGTCGGCATATCCTGATGTGTATGACTTCAACGCTTCAAATCACCGCACCCCTGCAGGAGAGTTCTCAACCTTCGTCGGTAGCCTGCTGCCGGGAAAGCCCTACACGATGAACATCGTTGGATCAAAACCGGTCAATCAGTGCTCTAGGTAGAGCGCGGCAAGGAGGAGCATTGCTACATCAGTGGAAATGGCTCTTGGGTGTTGGACTACTCTTGTTGGCAGGGTGTACACAAGTTCACTCCGAAGCCGATGCTAGCGAGCGCGCTAGCCAGGCATTCCGCGAGTTCATTCTGAAAAAGAATCTTGACAAAAGGCAGTATGGTGAACCACGAATAATCTACAACGTTGCAGTTGAAGTATGGGAGGTGTACTACGAGTGGAAGGGTCCGGCAGAAGCCTCGAACAGTGTGAACATTCTAGTTGATAAATACGGGCGTGCAGAACTTCACGCCGAGAAACCCTAGACCCTCTCCTGCTTAAATCTCCTCACGAGACGCGACTCTTGCCCTTCGGGTACGACGGTGCGAATGTGCTCCAGGCGCGGTACACGCATGGCCCCGGCATTGATGAGCCCATTGAGGTCACCAAAGCTGGATCGACGTTCTACTACCACCAAGATGGCCTCGGTACGGTGACGGAGATGACGGATATCAATGGCAGCGTCGCCAAGGCGTATGCGTATGATGCCTATGGCAACATCCTCGAATCACCGGGTACGGTGGAGCAGCCGTATACGTATACCGGACGGGAGCTCGATAGCGAGAGCGGCCTCTATTACTACCGGGCGCGGTATTACGATGCGGGGACGGGGAGGTTCTTGCAGAAAGATCCGATCGGCATCGCAGCTGGCCCGAACGGTTATTCTTACGTTAAAAGTAGTCCTTTGAATCTAATTGATCCCAGCGGCCTGTCACCTGTTGGATGGATCGTTAAGCTAGGGGATAAGTGCATGAAGAAAGTAAAAGCACTTTTCTCTGATGAAGAAATGAGGCAAGCGCGCAAACAAGGTGAAAATGTCTTGGTTGATGGAGGGAGGCAAAAGGCACATCAAATCGAAAATGGAGCAAGCGAAGGCAGTACGATTATAAAACACACTGGGCATGATCTTGGAGAAGGGGCCAGAGGTCGCCCACACTATCAAACGCCTGGTCGATCAGGGCATACTTTTTGGTCTGGTATGGCAGCTACCATAGGTGGCTTGATCGACCCTTTGGACGCATCTGCGACGGCTGAGCCCGACGATGACATGATTATTCCAGTGTGCGACAAGTGTGCAGTGCAGGAGTAGTACCGCCTGCTAATAGTATGGTGTAACAATGATGAAGGTCTATAAGGTCCTTGTTGAGGGTAGAAATTGTTGGGCCAATCTTGATGGCACTTGCAGAAGATTGGGATTTGTTACGACAAGAGTGGCTCAGGGCACGGATCCCGTACAGGCCGCTGCAGCTATTGAAAGAAACCTTAACGAGGAGTTACGTTCAATCCTTCTCAACAAACCAGAGGATGTTCCTGAAATCACGATAGGCGAACTTTCCGAAATAGATGAAGAGACTGCTCGCAGCATTCCTGCGACGGGATGCACATGGTATCTAGATGATTATCTTGCCCCAACTTAAGAAGTTGATTGCAGGTTGGCTTGTTCGATCCGAATGACCATAATCCATGCCCAAGGGATTCAGACCACCTACACTTATGACCCGGCGAGTCAGGTGACCAGCATCCTGCATCAACTCACGGCCACCAGCAGCCAGATCAACAAAGCCGATTACGTCTACAACCCGGTGGGCAATCGGACGAGTCTGAGGGACCGCCGAGGGCCGCAGACCTTTGGCTATGATCAGTTGGATCGGCTGACCATTGCGAGCCATACGTGGCTGCCCGACCCTCAGGCACTTGTCTCTTAGGCAATCTCAGCTAGTGATAATGGCCTTCATCCGCATGCTCACCAGCTTAATCGTGCCTGATGGGCCACCCTGTTCGTGACTCTTGATTCCACGAGGTACGCGCCCTATCAGGGTCATTCTTTAGAAAAGTCCAGCTAAGGAATCCTCAAGTTTGTCACTGAGTATCTTGCTGGCTTCCGGAACGGACAGCCACATCTTTTGGTCAGACGCCACGATTCTCGCTTGGTGGAAGCGGCGAGTGCCTTTTCGGATTTCGCTGATCTGTTGGGTGACCTGTCCAGCTTGAGGCGGGGAGACACTTTGTTGATTCAGAAAGCCAAAAGCTCCAGGTTGTGACTGTGGTGTGCCTGGCCCTGGCATACTATTGGTCGTGACAGATTGTTGAATTTCTTCCTTGGTGCGCTCCTGTACCATCGCGTCGACCACGCAGGCGACGATAGAGTCCTCTGAGAATTTGCTAGCGGCAAATCCCCCAACCGCTCCTACCGCCCCGAGAATTGGAATCTGGCTAAGCGACGCCCCGCTGAGTGCTGCGGCCGAGCCAGCTGCGACTCCGATGGCCCCACCGAACCCGCCGGCGATCAAGGCATCGACGGTTTGCCCGGGCTTTAATTTATTGCAGAGTACTACCTGGCTCTGGAGGATGTACTGAGCGTTGTCGGGATTATCAACGATTGCATATCCCTTTGCTTTGATCTTGTTCGGGAGTTCAGCAAAGTTGATATTGGGGTTGTCGCTGGTGTTGCGATTCTGGAGATAGATTGTCTTCTCTTCCGACGGGGTTAGAAAGATGGCGTTACTGCTTGTGAGATTCACCTCATGACTTAGCGTCATGTGGCCAGCACACCCAACGATCGATCCTGTGGCCATAACGACACTAAGGCTGGCGAGAATTCTGCCGACTGAACAGTGGGTGCGATGGTTAATACGTGACATGCCTTCCTCCTGGGTATGTGAACGAGTGTGAACCGCTTCTGCTATGTATTACTGGATGGCAGTGGATGGTCCTTGGCGATACCTGTTTGCGCCGTCGTCACAGAGTGGATGAGACCGAACTAGTTGCCTTGTGCCAATATGAGACAATCAGACCGAAGGGAGTGTGCGTATGGAAAAAACCATGCGCAGGAAAGCTGGGTATTGAGTCACAGAGCGAGTTTTTGTCATACTGCCGCCTGTGCCTGGGACGAGTAGTCGTAATACGTGTAATGTGCATAGAGTTGGTGTCACGACCACGAGCGATTCTCTGACGGCAGAGTGAATCGGAGAGCGGCCTACTGAGCTGTGAGTTGGTGAGAGGGAGTTGGAGGGTAGTATGTCGTTGAGCGTCAAAGGCCAAGAATCGACATTTGATCTCCGAGAGCTCTCCCTCGGTGATGCGTGTCGTTTAGGCTCGTGGGTACGAGATTTAGAGACAGTTGGAAAATCTTCCGAGGAGATCTGTCAACTCATTGCGATGTTTCTGGCCCGGTCTTTCTTTTCCCAGGAGAGTCGTCAGTCGCAATTGTCTCTCGTCGAGGTCTTTCACACTCGTAATTTTGGTGATCTCCCAGCGCGCTACCAAGACCGATGGGTGTCTTCGGTTGATGGGGTCCACGCCCCCGCTCAAACGCGAGTCCTTGCATTGATGGGCGTGGCCGGAGATTCTGCAGAGTGGACGATCGACAGCCCTCCGTTCGGACTACATTGTGTCCCCATTCAAGCGGAGTTCAGTTCCCAGGAAACTGCGTGGTACACGCAATCGTGGGAGGATTTGGGGCTGAGCAGTCCGGTGAATAATTTGGAGAAGAGTCTTACTGTCGCTGATTCACACAATCAATTGTTTGGAATCCTGGTGCATGAGGTCCCACGCTCTTATAACCTCGCCGAAAGCAGAGCAGACTTTCTGCGGAGGCATGGAGTGAAACAGGTTATTTGCCTGGGTGGGCTGCTGCCTTCTGGAGGGAGCTACTGTGTCTTCCTCTACTCGAGGGTGACAGTCGATTCTAGGATCAGATCGTTGTTGCAAGTGTTATCAGGCAATA
>WBZQ01000366.1_pt1 | contig 37358 bp, 42 predicted proteins | sample 5204251 | NCBI WGS metagenome assembly WBZQ01 (sample SAMN12412402, study PRJNA552823) | activated sludge metagenome | isolation source: activated sludge from nitrification reactor of wastewater treatment plant... | place: USA: Virginia | collected 2017-09 | reverse complement strand
GCTGCGGTCATCTTGTCGGAGCGCGGCAATGATGCGCTGGTCGCGCCGCTGGACGCTCTCCAACAGATGAACGACCAGACCGTGGCGTTTGTGGAAAGGAAACCAGGCACATATGAGCTAAGAGAGGTGGCCGTGGGACGGCGATCACCGCCGTATGCCGAGATCCAGTCGGGCCTGCGTGAGGGTGAGTCGGTCGTGACGACCGGGTCTTTCTATCTCAAATCGATTGTATTGAAAGAACAGATCGGTGGAGGCTAGCGACTGATGCTCGGAGGCTACCGACCATGCTGAATCGAATCCTTGAATTCTCGCTGGCCAACCGGTTTCTGATCCTGGTGTTTGCCGGTCTCATCGTCGTCAGCGGCGTCTATGCCATGTGGCAACTGCCGATCGATGCCGTTCCGGATGTGACCCCGAACCAAGTCCAAATTCTCACGAATGCGCCGGGCCTCTCCCCGGTCGAAGTTGAGCAATTCATCACCTTCCCTGTTGAGACCGCGATGTCCGGCTTGCCGGGTATCACCCTGATCCGCTCTGTCTCCCGGTTCGGACTCTCGGCGGTGACCATCTATTTTGACGAGGGCATGGACATTTACTTCTGCCGGCGCCTGGTGATGGAACGCCTACCTCGGGCTCGCGAGGCGATCGGGGAGCGTTTCGGCAACCCCGAGTTAGGACCCATTTCCACCGGATTAGGGGAGATTTACCAGTTTGAGGTCAAGGGGGACGGCTATTCCCTCATGGACCTCCGGACGATTTTGGAGTGGGACATTGCATTCAAGCTTCGCTCCGTCCCCGGCGTAGTTGAAATCAACACGTACGGCGGAGAGCTGAAGACGTATGAAGTGCAACTCGATGCCGCCAAACTAGTCTCCTACAAGATTCCAATCGAGCACGTCTTTCGGGCGCTCGAACAGAATAATGCCAACTCGGGCGGCGGCTATATCGAGCATGCGCAGGAGCAGTATCTGATCAGGGGTGAAGGGCTTGTGCAGACATTGGAGGACATTGACAACATCATCGTGGCGACAGGGCACGATGGGACGCCTATTTATATTCGCAATTTGGGTACGGCGCGGTTCGCTCCGATGGTCCGGCAAGGCGCGGTCACCCGCGACGGCCGCGGCGAAGCCGTCACGGGCATCGTCATGATGCTGATCGGCGAGAATGGCCGAGTTGTGGTGGATCGGGTGAAAACCAAGCTGCAGCAGATCGAGAAGACTTTGCCCCCGGGTGTGACCATCGAGCCCTATTATGACCGGACTGACTTGGTCAGAAAGACCATCACGACCGTGAGCACCAATCTGACCGAAGGGGCGTTGCTGGTAATCGCCATACTGTTTCTGATTCTCGGGAATCTCCGTGCCGGCCTGATTGTCGCCGCGGCCATCCCGCTCTCCATGCTGGTGGCATTAACCGGGATGGTGGCCGCCGGTATTTCTGGCAACCTGATGAGTCTTGGGGCTATTGACTTTGGCCTGATCGTGGATGCGTCCGTCGTCATGATTGAGAACACCATCCGGCATCTTGTCGAACGACGACGAGCCACCTCGAGTGATCAGCGCCTATCGGACGTCGACATGCGGCTGGTGGTCAGCGAAGCGGGCCGAGAAGTGCTGCGCCCCATCGTGTTCGCCGTCGGCATCATTATCATCGTCTACTTGCCGATCCTGACCCTGCAAGGGATTGAAGGGAAGATGTTTCGTCCGATGGCCGTGACCGTCATCTTTGCGCTCGTGGGATCCCTCGTGCTGACCTTGACCTTGACGCCGGTACTGGCGAGTCTCTTTCTTCGCCGAGGCGTGAAGGAGGAGGAGACCTGGATCATTCGGCAAGCCAAACGCGGGTATCGCCCGCTTCTCTCAAAGACGATGCAGCACCCGGCCATTGCGGGGAGCGTCGCTTCCGCGTTGTTTGCAACCGGCCTCGGCGTGGCGGCCTTTCTTGGCGCAGAATTTATTCCGACGCTTGATGAAGGCACCATCGCCCTGCAAGCGTGGCGGCTGCCGAGCGTCTCGCTGGAGGAGTCCGTTCGGACTACTACCCGCATCGAGCAGGTTCTCCAGGCGTTTCCCGAAGTGGTCACGGTCGTGTCGAGAACCGGGCGAGCAGAAATCGCGACCGACCCGATGGGTGTCGAAGTCAGCGACATCTATCTCATTTTGAAGCCTGATGCGGAATGGACGACCGCGAGGACGAAGAATGATTTGATTGAGGCGATCAACCGGACAGTGACCAAGGCGGTTCCCGGCAACACGTTCAGTTATTCCCAGCCGATTGAGCTGCGTGTGCAGGAATTGATTGCCGGAGTGCGGTCCGACATCGCCATTACCATTTTCGGTGAAGATATGGAGATCCTCCGACGCCTCGGCGATCAGGTCGTCCGGGCGGTCTCGAAAGTTCCCGGAGCCGCAGACACCAAGGCTGAGCAGGTGGCCGGTATGCCGTACCAGGTGGTGGCTATCGACCGGGAGAAAATCGCTCGCTATGGCATCAATGCGGGGCAGATTTTAGATACCGTCACCGCGTTGGGGGGACGCATTGTCGGTCAAGTCGTCCAGGGCAACCGTCGGTTCTTCATGCAAGTGCGGTTTAGTCCCGACGACCGCAAGAATTTCGAACGCATTTTGGATATTCGCATCGCCGATTCACAGGGTCGTCTCATTCCACTCAGGCAACTGGCCGACATTCGTATCGAAACCGGCCTGGCACAAATCAGTCGAGAAAACATCCAACGGCGGCTGGCGGTGGAAACCAATGTGCGCGGTCGCGACCTCGCCGGATTTGTCGGCGCAGCGCAGAAGGCGGTGGAAAGCCATGTGACCCTGCCGCCTGGGTACTGGATTGAATGGGGCGGTGAGTTTGAAAATCTGCAGCGGGCGTCTGCTCGGCTCGCCATTGTGGTACCGATCGCGCTGTTTCTGATCTTTGTCCTCTTGTACACGACGTTCAATAGCCTCAGGCCGGCACTCCTCATCTACCTCAACGTCCCGCTGGCGGCAACGGGCGGCATTCTGGCCTTGGCGCTTCGGGGCATGCCCTTTTCGATCTCCGCTGGAGTCGGGTTCATCGCGCTCTTCGGCGTGGCGGTGCTCAACGGTGTCGTGTTGATGTCCTATATTTTAGACTTGCGCAAGCAAGGGCGTTCGGCGGAAGAGGCAGCCTATGAAGGCGCGCTCATTCGCATGCGGCCGGTGTTGATGACTGCGCTCGTAGCCAGTCTCGGGTTTGTGCCCATGGCGCTCTCAACGTCCGCGGGCGCGGAGGTGCAACGGCCGCTCGCCACCGTCGTGATTGGCGGACTTGTGACCTCGACGGCGCTCACGCTTCTCGTCTTGCCCACCCTGTATGTCTGGGAAGAGCGTCTTCGAGAAGCGTGGGCCTCCCGTAGAAGGCAGGCCGAAGAAGTGCCGGAGCCTCATAGACCGAATTTGTAGTGGGAAAGTACTTCACGGATTACCGCGATGGCGGATCGACTAAAAAGAGCGGCAATGAGAAAGCCGATCGCGATATCCGGTTCGGGAGAGCCAGCGACGCGAACGGCTAAAGCTGCGACCGGCACTACCACATTGCGCTGATATCGTTTCGGGAACGCAACGATGCCGAACGCATATTCATGTCGTCGCCGCGGTGTTGCCAAAGGAGCCTAAGACAGGTGAGATTGGCAGCCAGCGCGGTGATGCCGACTACGCTCTTCGCGTCAGCAATAGGAACTAATCCATGATGAATCTTGAAGGCTACTTGAGCGAGTATCACCACGCTAAATGCAGCCATGATGTGCCTTTGAGCACGGCGGCTCTCGCCTGCCATGCGGCCCCCCGGCCAACAACATAGAGGCTAAACCCATAGACGATGGCATCGCCTAACAGGTCAATTGAATCCCGCCAGGAGTGCCGTCGAATAGGCGAGAACCCAATGCGAGGATTCAAGCAAGAACATGCCCGAGGTTGATGCCGAGCACGATGCGAAAGATTGACCGCTGCCGAGCGGCGACCCATGTGACTATAACCCTGCTATTCCAGTCACGTCCCAGTCAGGGCATTGGCTAGTCCCTGCTGTGTCACCTACCGTGCTAAAGACATATAAGCTTCATGAGTTCCCAATGAACCTGCCCATCCGGGATGGGCAGCATGAAAGCCACAGGTAAACAACAATTGTTCGGCACACTCGGGGGCCTTCTTGCCGGATTCGAAACACGATAGATCTCGACCATGAAGAGATCTCTGGCGAGTGGGCCCTGGTTCAGAAACGTCGCAGGGTTCAGCGGGGGCAGCATTGCGCTGGTTGGTTTCGAATTGGAAGGCAGACGATCCATCCTAATACGGGAGGTCTTCATTTTGAGACTCATTCTTATCCTTCGCCGATAGACAGAAACCCGCAGGAAGATTATGTACTGTCGTCAGGATCCAGAGGGGAAAGAAACCTCATTAAATGAAATGGCACAGCTACTTGACGTTAACCATCATTCTCCTGCTCGGCACATCAGGGTGTCTTTCTCCCATCACCCTTCATCGAGCCGTCTTGGCCTACGATGACGCCGTCACACGGGTCGGCCACGAGCAGCTTCTGCTGAATATCGTTCGGGCACGGCACCACCGCGCCGTGCATTTCACCACGGTCCCAAGCGTCGCGGCCACCTTCCTGTTTCAGGCCAGTGCCGGCATCACTCCACCGGAAGGAGAAACCGGGGGCCTTATCGGCCCCGTCGTCAATGCGACAGTTGCCGAAAACCCGACAATTACCATTGTGCCGATGGAAGGAGAAGAATTCACTCAACGGCTCCTGACACCAATGGACGAGTCCAGAGTGACAGCTCTTCTTGGGTTTGGCACGGACCTCAATATGCTGCTGCGGTTGGTGTGTAGCGAATTACGCTTGAAGGAGGCCGATGGAGTGGTCGTCTTATCGAATAAACCGGAGAAGAAGGCAGAGTACGAGGAATTTCGCCGCCGGGTCCTCCATCTCGCATCCCTCTATCAGCGGCATCAACTACAAATCGAAAAACTCGTCACGCAGACGATTTGGACCGGTCAATTGACCGGTGACTTGGGGCCGGGAGACATCCTGCAGGCGTTGGAGAAAGATTATGAGTGGTCTCGCAACCTGCAGGATCAGTCCTTCATCCTTACCCGGAAGAGGATTGTCGTGAGCAATTACTTCCCCGGCCCTCTTTCCAGCGAACAGAAACGCCGCCTGGGGAACATTTTTCAAACGTGGCCGCCGAACGAGATTTTAGTGGACATCCAGCCCGGCTTCCCGGGAGGGGAGTATCCCATGCAGGGAACGATTCGGCTCAGGAGCTTCGATGCAGTTCTGGAGTTTCTCTCTATGGACCGGCCAGCGACCCGAGAATATGCCGTGGAGAAAGACCCACGTACGGGGTGGATTCCCTTCGACCCGCCTGAACTGTTGAAGATCGTTGAAGCGGTGTCCCGACCGGAGCAGGCAGCGGTGAGCGTGCACTACAACGGCCGAGCCTATGCGATCCCGGGTGAGGAGGCCACCATGGAAAGGGCCGGGTGGGACTTGCGCGTCTTTCGTCTGCTGTATGAATTGTTTCAAATGACGGTGAGGCCTGTGCAAGCCCCTGTCCCGGGAATTACGATCGCGAAGTGAAGCCTTTAAATAGCAGGACCAAACAACTGTTGGGAGAGCAGAGCCTGTCTTCTTTTCCCGCATTTCCTTCATTCGTGTCACGCCGGGCAGCGCTTCCTGGGGGGAGACAATCCCTATGAGGGAGTACCTGTTGGTCCTAGCCTTGGCGGCAATGCCAGCGCTCGGCAACTTTGCTGGCGGACTGCTCGCCGAAATGGTTGCGGTGTCTCAGCGAGCGTTGAGCCTGGCACTGCACGGCGCAGCCGGCATTGTCATCGCGGTCGTCGCCGTGGAACTCATGCCGACCGCGCTGAAAACAGATGTACCGTGGGTGATCATCGTGGCCTTTATGCTGGGAGGCGGATTTTTTGTCCTTGTCGACCAGATGATTGAGATCGTGAAGAATCGAATGGGGAGAGCTGCCAGCGATACGACGCCATGGGCCATTTTCTTCGGGGTCTCGGTGGATCTGTTCAGCGATGGCATCATGATCGGCTCCGGTTCGACAATCAGTTTCAGTCTCGGCCTACTGCTGGCCCTAGGCCAGGTGCCGGCGGACGTTCCCGAAGGGTTCGCCACGATCGCCACTTTTAAGAGGCAAGGCCTGTCACGCTCCACACGGATCTTACTCGGGGCTTCCTTTGCGATTCCTATTTTCCTTGGCACCACCATCGGCTATTGGGCCGTGCGGGGACAACCTGAAATCATCAAATTGAGCCTCCTTGCCTTTACAGCCGGCATCCTCACGACAGTCGTCGTTGAGGAAATGGTCCCTGAAGCGCATCGAGACGGAGAGTCCCGCTTGGCGGCGCTTATCTTTGTCAGCGGCTTCGCGCTCTTCACCCTGCTGTCGACATACCTCGGATGAGCGGTCGAGAGGCAGATCAGCTCGTCCGAAATCGGAGGCGGCTATTTCGCCCGGCTCTGGTTGGTGAAGGATAACCGATCATCTATGTCGTTGCAGGTACCATCGTTCTTCTCCCGTACGGCATTATCCCGACATTCCACCAAGCACCTATGGCCGAGTTTATGCTGCACATGGCAGCATGCTTAACATGCTGTCAATTCTCTGGGGAAGGGGCTTCGATGGCACGAGGCCGCTGGAGCGGCCATTTGCCTCGTGGGTATGATCGCGATGATGTATGCGTTCCGTTTATGATGTAGCGACATGGGTGTTCCATGGAAAGAATTGGTTTATGGGCAGAGAGAAACATCAGCCACATCCAATTTCCTCAGCGACGATAGCCGAACGTCATAAGGGCCTATTGCTCTCGGCACTCGGGCTCACGCTTGGGTTTTTGATCCTTGAAGTGATTGGGTCGTTGTGGACCGGGAGTCTAGCGCTGTTGGCCGATGCCGGTCATATGCTGACGGATGTAGCGGGCATCTGTCTCAGCCTCGTCGCTATCTGGTTTGCGTCAAAGCCCCCCTCCCCATCGAATACCTATGGATATGTGCGACTGGAAATCCTGGCGGCACTTGCGAACGGCGTGTTGCTGCTCAGTATGGCGGCCTTCATTCTGTACGAAGCCTATCGGCGCATGTGGTCGCCACCGGAAGTTCTGGCTGGCCCGATGTTGACGATCGCGGTTGTCGGGTTGGGCGTGAATCTAGCGAGCATGTGGTTGCTCCATAGGGGCGCCAATGAGAGTTTGAATCTTCGCGGTGCTTATTTCGAAGTGCTCGGTGACGCCATGGCCTCGCTCGGCGTCATCGCAGCTGCGCTCATCATTCAATTCACAGGATGGACCCTTGCCGATCCGCTGATCAGTGGAGCGATCGGCCTATTCATCTTGCCTCGAACCTGGAATCTGATTAAGCAGGCGGTGCAGATTTTAATGGAAGGCGTTCCACCGCACCTGGACGTCCGAGAGATCGAGACCGCCATGCGTACGTCCCATGGTGTTCGCGATGTCCATGACCTTCATGTTTGGACGCTTACTTCAGGCAAGGAAGCCATGAGCGCGCATGTGTTGGTGGATGATCTGTCTGATGGGCAGCATATCTTGAACGATCTCCAGACGCTCCTCCGTGAACGATTCAACATCGAGCACACAACGGTCCAGCTGGAAAGCGACCGCTCGCCGCTCATCAAAGTCAGCCCCGGTGTCCGGCTATAGAAAAGCTATGGAGGCGTGAGCATCGGAGGATATTGAGCCAAGGGATAAAGCATTGACCGTACGAGTCACACTATACGTAACCGATGGTCACTATGCCGTGAAGCCTGCCAATAGAAAGGAGCCAAGCTCATGATGGGAATGCGCTGGCTCAATTGGTGGATTTGCGATGCTGGTGATCCTGCTCGTTATTCATGAGCCGATATGGGTGTTTTTGTCGATGGACACTCCAACATATGTGGATTACTCCGGTTGCGGCCTTACGTCGTGACGGCGGCGGTGATGCCGATATGGGAAGGGCTGGATCGAAACCGCTCCTAGTCATCTTTCACGTGTGGTCTCAACCAAAATACTGAAATGGTGGTGACTATTAAGGAAAGCCCGCAGTCAGGAGAAGCGGATCGGCTTGGAGATTCTGAAAGCGTTACGGCAGGGGGGAGATCAGTAAGATGAATTCGATGGGAAGCGCATCGATCCCTGTAAGAAACGCAATGTAAAAAGGAACACGAAGAAGGCGGCGTGCCTGGAAGCGAGTACCTGTTGCATATGCAGGGCAGTCGCCTTGACTTCTCGTCTGATGCCCACGTAACATTCACGACCCGATGAAATCTCCTAATTACAAGAAGATTGCCGTCGCACTCGTAGTCATTTGCTTCCTCGGTGCCGCAGGTCTCGCATCAACTCACTCTTTGGTCCACGAGTCTCCTCATGCGCATCACCAACAAGGAACGCATGGCACCGTCCTGTGCTCCTGGATGTGCACCGCCGGACAGGTTCTCGATGTAGTCGCCGTGCCCGTGCTAGTCGAACTGACGCCTATCCAACATGTCGATCTGGAATCCTTCAGTTCTCTTCCGTTCGTTGCCCTTAAGACGGCTACGTCCCGTGGCCCTCCCCTTCTAATTCAAGCTTAATTTTTAGCCCCACGTTCTCGCGTGTTTAGGAAGAAGAGAGGACCATCGATGATCGTCCTTTCTTACCACGGTTGTCGTCATGCGGCGACATCCCGGCCTATGGGATTACTGGTAACGCGGCAATAGATGCTGCGTAAGCCCGTAGATGTAGGTGTTGCATTATGAACAAAAATCACACCATCGATAAATTCCCCTTTCTTTCGAGCGAGTCCATTCAGGGATGGAGTGCCTCGGTTCTTTTGCATGCAGCGCTGCTTCTGATTCTCGTATTCTGGATGCCGATGACGGCCATGGTGCTGGAGCAGGAACCATTCCGATGGGAAGTCTCATTGGTGAACAGCGCTTCCAAAGATACCCTGCAGATTGTCCAAACGGCTGCAGAAGTGACGAGTTCTGAATTGTCCTCAAATACATCATCGCCAGAAACATCTTCATACCCGCTTCAGAAGAACCGGATGATCCCACCCGCCGTCAGGCAATCCAGATCACAGCCTTCGCCATCTCCGCGATCGACTCCAGAGATCGAAGAGAAGCTCATCAATCCTGAACTGCAAAAAGCCATACAACCTGAACCGACACACCCCGAACCAGCGGTGACTGAGATCGCGAAGGAGGAGCCGATCAAGGAGTCCGTGCCTGAGACGACTCCCATAACAGAATCAATGGCGCAAACCGACATACCGAAAACTCCCGCACCGGTCTTTCATGAATCGCCTGCGAATCCAGCGACGTCTTCGATTCCTACTGACCTTCCGGCCCTGGAAACGGCCTCGACACCGACAAGTTCGGCGCAGACATCGGCAGCCAAGGCCAATCATCGGTGGGTAGGGGAATCTCTTTGGCGGCGTGTAACAGAGCTGAAGCGATATCCCAGCCTTGCACGATTGAATCGCACGGAGGGTGAGGTGATCGTTCGGGCCGTGATCGAGGCCAATGGAAATCTTATGAACGTAAAGATCCGTAAGAGTTCCGGGAATGACCACCTCGACGAAGCCGCGCTTGATGTCGTCCGTCAGGCTTGCCCGCTGCACATGGAGCACCAGTTAGAAGTCGCCCAGGTGGTCGTTGACTTGCCAATTTCTTACAGTTTGAGACGTTGAAACGAGAGGGTTCGACTATTGACGTACTCAGAAGGTGAAGAGGACATATGCGAAGTCACCCGCCCTGCAAAACATTGATCTGCCTTTACATCGTCTTTCAAGCCCTCCCATCCGTCTCTGAAGCTGGTACAGGCGATGGGCTGTCGCTTTTCTCAAAACAGAAGATCCTCGAATCTCAGTCACTCGAAATTTCGCCTCCAGCGTTGCAGTTCGATGAGATGGGCCATGTTCACCTGGGATGGTTCGAACAGCAGGGTGAGAAACGTTCGTTGAAGACGGTTCACCTGGTTGGGCCGGAGAAAGCGCCCGCCCGAATCGTGCAAGTCAATCCCGCAACGCGTGAGCCGGCCGCGTTGCATCAGGCGCCCGGTCTGACGATCGGAGCAAAAGATGAAGTCTATTTCACGTGGTCTACGGCACAGGCCAAATCTGATTCGCCATTTGCCTCCGATCTTCTCCTCGCACGATCGCATGACCGAGGGCTAACCTTTGACGCTCCGATAACCGTCAACGATGACAATCAACCCATCAGCCATAGTTTCGAACACGTGCTGGCCATGCCAAACGGGAACGTGTATCTCGCGTGGCTGGATCATCGTGGAAAAGATCGCAGTGGGGCAGGTGCCATCTTCGCCGCGAGCCGTGATCATGGAAAGACCCTGGGGGTCAATCGGACGATCGATGGCATGGCGTGCCCCTGTTGCAGGCCGATCATGGCGCTCGCTCCCGATGGAGGACTTTGGGTTGCGTGGAGAAAGACCTTTGAGGGGAACGTGCGAGACGTTGTGTTGGCGAGGTCTCATGACGGAGGTAGCACCTTTTCGGCGCCTCACCTGGTTCATCAGGACGGGTGGATATTTCCGGCGTGCCCGCATCGTGGTCCATCGCTTGCGTTCGATCGGTATAACAGGCTCTACGTTGCGTGGTACACGGAGGGCGTGGATGAGCAGCCGAAGTTGCTCTTTTCAACGTCCGACGATCAAGGCCAGACGTTTTCTGTACCGCTCTCGCTGCACACCTCCACGACCTCGCTTCCCGATCACCTTCTGATGGCGGTGCATGAGGATGGAGCGATCGTGGCCGTATGGGAAGAAGTGACCGGCGTTCGGAAACGAACAGTCATGCGAGTGTCCATGGATCGCGGCAAGACGTTCGGCCCTGTCCAAACTCTCAGCGACGGCGCCAAAGCCGAAATGCCGGCTGTTGCCGTCCATTCTAGTGGGTCCGTGGCGTTGGCGTGGACCGAGCATGCCTGGCCGCATAATCGCATGATCGTGCAGTGGGGAACGCTCGATCTGTCCCGCATCAAGGAGCCGGTGCCATGATTGCTCGAATGATAATTCTGCTGGTTTGGGGTCTTGTCCATTTCGAGCCGCGCAGCGCGGAGGCCGACAGCATGCAGATGTATGCCGCTGCCGGCATGAAGGCCGTGTCTGATGAACGACCGGCCCCGAGCTTTCGTTTGACTTCTCTCGATGGCACACCTGTCGATTCCATGCAGCTGCGCGGGAAGGTACTCTTAGTGAACTTCTGGGCTACATGGTGCGGTCCGTGTAAGGAAGAAATGCCCGCCCTGGAACGACTGAAGAGCATTTTTGCAAATAAAGAGTTCGAATTGCTTGCGGTGACGACCGATCAACAGCGTGAAGGGATTCGCAAGTATGTCGCCACTCTCGGTCTCCACTTTCCTGTGCTCATCGATGAACGGAAAGAGGTCAGTGCCGCATTCGGAGTTCGCGGGCTTCCCACAACCGTGCTGATCGACAAGCAGGGCAGGATGGCTGCGTTAGTCGTCGGTCCTCGGCAATGGGATGGACCGGAATCCGTGACGCTGATTCAGGCCTTGATGGACGCGCAACGATGACGGCATTTTCGTTCTTCAGGTTTACTTTGCGCCGATGTACGGCTCTCAGAATGTCGGCGTCCGGCAAGATCAATCCGGCTGCCGGAGTCATCGTGCTCTGCGTCGTGATCTTCTATGCCGTGCTCAGCACGGCAATGATGACATGTTTCCCCCTTCTTGAAGGAGCATCGGAACATCATCAGCATAATCATAATGGTGCTTCACACGCCTCTCACTGTGTGTGGGGCTGTTCGTTCACCTCTTCCCCGTCTCTTCCTGCTTCGGTGTCAACCGACAGAATGTGGTTGTGTCTTGCCGGGCTTCTCATCACCCACCTCTATATTCGGCGCCGTTTCTGCCCTTTCTCCTCTATCCGCGGCAGAAGTCCACCTTCGAGTCTCTGTGTTCTAACCATTTGAAGGGATTCCAAGTTGGCGATTCCTCATCCCTTGTGAGGTGATGGGAATTGTGCGCGTGGGATTCGCACCCAGGAGAGGGCTTGGGGACCTCTTTATGGATCGCATTAGTCATTGAATGGCGATGCCAGTCCAGGGGGCCCGCTTAAATCATATGGAGGGGTACATGGGCGTGCTCGGTAAGACATGGAAACAACGGTTGGCTTTGAGCGTCGTGGGTATTCTGGCACTACAGACTATTGGAATACAGGTTGGTCTGGCCCAGGATGGTGACCCTAAAGGGAATGACGAATCGGTCGTGTCGATGGAGGCGGTAACGGTCGAAGGTCAGCGTATTGAAAATATCGAGGATGTGAAGAAGGAATTCGCCAAACGGCCGGCCAGTAACATTCTCATCGAGGAAAAGGAAATTGTGCAGTCACGGGCCATGAATCTCCAGGATGTGCTGCAATTCGCTCCCGGCATTCGGTTCCAGTCTCGATTCGGAGCGGATGAGGGACAATTCCAGATCCGTGGGACGTCGCTGAGGAACAATTTTCATCATCGTGGCATCAATATCCTGATCAATGGGATCTTTTTCGGGGATGCGGACGGATTTTCCGATTTCGAATCCATCGATCTGCTCGCGTATGAGCGGATCGAAGTCTACAAGGGCGCGAATGCGCTCCGGTATGGTGCCAACTCGCTCGGGGGCGCGATCAATTTTGTTCCCCGGACAGGCTACAACGCCTCAACCCTCCAGATGCGGCTCATCGCTGGCAGCTTCGGATTGATCAGTGGTCAAGTGTCCAGCGGAAAAGTCACCACGCCATTTAAGATTGGGAATATGGACGCGACGGCTGACTACTATGTGAGCGTATCGGGTAACCGTCAGGATGGGTATCAGGATCACAGCCAACAGGCCAGGCAGCGGGTGAATGCCAATGTGGGCTTGCAGCTTGGCACGCATCAAGAGATCCGCGCGTATTTTCTTCAAGCGAACGTGTCCGAATCCATTCCTGGTGCACTCACGAACGAACAATTGTTTGCCGATCCGAGACAAGTAGGGGGACAAACGCCAGGCGCCAATCCCGCCGGGGGAAACTTTTTTGCGTGCTCGCTCAATAATCAGGTCTGTAAATATGGACGGTATTACAACCTCCAGCGGATCGGTGTCGCCTACCGAAACGAGTTTGCGACGAATCAATTCATCGAACTGATTCCCTACTATTCATACCAGTACCTCGACCATCCCATTTTTCAGACGATCCGTCAGAACAATCATAACGTCGGTGGGGAACTTCGCTATTCCAATACCAATCCCCTTTTCGGCAAGCCCAATTCATTTGTCGTCGGCGTGCAGCCGCGCTATGGAGACCAAAATCAGCGGCGTTTCGTGAATGTCCGCGGAAGCATCGGGGCGATGACGCAAAACGCTTTCCTTCGTACCTTGTACATGGGCGTGTACGCCGAGGATGCGCTGGATATCACCGATCGGTTCACGCTGGTCCTGGGCGGACGGTGGGACTACTCGACCCGGGAAGGAAACGTCGATAATTTCTCGCCCGTCGGCCCGCCGACGCAATCGGCCGCGTCCACGCTTGCGAATACACGTCGGCCTCTCAGGCATTTTGATGCGCTCAATCCTAAAGTGGGATTCGTTTACAAGACCACGCCTACATCCCAAGTGTACTTCAACGCGAGCCGGGCGTACGAGGCTCCCCTGAATCTGGAATTGCTGTCCTCGGTCAATGCGGACGGTTCGGCCAATAGTGGATTCCTGAATCTCGACGCGCAACGGGCCTGGCAGTTTGAGCTGGGCTACCGGGGTACGACCGCGGACAAACGTTATAGCTGGGACCTGACGGCGTATGACCTGGAAATGGAAAAAGAAATACTTGCATCCAACATCAACAATCAAGGCACCTTTCAAAACGCGAACGGCACACGCCATGTCGGGGTCGAGGCCGGTGGCGCAATGGTGCTGGCTAGAGGCTTGTTCGTACCCGGGAGCGGAATGAACAGTGACAGCTTGCAGGTGCGTGCGGCTTATACCTGGTCACATTTCAGATTTACGGAGGATGTACGCGGAGGGGGCGTGGGCGGTCCCAATGTGCTCATTGCCGCTGCGGGAAATACAGTCGCCGGTGCGCCCGAACACAATCTTACAGGAGAACTGCGATATGACCATCCACGAGGATGGTGGTTGGCACCCAATATCGAATGGGTGATGACCGGGATTTACACGGATTATCTCAATCAGGTAAAGGCTCCCTCTTATTGCATCGTCAACTTCCGGTCTGGCTGGAATGTGACCAAGAATCTGACGCTGTATGCGGAAGGTCGGAATCTTAGCGACAAAACATATGCGGGTGCCGTCATCGTCAATGATTCACTTAGGCGTTTCGCCAATCCAGGTCTAGGCATCAGCGCATTTGCGGGAGCCGAGTTCCGGTTCTGATAGTAAACATCCGGTTTGCGTCACTGCAATGGCACACTGGTACGCTCACATATAAATATAGTTGCCGCAGATATGGTAAGCCACACTGCCGTGCTCGTTAAGGACGCTATTGATAACTAGGGAAGCACCATGTGGCACGAATGAGGTCATTAACAACATGTCTCTGAGACTAGAATCTATCTCACAATTGTTTGAGGAGCATCGTGATGCAGGCGAGCTGGGCAAAGCCGAGGAAGTTGGAGGCGTAGTACTCCCAGCGAATAAGGAGCTGTCGTTTCCATTGCAGCCAGGCAAAGAAGCGCTCCACAAGCCAGCGATGTTCGAGAGATCGAGACCGCCATGCGTACGTCCCATGGTGTCCGCGATGTTCACGATCTTCATGTCTCGGACACTCACGTCAGGCCGGGAAGCCATGAGCGCGCATGTGTTGGTGGATCTGTCTGATGGGCAGCATATCTTGAACGATCTCCAGGCGCTCCTCCGCGAACGATTCGGCATCGAGCACACAACGGTCCAGCTGGAAAGCGACCGCTCGACGCTGATACATATCAGCCCAGGGATAGAAGGAAAAACATAAATCTATGGAAACATGGCCGCCTCGGGACAAATCCTATCGTGCGGCCGTACCTCACCGGAGAGAGTCGCCAGAATAGGCTTACAAGAGCAGGTGGTGAAAAAAGGAGGCAGCATGCACGAACCAATGATGGGTTTTGGGGGCTTGGTTGGTTATGTGTTGATGATCGCTTTTTTCGCAGTGGGGATAGTCGCAGTCGTCCTGTGGGTCAAGTCATGGTTAGAACAAGGACGGCCTGGCTCACCGTCACAAGAATCGGAATCAGCGTTAGAGATTCTGAAAAAGCGCTATGCCCGTGGAGAGATCAGCAAAGAGGAATTCGAAGAGAAGCGCAACGATCTCCTTTAAGAGACCGAAAGGGTCCGAAGTTGAATGACAGCTCCATGCGCACCGCTCTCACGGTAGCAGGTAAGGACCGATGAATACCGGGGAGAAGGTGATGAAGCAAAACCATGACAGAGGCTTCGCGGGTCCATGGTGGCGATACCCGGTTCTGCGCAATGCGCTGATGGCTGGCGCTCTAGCGGGCGTGGGATTTGCGCTGGCTCATCTGGGTGTGGTCTCAGAGCAGACCGAGGCGCTGTTTTATTTTGTGGCCATTCCGCTGGGTGGCTACCACTGGGGCTGGGAAGCCCTTGAGGCGCTGCTCCAGGAACGGGTCATCGGGATCGACTTCCTCATGCTGGCGGCCACCGTCGGGTCCGGCATCCTGGGGCTGTGGGATGAAGCCGCCTTCCTGGTGTTCCTCTACGGGTCGGCCGAGGGCCTGGAAGAATATACCTACGCGCGCACGCGCTCGGCTATTCGGGCGCTCCTGGACCTGGCGCCCAAAGAGGCGCATGTCCTTCGCAACGGCCAGGAAGTCACGATTCCCGCCGAAATACTGCGGGTGGGAGACCGGTTCCTCGCCCGGCCTGGCGAGACCATTCCGACCGACGGCGTGATTCGAGTCGGAAGTTCCAGTCTGGACGAAGCGGCAGTCACTGGTGAATCCATTCCGGTCGATAAGGTCCCCGGCATGAAAGTCTTTGCCGGAACCCTGAACCAGCAAGGCCTCCTGGAGATCGAGGCGACCGCGTCGTTTCAAGACAACACCCTGGCCAAGATTATTCATCTGGTGGAAGCGGCGCAGGAACGCAAGGGGCAAGCTCAGCAATGGATCGAGCGCTTCGGTCGCCGTTACAGCCCCGCCGTGTTGCTGGTGTCGGTCGGGTTTCTCCTTGTGCCGTGGCTTCTTGGTTTGCCACTGGAGGATTGGGCCGAGCGCGCGGTGGTGCTCTTAGTCGCGGCTGCGCCATGTGCGCTGGTGATGTCCACACCCGTCGCGACTGCTGCCGCGATTGGCTGGGCCGGCAAGCATGGCATTCTGATCAAGGGCGGCGTGCATTTGGAGCATCTCGGGAGGATCCGTGTGGCAGCTTTCGATAAGACGGGCACCCTCACTGCCGGCAAGCCGGTTGTCACGGACCTCATCTCTCTCAACGGCTCACCAGGCGAATTGCTCGCGGTCGCGGCCGGCATCGAGCATGGCTCCGAACATCCGCTGGCACGGGCTGTCCTTGAGAAGGCACGGGCTGAAGGGCTTGCTCTAAGACCAATGCAAAAGTTTGAGGCTCTGACCGGTGTGGGAGCTACCGCGGTGTCTTCTGACGGCGTGAGATGGTATGTCGGCAGTCCGGCGCTGTTCGAAGATCTCGGGATCCCATTGGATCCCGTTCGGGAGATAGTGCAGACACAGCAAGCCCAAGGAAAAACTGTCGTCCTCGTTGGGACGAATCACAAGCTGTACGGCCTCCTCATCTTGCAGGACCGTGTCCGCGACGGCGTGAAGGACGTCATCGGTGAACTTCGTCGCTTGGGGCTCCGCGCGGTCATGCTGACCGGAGATAACGCGAGCACGGCCCGAACTGTGGCTGAGAGCCTCGGCCTCGATGACAGCCTGGCGGATCTCAAGCCGGAGGACAAGGTTGAAGCGGTCAAGGAGTTGGAACGTCGCCACGGACCGGTTCTGATGGTCGGCGATGGGATTAATGATGCGCCGGCTCTGGCAGCTGCTACGTGTGGCGTGGCCATGGGGGTAGCGGGAAGCGATGCGGCGATCGAGGCGGCAGATGTGGCACTGATGGCCGATGATCTGGCGAAGGTGCCGGAGGTGCTCCGACTGGGACGGACAGCGAGGCGAATAAGTTGGGAGAATATCGCCTTTTCTCTCCTGCTTCTTGCGGTGCTTATTCCGCTGGCAGTTAGCGGTTTCCTCAGCGTCGCTCTGGTGGTTCTCATCCATGAGCTGAGCGAGCTCTTGGCCGTGGCGAACGGGTTACGAGTCGGTTGGAGAGGAGCCGTGTCTTAGCCTCTCTCAAGGCGGCCAGAGCCGGCCCGCGAGAGAGTCGGCCAGTCCCACTCTGTGGCGATACTGAGCTGTCGGGTCAGGTTGAGGGAATAAGTGCTGAGTAAAGAGGCAGTCATAAGACCGCCGTGAACTTAGCATAGAGGGGACGGAGATCGCTCAAGCACGGGGCGATTTCAAAGAAAGAGATTCCAAATTGAGCGACAGTCATGACTACCTCGTGATCGACTTCTTCCCCCTCTTCTTCGATGTCGATGGAGTCACCTGTGATTCATGCACACAGCCATATTCCGTCCAGTGTCTGGGTGCTGGGCTTCGTCAGCATGCTGATGGACATCTCATCGGAAATGATTCATAGCTTGCTGCCGTTGTTCATGGTCACGATTCTCGGCGCAAGCACCATCGCCGTCGGCCTTGTCGAAGGATTGGCCGAATTCCTTGCTCTGGTTGTAAAAGTATTTTCCGGCACGCTGAGCGACTACCTGGGAAAACGTAAGGCGCTGGCCGTGTTTGGGTATGCCTTGGGCGCATTCACCAAACCCCTCTTTGCACTCGCTCCGGGGGTGAGCATGGTCTTAACCGCACGATTATTGATCGAGTCGGAAAAGGAGTGCGGGGAGCCCCCCGCGATGCGTTGGTGGCGGACATCGCGCCGCCGCAGCTCCGAGGCGCAGCGTTCGGTTTGCGGCAGTCGTTGGATACTGTCGGCGCGTTCGTTGGCCCACTGGTTGCTGTTGGGTTGATGCTCCTCTGGGCCAATGACTTTCGGGCAGTCTTCTGGGTAGCCGTCATCCCAGGGTTGATGGCCGTGGCGCTCCTGGTTTTAGGAGCCCGAGAGCCTGTGCGCCGTCAAACCGAGGCGAAGACAAACCCGAAATTCGAAGGGATAATCTCCGACGACTCGACTCCTCCTATTGGTGGGTGGTGGGAATCGGATCGGTGTTTACACTGGCACGGTTCAGCGAGGCCTTTCTTGTCCTCCGCGCCCAACAAGGGGGAATGTTCATTGCGCTTGTCCCTCTGGTTATGGTTGCAATGAATCTGATCTATACCTTATCGGCGTACCCGTTCGGCAAGCTCTCCGATACGATGAGCCATACGAGGTTACTCGTATGGGGCCTGATTGTCCTGATTGCCGCAGATATAGTGTTGGCCATCAATAATCATTGGGGTGTTGTGTTATTGGGCGTTGTCTTGTGGGGACTCCATATGGGGATGACGCAAGGCTTGCTGGCGGCCATGATCGCCGGTGCCTCCCCAGCAGATCTGCGTGGGACGGCATACGGCTTCTTCAACCTGGCCTGCGGGTTGGCTTTGCTCATCGCTAGTGCGCTTGCGGGCATCGTCTGGGAACAATTCGGCGCACGGTTCACATTCTATGTGGGGGCAATATGTGCCGCTTGTGTGATCGCACTGGTTGCCTTTAAAGAGGGCCAGCCTTCAAACGTTCGAATCCACTCGCAATAGAGGTTGCTCCACAGCGGTAGCCGAGTACCCTCGGAAAGGACGTAAGGATGTCTGTCTTGAGTTCATTGGGACTGTTTGTGCTCGCCGGATTGTGCGAGATTGGAGGCGGCTATCTTGTGTGGCTCTGGTTCCGAGAGGGACGACCGCTTGCTTACGGAATTGTGGGAGCGGCTATTCTTATTCTCTACGGCATCATTCCGACCTTTCAACCGGCTCACTTTGGCCGGGTCTATGCCGCCTATGGCGGCATGTTTATCGTCCTGTCGCTCATCTGGGGATGGGCCCTAGATGGCACTCGCCCGGACCGATTCGACATCATTGGAGGAACTCTTTGTCTCGTGGGTATGGCGGTCATCATGTATGCGCCCAGGACATGAGGGGAAAATAGAAACCCCCATCCTCTCGGATGCCCTTGGGCTGCGAAAAATTGATTTGTAAGCAGTTCACGAACCGCGATCGAGAGTTGCCCTCAGCATCGAAACTCCTCATCGTTCCGCTAGCATCGCTTCTATCGTTCGGCACTCGGGCTCAAGATCCCAATTTCATCTGTCCCCTTGACTCGGTACCACGGTACAGGGTTTACCATTCGACAAGAGGGTTACGCCATGGCCTTGGGATGGACGATCGGACAACTTTCCAAGATGGCGAGCGTGAACGTGCAGACCGTTCGCTACTATGAGCGGCGCAACCTGCTACAGCCGACAGACCGTAAAACGTCTGGATACCGAGTGTACTCTGGCGATGCGTTGAGGCGACTGCGCTTCATCAAGAATGCGCAGGCGTTGGGCTTCACGCTCCATGAGATCGAGGAACTCCTCGATCTCCGGATCAACTCAAAGGCTCGGTGCGGGGATATCCAACGAAAGGCAGAGGCAAAGTTGAAACACGTGGAAGCCAAAGTGCGGGACCTGCAATCGCTTGAGGCGGCGCTACGGCGCTTGATCCGCACCTGCCGGGCCGGACAGCCGACCGATCATTGTCCAATCTTGCAAAGCCTGGAGGAAGAGAAGGCCCGAACGGTTCAGGCCACAAGGAGGAGGTAGCGATTCTGTGTCCATATCAAGAATGGTTGGGCTTTTGTCCACTGGGTGTCCTGCGCCGAATCTGGTCGCGGCTGGTCAGACAGCATCCTGACAACGCGTGGCTGGTTGTGCAATGGATCATGGAGCGTGGCCAGTGAAGGCAAAGTAACGCCTCGAAAGCGCGACGGTCATCAAACATCAAAGCGGTCATCAGAGAGATGAGCGGGACCAGGAGGAAGGTCCGATGACAAGAGCATGCTCTTGTGAAACCGACGTGAACCAAAGTCAGGTCAAGCAGACCCCGGGCCGCGCCGAGCAGACCGGCATGATTGTGCCGACTGTGACCGAACGAGCCAAGTCCCTGGCCTCGATGGCGGGGACCATCCTGGGATGGGATAAGCACGACCTGAGTGCTCAGGAAAAAGCGGTTCGACGGTACATCCTGGCCCAGTATCCTCTTCAAGGGCGGGCGCCAACGGTACTGGACATCAGCCTGACACTTAGCCTGACTCCGGACGACACGAAATCCATTCTGCAGCGCCTGCATGCATGGGACATGCTGGGCCTGGAGCCGGAGTCCTCTAAGATCCGTCTCGCCTATCCGTTCTCGTCGGTTCCGACGCCGCATGTGGTGAAATTTGACCAGTGGTCTGAGGCGAAACCTGTCTATGCACCATGCGCGATTGATGCGTTGGGTATGGTGTTCATGCTGCATCGTGATCTGTCCATCGGGTCTTCCTGTGCGTCCTGCGCCAAGCCCATCGCCATCACGGTGCGCGACCAAAGCATTGTGGCGCACAGCCCATCCGACACTGTGGTACGGGCAGGAATGATCCAGGACGGCCCAGCGGCGGCCTCGGCGTGCCCGGCCATCAATTTCTTCTGTTCGGTCGGACACGCTGAGCAATGGCTGCAGAGCCAACCCAATGCTATCGGTTCTGTGGTGAGCCTTGGCGAGGCACTTTACATCGGCAAGGCGATCTTCGAGCCTCTGCTGGCCACACGGGTTTATGCCGAACCTGATGCGGCGGAGAGCCATGACGCAGGACGATCGGCAAGCAGAGCCGTGGCCGGTACCTCGGTCGCTGGGCTCATCGCGGCGTTCTTGGCGTCGTTATGCTGTATCGGCCCTCTGGTGTTCGCCGCGCTCGGTGTCGGAGTCGGCGCCACCGGTACGCTGGTCGGTACAGCCGGGTTCCTGAAAGCCTTGTTGCCCTACCGGCCGTGGTTTATCGGCCTGACGCTGCTCTTGCTTGGCATGAGTTTCTACTACGCGTACCGGAAACCTTCATCCGCGTGCGCGGCAGAGGCCGGATGTGCTGCTCGATCAGCGAGTGGGCTGAACCGGAAGAGGCTGTGGCTGATAGCGGCCCTGGCATTGCTGGTGGTCTTGGCGCCTTATTGGTTAGCCTTGTGAGAGTGGGGTGACGCGTGATGAATGAGAGTTCAGCCTGATGCGGCTGGCGCGACTATTCGCTCTGAGTTATCCCTTGAAGGGAGGTGATCAGGCATGTGGCAAGTGATTCGGACATGTCTCATTGTTGGGGTGGCGATGCTTCCGCTGACTGAGTTCTATGGTCTTGCGGTTGAGAACCAGGGGGTTCAGACGGTGACCTTGCAGATCGACGGCATGACGTGCGGGGCTTGCGTCAAGGACGTGAAGGCAGCGCTCGCCAAGGTCCCGGGCGTCACCACGGTCGAGTTCAGGGTGGGAAAGAAGTGGATCTTTTTCTCCGATTATTCGGATGTGCGCGGCTGGTGACGGTCGATGCCGCCTTGCAGCGCAAAGCGGTCTATCAGGTCTATGCGATGTTGAGCGAACAGGATCCGGCGACCGGCAAGATGAACCAATGGATGAACGGCACCGAGGACTCGAACCCGTTTACGCGAGCGGAGAAGGAAACGGTCACGGTGGACATTTCCACGGTCCTGCCGCAAACCGCGGACACTTGGGAAGTCACCTGGCTGGAGTCGGTGTGGGACCGCAAGGGGGAAGTGAAAACCCAGCCGGTCCCGATGCGAGCGCTCGTCACGGTCTATCGGGCCGAACCCTCCGCGACGGTGACGGAGGACGAGCTCCGGCGCAACCCGCTCTCGGTCTATGTCCGTGATTTCTCCTGGTCCAAACAACTGTGAGGAGTGAGAAACATGATGAGGAACACAGTCCTGTATGTGCTGCTCACGCTGCTGCTGCCTCTCTCTGCGACGGCCGGGAGTGACCCGAGCGTCGAAGACGTCCTGACCGGGTCCAATCCCTCGCTCACGCCGCAAGAACAAGCGGGGCTCGCGCAGGGCGAACAGGGCACGATATCGGCCAGTGCGCCGGTCGCGGGGGCCAATGGATTCATCACGTTTCCGTACGGCGTGAACCAGATCAGCATCGTCTGTGCGCCGCTGCATGTCTGCGATGTGGCCTTACAACCGGGCGAACACGTCAACTCGGTCAATGTCGGCGATAACGTCCGGTGGTCGATCGAGCCCGCGTTGACCGGGAGCGGAGCCGAAGAAGTGCAGCATGTGATCATCAAACCGCGTGAAGTTGGGCTGGAAACCTCGTTGGTCGTTGCGACCAATCGCCGCGCTTATTATCTGCGGCTGCGGTCGCATAAGACGCGCTACATGCCACAAGTCGCCTTTAGCTATCACGAGGACTCGGCGGTGAAATTCGAGATGCTGAAAGCTCGCCAGCAACGGGAGATCAAGGAGAAGACGATACCGCAGACGAGCGACTATCTGCCCAAGCTGTCGTTCGAATATGACGTGGCCGGTCACGCCGCATGGAAGCCCGTGCGGGTCTATAACGATGGCGCCAGGACCGTCATTGAAATGCCGCCGTCGATCGCGCAGACCGAAGCGCCGATCCTCTTGATCGTCCGGAAAGAGGGAGGGCTGTTCACCGATGCCGAGGAGGTGATGGTGAACTACAGTCTGCAAGATCGGCGGTATATCGTCGATACCGTCTTTGAGAAAGCGGTGTTGGTCGCAGGGGTCGGGTCAAACCAAGATCGGGTGACGATCCAACGGAGGAAATGACGATGCGACGGCTTTCTCTGGTTCTCTGGGTCGGACTCCTGCTCGCCGGCTGCGTCAGTCCGTCGCCCTATGGCTATCTGGTCAATGGACCGGTGCCGCCCCAGATGCCGGAGCGGCTGGCACAGGATACGGTCACGCGAATGGAAGCCCTGTACCCTCCCGCGCACACGCGCCTCGCGTTGACCCATCCCGCCATCGACGCCTATGGCCTGGCGCTGATCGAGGCGTTACGGCGGAAAGGGTATGGAGTGATGGAGTATCGCGTGAACACAAGAGTGAGCCCTTCCACGCGGAACGATATGCCAGAACCAGTGCAGCCGGCCGTGAACCATAAAGAAGGCCTCCCGTTTACCTATGTAGTCGATGGTCCGTTCGAGCCTCGCCTGTACCGTGTCACCGTCTTTATCGGATCGCAGTCGTTAAGCCGGGTCTATCATATGGATGAGCAGACGATCGCACAGGCGGGGGCCTGGGTGCGGAAGGAGTAATGGACGTGAGTTCCTCCGCCAATCCTCAGATGTCTCCTGAGCGGTCGCCGGGGTCCATCGCACCCAAAGCCGGCGTCCGTCGCGCCAACAACATTCCGCTCTATCTGGTGATCGGGTTGATCGCGGTGGTCGCCCTCGTGGTGGCGATGGTGGCGAGCGATCGGGCCCAGCAACAAGCGCAGATGTTGAAGTCAACCACAGGGCCGTCTCCACAAAGCAAAGGGGGTGGGACGCTGGCGCTCGCCGATCGGATCGCGGGATCGCATCTGGGCGGCGTGATCCCGCCAGCGCCCTCGAAGCCTCTCATTCGCAATGAACGCACTCAGCCAGAGACCGCGCTGGTCGGGGCGGGGAGTCTCGAGGCGGAACGAAACGTGAACGCGAATATCCTCATCGCACGGCCTGACGATCTCGATGCGCCACCGATGCCGAATCGAGCCGGAGGGCTACAGCTGGTCACCGGCAAACCGCTGTCGAGGACCGCATCGAGTGAGGAGCAGGAGGCGATCAGACTCGCGAAGATCCAACAGCTGCAGGACGCGCTCAAAGCGCCCTCCACCGTGAGCTTTTCGCTCACGCGGAGCGAGAGGCCAATGCCGACCATCGAGAGTAAGCCGGAGCCTGTGTCGTCAAGCGACCAGCGCAACCGCTTGGCCGAAGCTCAACGACAGGTGGCTGATGCGGCGCGGAGTGACGACCCCACGACGGCCTATCAGGCGCAACTCGCGCAATTGCGGCAATCCGGTATGCTCGGCCCGTTCGACGGAGGATCTGACTTGTCACCGGCTGCGAAGCTGAGCGCGAAGAGTGGGACCACGAGTCCAGCAGCAAACCCGGCGGGAGGAGATCGATGGAAGCACGACGGACAACAGCTCCCGCCTCGTGCGGAGTTCGTGATTCAAGCCGGTGATGTGCTCCCGGCGCTCATGATGTCGGAAATTGATTCCTCGTTGCCGGGTCAGATCATCGCGCAAGTGTCGCAGCATGTGTACGATACGCCTACGAAGACACACCTCCTGATTCCCCAGGGCACCAAACTCATCGGGACCTATTCTAGTGATGTCGGATACGGACAGAAAGCCTTGCTGGTGGCCTGGCAACGCTTAGGGTATCCCGACGGAAAAACACTCGATCTCGGGTCCATGCCGGGGGCAACCGGTTCCGGGGCATCCGGCCTCACCGATCTGGTCAATAATCACTACGTCCGTCTGTTTGGGTCGGCCCTCTTGATGTCGGCGGTGACAGCCGGCGTCACGTTCAGCCAACAACAAGCGCAAGGGGCGGGCATTCCCGGTCAAGTCGGCATTCCCCAATACAATGCCGGGACGGCCATGAGCCAAGCCCTCGGCCAGCAATTGGGACAGGTCACGGCGCAGCTCATCGCCAAGAATCTGAGCATCGCGCCCGAACTGACCATTCGTCCCGGGTATCGGTTCAATGTTGTGGTCGTGAAAGACCTCGTGTTGCCGAAACCGTACCAAGAGTTCGATTATGCAGGAAAGGAGACGCCATGACGAACATGAGATCTTGTTTTGCAGCCCTCGTCTTGTCGATCGTGTTGCTGGCTTCCGGGACATCTAGTTATGGCAGCGGCATTCCGACGTTCGACGGCGCGGTGCTGGCCCCGTCCGTGACGGGGGCGATCTCGAACATGGCCCAACAACTGAAGCAAATCGAGCAATATCGGCTGCAGCTGCAGCAATATGTGAACATGCTGCAAAACACGATGAACCCCGGCTTGTTTATCTGGGACAACGCGCAGGACACAATGAACGATCTGCGCTACATGATCGATACCGTGTCCTTCTACCGACAGCTGTATGGGACGGTGGCCGGTTTTACCGGCAACTTTCATGATATGGCGTGGTATCGCAATGCCCAGTGCTTCAAAGAACCGGGCTGCTCCCCGAGTCAGTGGGGCCTGATCTTGGAGAACGAAGTCATTGGGGCCCAATCGCAAAAGAAATCGATCGAGGCCCTGTTCCGGGGATTGGAACGCCAGTACGACACGCTGAATCTCGATTCGCGACGCTTGAAGCGGCTCCAACTGGCCGCGCAAACGTCGAATGGGCAAGCCGAGGTCATGCAACACAACAACATGCTGACGAGTGAGGGCGCGAATCAATTGATGCAGATTCGGGCCGCGCTCTTGGCACAACAGAATATGGAGGCCACGCGCCAACAAGCCCAGGCGGATCGGGAGGCCATGCAGATGGCCGCAGACCGGAATTTTCGACAACCTGCGTATAAACAGAGTACCGCCCGTACATGGTCTGTCTATGGTCCACGGTAACGAGAGGCGGACAATCCAACGATCTTCACGGAGACGTATGACGATTCAGAGATGTTCTCAAGTTACTGTCAGCACATGGTTGACCTGTGCGGTGTTCCTCAGCGGCATAATCGCACTAACCGGATGTACGAAAGAAGCTCTTGAGCCTGTCAACACCGTTGAGTGGTACAAAGCCCATGAAGCAGAGCGGGAGGCCATGCTCAAAAAGTGTTTCGCCAATCCCGGTCAACTGGCAGAGACACCCAATTGCGTCAACGCGAAGGAAGCGGCAAGCCGACTTTTCCTAGGGTCATGACAAGATGCCCATTGAAGGCGATGAGCTTATTCCTAGTACCTCATTTGCGTAGCAGACCTGCCGTCTGTCTCTTGATGGTCCTGATGATGTGGTGGCCGCTTGAAGCCCATGCGGCCGTCGATTCGGGAAATTTACTCGACAACGCACTCCTCAAATTTCAGACGGCGGCGGCAGGATGGGGACTGTACATCCTGGCACGGGCAAGCTGGCTGTTCTGGACCCTCGCCACGATCTCCTTGGTGTGGACGATGGGGCAACTGGCCTTGCGCCGTGCGGAGATCGGAGAGTTTTTTGGTGAATTCCTGTCATTCACATTGATGACGGGGTTTTTTTGGTGGCTGCTCACCAATGGTCCAACATTCGCGCTACAAATCATCGATTCAATGCAAAAGATCGCCAATAACGCGAGTGGGTTAGGTTCCACTACCTCTCCATCACGAGTGGTGGACATTGGTTTTGAATTGCTTCATCGAACGGTGACTCAATCTACGGTGTGGACCCCTGTGGCTAGTGGACTGTAACGATTGATTCGGGAGTAATCCGACGTGACGCATCAAAGTACTTCCACTTCACGGGTTTCGGCTGCGTATTGTAGCGTCGGATATAGCGCAAGAGTTTACGTTTGAGATCAGGCACCGAGGTAAAGACGCCCCGGGCGATCACATCGCGTTCGATCTTGGCGAACCACAGTTCGACTTGGTTGAGCCAGGAGGAGTACGTCGGAGTGAAGTGCAGTTGTACCCTCGGATATTGGGCAAGAAACGCCTCAACCCGTGCGGTCTTGTGTGCCGAGAGGTTATCCGCGATCACATGAATCTCTTTGCCGTGGGGCTGATTGGTCACAATATCAGTTAGGAAGGCGACGAACTCGGCCGAGGTGTGGCGCGGGGCGGTCTTGCCCAACACCTCACCCGTCTTGGTATTGAACGCGGCATACAGGGAGAGGGTACCGTGACGGACATACTCAAAGCCATGGCGTTCGGCCCGCCCTGGCGAGAGGGGCAACACCGGATCTGTGCGATCAAGCGCCTGAATCGCGGTTTTCTCGTCCACGCAGAATACGACAGCGTGCTGCGGCGGGTGGAGATACAGGCCGATCACATCGGCCGCCTTGGCCTCAAAGTCCGGGTCGTTGGAGGCCAGATAGCCTTCCAGCCGATGCGGTTTGAGGCCGTGCGTGGCCCAGATGCGCGCGATTGTCATGTGAGAGATATCGCCCAGCTCGGCGGCCAGCTTGCGCGAGGACCAATGCGTCGATCCGTCACGCGGAGTGCGTTTTGTCGTCCAGGCCAGGACGCGGGCCTCGATTCGATCAGTCACTTTATACCGCGTCCGTCCGGCGTACCGGGCAAACAACCCCGCCAGTCGATCTGCAACAAACCGCTGGCTCCATCGGCTGATGTAACTGTCATTGCAGTCCAGCTTGGCGCGAATCGTGGCCCAGGTCAGGCCATCGGCCAGCAGCAGAATCAGTCGGGCATGACGAGCGGAATCGGCTCGACCGTGGCGGGCTCTCGCTTGACGCTGCAGTTCCATGCGTTCGCTCTTGGTCAGTGTCATCACGTCCTCCTTAGACGCAATGATACTACCACTTTAAACGTTACAGTCCACTAGTGTCGTCGGCATCATCATGAGCTGTGTCGTCCTCGTGGTTCTGGCGCTCATCGGAGTTAATCTCACGGTGCTCTTTGTGAGTGCATGGATTTTAGCCTATGCCGGGATCTTCTTCTTGGGGTTCGGTGGGTCACGGTGGACCTCCGACATGGCAATCAACTACTACCGCACGGTACTAGCACTCGGAGCGCAACTAGCCGCAATGGTGTTGCTGATCGGGATTGGCTATTCGATTATCACCAATTACTACAGTTTGATTCGATCTAATTTGTCTCTAGAGGAAGAAGCCGTCGTGCTCGTCGCGTCGATCATGCTGTTAACCCTGGTCAACAAAATCCCTCCTCTTATTGGGGGTCTGGCGATGGGTGGTGGGGTAGGGGCGCTGGGGTCGGGCGTGTCGTTAGTCTCAGCGGTCGGCACAGCGGCGGCCATGGCAGCGGGAGTTGGACTTGTGGCGAACATGGCGCGGGCAGGCATGGCGGGTGGGGCGGCCGGGTCTCACGCGCTGATGCAAGCTGTGTCGAACGGCGGTGGGAGTGAGCCTCCACCAACCACTATGATCACCGGTCCGAGTGGTGGACCAAGCGGAAGTGGGCCGAGGGGGAGCCCCACGAGTACTCCTCCAAAAGGAAGTCCAAGCGGGAGCATGCCTTTAGCGGCGGCCATGGATGGAGTAAGCCCAGGCCCCCAATTCACCGGTCGCTCCTATCCCAGTGTCACCAAAAGCAACTCGGACACGTCAACGTCGTCATCGGAACCCACGTTCGCCGGCGAGAGCTTGTCGAAGGGCAAGACCGATAACACGGCGTTTGATCCGAAAGAAGAAATTGCCGCGTTTCGTGATCGGAAGGAGCCCTTCACTGGGCCGAAAGGAGGACAAGCATGACCATCCAGTCCACACGCGTGTTCGTATTGACGCTCAGTCTTTCGTTCTTCTGTCTCAGCACCTCAACGGTCCTGGCAGAAAGTCCAAGTGCTCCGCCACCGACCACAGCTAGCGTCCCAACGACACCAGCAGCAACCCCTATGCCCCCTGGGATGAGCCAAAACAGTGGAGCATTTTCGCTCCTCACAGGGACAGCTCGTGACGCCTGCGAAGCCATGCTCTGTCTGTCCGCGATTGGGTCGGCTCCCGCCGAGTGCGCCTCGTCGTTAGCCAAGTACCACGCGGCGCAGATGTTTGGCGGCGGCCCCGCATTTTTAGCCGCCTGTCCGCTGGTGCGCTGAGGTCCGCAATGATTGCTGCGGATCTGCCACCTCAGGACCAGGAACGAATCGTCTGCTCGATCACGGCTGCGGTGAAATACGAAGTCCCAGCCAATATCGTCCTGGCGGTCGCGGAGAAGGAAGGGGGCAAGCCGGGGCAATGGGTGAAGAATACCAACGGTACCTATGATGTGGGCCCCATGCAGTTCAACACATCCTATCTGCACCACTTGAAGCCTTACGGCATTACGGCTGTGGATGTTGAGCAAGCTGGCTGCTATCCGTATGAATTGGCAGCCTGGCGGTTACGATCCCATATCCTCCATGATAGAGGGGATCTCTGGACGCGAGTCGCCAATTACCATTCACGCACCCCGACACGGAATGCCCGCTATCGATCCAGTGTGATGCGCAAAGCGGCGAAGTGGGCCGAGTGGCTCACCGCGCGATTTACGACCGTTCGGTTTGTCGATCATCTCAGCAAGAGATAGGGGCATGATCGCTCCCGATCATCCTCCCTGAATGATGACGACGACAGGATGGTGCGAGCCGCCTTGTATCCGAAAAATCCTTCCTCGTTGAGAGGCAACGCGATGGCTCGCTCCATTCGCTCTATGAATTTCTGTCATCGATTATGACAAGCACCCGTTGTCGGCGAAGCTGTAATGGCCGGATTCGCCGATGATGACGTGGTCCAGCATCCTGATGCCGAGGATGTCGGCGGCCTGTTTCAGGCGGGTCGTGAGCTGCCGGTCCTCGCTGCTGGGCGTATGATCCCCTGAGGGGTGGTTATGCGCGCAGATGAAGCCGGCGGCATTCATGAGGATGAGAGGCTTGTACACCTCGCGCGGGTGAACGATGGCCAGGGTGAGTGAGCCGATCGAGACGGTATTCATGCCGATGACGGCATTCTTCGCGTCCAACCCGATGACGATGAAATGCTCCCGGTCGAGATCCTGAAGCATGGGCCGCAGGAGCCGGTCGGCGTCCGCCGAGGATGAAAGCTTTTGCTCTGTGTAGGTTCCGCGCGTTTCGCGGACGAGCGAAATCCTGAAGCGGGGAATATATGTTGTCCGGTGTTGCATCTTTCTCTCCTTTTTGAAGGTGGTGTTGCTCTGTCGCGGAGAGTTCAAGAGCAACATCACCCCAGAGGAAAAAGGAGAGGAGAAGGCGGGCGTTGCCGGCGGGACACGACGCGGTGGGCGTGACTGAGCGTTTCACCAGAAGGCATGACCAGTGCGGTCGCGCCGGGGCGGGTTACGTCCGCCGGTGCAACACCGGAAACATGATCGATTGCCGGACGGGACGAGCGTCATCCAACGTCAAGATCTACGCACCTGAGCTTCATGAAGCATTCATCCTCGGGGCGCTGCTTCGCGGCGGGTACCGCCCATTCGAGACAATCTTCCTTGGAGGTATGGCCGAAGCGGGAGCCGGGTGGCGGTGGAGCGTCACGGGACCAGCAGGCAGAGACGGCTTTCGAGACAATGCTGCGTGGACGGGCGGCCTGAAAGGCCGCGGCAGTCGCAGCCTGAAACAGTGGAGGATGACATGAAACGGATGTCAGTTTTGAACTGGAGCGTCGCAGCGAGAAAGAACGTTGCGTCCTGTTTCAAACCGTGTCGTAGACTCTTATCCGGACGAAAGGAGGGAGCCTGCCCGCCAGAATGCCCTGGGGACGCGTGAAAACATCAGCCGGGTACACGTCCGCCAGACTTGACCGTTGACCACCGATGAAGCGGCTCCGGCACAACCCGGAACGGCTTCCGTTATGCCATCCCCAGGCATCTGAGGATTTTCAGGGCGGATTCCAACGTGATGGTCGTCCGTTGCTGCTCGAAGTCGTTGACGGTCGGCCCGCTGACGCCAGCAAGCACGGCCAGCTTCTTCTGGCTGAGTTTCTGTTCCTTGCGACGCTTTACCGCTTCTTCGACAAGGTCTTGCCAATCAAGGCGAAGGTTCCGTTCCATCGCTTTTCCATATGGGTGAGAATTTCATCCTTTAATGACGGGCTCCCGATCCTGCCTTTCATCAAGGCTTCGCGGGCGGCGTGCCGACGCTTCTCGAGCTGGTCTGCGGCCATCGCGATGGCCTCCGCCGACAATCCGAATTCCTGCCCCAGCTTGATCAGTGTCTGCGGCTTCAGGTTCCCCAATGGAATGTTGTCGGCTCCGCCGATCGAGAGGGCGATGGTTTTGTACCCGTATAAAGATGCGGATACGGCGTCGTAAGCAGGTGATAACCGCATGCCGGCATCCGTATGGACCATGGCAAAGTTCTTCAGATGCATGTCGGTATTGCCGAGCAGGAGTCCGGCCAGAATCCGCAGGTAGAGCCTATAGATTTCAGCGGGTAGGCAACCTGGTGTCTCGCGGATAAAATCCGCCATGCGTTTGTGGCTTCCGCCATATTTGGCGTCGGAAGGGTACCCCAGCAGCTGGTTAAACTCCTCGAAATGGATCCGTTGCCCGTCCGCCGTCCGGTCAAAACGCTTGATGATGAGCGCCTGATCGGTCAAGCCCTCTATTGTTCCCATGTGCAGATCAACAATCTTGTCGTCGGGTAGTAGCGTCTTGAGCGTCATGGTCGTCAGGAATTCATTCGTTGTCAGATTCTCATGACGCGGCGATGGAAACTTTCCGATATGCGTGCTCAATTCGCGCGCGCGCGCCGGACGGAATGTTCCATCCTGCTCGATCAGGGCCAGCTTGGGCTGGATACCCGAGAGCGAGGCCCGCCCGGCCATGACCGCCATGTCCATAGGATTGTCGGGTTTGATGATGCCGCGCTCCTGCGGTTCCGGATCGATCACGGAGACGGCGCCCGCGCAGTCCTGACCGAAGGCCAGCAGCAGTTCGAAGCGCGAGGCCCGGCGCTTGGCCAGCAGACGCGTCTGTGCTTCTTCCAGCCAGCCTTCGGCGACCAGATTGTCAAAGAATGGCGGCAGGCCGGACTCAGAGAGGAATGGCGCTGCCTGAAGAGGAAGGGTATGGGCTATGGACGGCTGACCTGATGACAGGTAGCTGTCATGGTAGGTAAAGGACGTCCGGTCCCCCGGTTCCTGGCGCAGGGTGCCGGCGAAGTGATCCTTATAATAGATATGTCCCCACAGTAAGTGAGCCATGGTAAAGCATACTTTACCATACGTGCCATAGATTCAAAAGGGTAAAGTATAGATAACCATTATTCATAATTAATTGTCCTAGTAAATTATGATTGACCAACTGGAGACCATAAGGAAAACCGCGACCGATCGTCATGACTACGCCGTCGGTCATGGTCGGGCGCGCGGCGATACGTCTCTGTAAGTGTCTCTCTCTGGAGTCATGCCGAGATCTCCGAATATTCGATCACATCTCACGAGGGAGGAGTCCACGGTGATGCGGACCGCGATGTGACTGCCAAGAGGCTGATTCAAGTCTGCTGCGAACTCTCGATACATGTTCATCGTGGATCTCCTTTCATATGGCGAAGGGACGCCCCCGGCGCGAGGGCCGAAGGCGTCCGATATCCGGTTAGTTCCTGGCCTGCTCCGTGATCCACACTTTCGCGTGGCCAAGGACGACCGTGACCGCTTCCAGATCGTTCAGGCTGAACGAGTCGGAGTGCTTCCACCCATCCGCCGTCTTATAGGAGCGGGTGATGGTCACGTTGTAGAACGCGCCCTTCTCCCCCTCGTTTTTCCAAATGCTCGCGGTAATGCTGCTGCACTTGAACTTCTCGACCGGCTGAGGTTTGGGTTGTTGATCGTGAGGTGCCATGGACTGTCTCCTTTAGTTAGAGTTGATGTGCTGACCTCTCACCAGGCGTGGAGGTCACACAGCGACGACAAAGGAGACAACGAGGACGAGGCGACCTGGCGGACCGGCGGGCGCCCAGCGGAGGAATGACAGTGTACTGGCGTGATCGACGCAGCCCACCGGGGAAAGCCAGGGCCGAGGACGCACCCGCACAGGCACCACACGTCACGACCCAGGCCGGTCCCAAGTAAGCAGCTGCGAGCGGATCGCGGACACGAGGGAGAGATATGTGGAGTAGAAGACGATCCCATTCGTCACTCGCACGGATGGAATGGGACCTGGTAGGCGATCGAACCGGCCTGGCCATCAGTGAGTGTGGCCGTCGAAGACCAGGCCTGGATTCATAGGAGCGGTGGGCAGTGACCCGGAAGGGACTGCTGCTTGGAGCGGCGTAAGAGGAACGGCGCGGGCCATTCACGCGGATCGACCACCGAGGATCCAGCCCATTATTCGAACAGGTCGGCGTGCGTTCCCGTCTGTTCGAGAATGAAGAACCTGGAGTCAATTCTGTAGATGAGGAGATTGGCCCGCGCGAGTGTCGCAAGACAGAGAAGAAACGTGACCCAAATGTCGAGGAGGCGTTTCATCTTCTACCAAGACGGTCATGTTGAAGCAGAGCGATCAAAAGACACTCAGGAGAGGGTCGGTGGGGGATCACTCGACATTCGTGTTCAGGCAGTGTTGTGAGACAGTGTCTGTAGGCTGAGCTGTAAAAACTAGAGTTCCATCTTTCAGACAGTGTCTGATTCTTGAGTGAGCCCGGCTGTTGAAATTTCAGAGTTGCCCGTCTCAGCTCTGGGGTGACAAATGCGACAATCCCCTTAACTCAGGGGCCGGAATACGGCAGGCCGCTGTAAGGATGGCACGAGTTGGAGTGATTGAGTCTGAGGTGACGTTTCCGATGAAATCTGACACTGTCTGACAGATCAAGTCTTGAGTTCTACAGCTGAGCGGACGATGCTGTTTGTACAGGATCGCTTTCGCTCTCCGAACCATGGTTTGTCCCAGCGCCGTGAGTCGTAGCTTCACGTTTCGTCAATCTCGTTCGTCCGTGCTTTGTGAATCCGCCGTTTCCGCTTAGCAGTTAGATAGCCTCGATCATCGTCGAGCTTGCCAACAGAGCGCGTAGGCGACCTCGATTAGCTTGCACTGAGGATGCTGCTCAAGGAACATCAGAATGCCGGCTTGCATCGGAAACACGTGGAACGGCTGTAACAGATGGCGGTACCGGCCGTGAAGTTGGAGGACTGTTTCCAGAGCCGGAAGCGCATCATTGTTTCATGGAGCAGTGATGCAGAAAGCGCTGCGGTAAAGAGGCCCCAAGGAATAGGCTGGAATCACAGCGGACCCATGCAGAATCGTCTCAACCCACGGCTACTGTGAGTTCGGGATGCATGGGGATGTGAATGGGTATAGACTTTTTTTTCGCTTTGATAGTGGGGAATTGTGAAGAGACTCGACTGAGAATCGTGGCGGGGTCAATGACCTTGCCTTGCTCAATGAGCCACATTTCATAGAGACTCCGAATGAGGCGGTCATTGGCCACACCCAGGTTTTCTTCTCCCGTCTCCCATCGAGAGACCGTGGTTGGAGTGACGCCCAGGACGAGAGCGATATCTTTGGCTTTCTTCCTCATCTCTTTCCGGAGAAAACGAAATTCAGGGCCACTCAGGATGTAGGGCTTCCGCAACAAAAACTCGGCGATTTTTGCATGAAGACCTGGCACATTCTCGATCTCAGGAAACTCTCGCTCGCAGGCTGAACAATGGAGGCTCAGCATCCCAAGCAAGAACACATTCTTCAGGCCGGATTCCGTGTAGTGATAGGGCTTTGCCTGTGCCCGCGTCGCCAGTGTTTCACCACAGTTTGGACAACACTCCATTACGGTTCCCTTCTAAAAAGCGGTCACCAGCACAAGACCCTGTTTGGAGGGAGCCACTCGCACCGTTAACTCATCTCCGTTGAGATCAATCCCGGCGATATCGTAATTCCAGGATTTTGTCTTATCGTTCCAAATCGGCGCTGAGCTTACGGTGCCCGTATGGAAGACTTCAAGAGCGTCCTGAACAGAAAAATCTCGTTCACGACTGCGTTTCTTGAAATGATCCGTCGGGATGAGCGAACAACTGCCCTCGAGAACTGCGCGTGCTAAGGCGCTGATGTCTGTGACGGACAATGCAGGGGGATTCTTTCCCTCATCGCTTTCCTGATCACAGCGTACCATAACTTAACACCATGTAAAGTCAGTCCGTCAAGCTCTTTTTGACGTGAATCAACTTCACTCGCAAGTCATTGTATTTTCAAGAGCTGTATAGAGTCTCGTTTCATGCGGCCCGCGATTACGCAAGTGCGCCGGTTCCTTCGTCTCTGTTGGCAACTTCAGTCTCATGTCAATGATGCGGCCCAATCGCTCAGTAGACTACATGAGTGATGAGCGCTCAAGCCGTTCTTGTTGAGCGAGGCTGAAAGTAGGGTCGCCGATTTTCGGCGACCCTACTTCATTGTCCATACTCGTAGCGAAGGAATGCACCGCTGACGCGGAACGTGACGCATTCTCGTGTTTGGTACGCAGGACTAGCCCGAATGACCGCAATGGATAAGAGACGAGGCGACCGAAAATGTTGGGATGACTCTCTCTCAAGCAGCTTTCCCTCCAAGGCCTTCTGCTTCCTCGACATCAGTGGTGAAATCCAAGACGACCTGGATGGGTGCTTGCTCAGAGTGTTTATCGTTATAGACATCCACATCTGTCTTCAGCTGCAAACAGTCACCGACGATTTGCTTCCGCCTCTGCGCAAATGCCTTCTCCATGAAGGGCCGATCAGAATGATCCATTACGCCCCAAAAGGTGTACTGCACCCCGTGTTTCGTCACGCGTACCGCATGATTTACACGATAGCGCCGCCCGTACTTGTCCTTTCGATACTCTTCTCGTAGGGCCGTCGACATATCTTCAGCGAGCCGGTCGAGTGGGTCTATTTCTGGAATGGTCAGTAAGCCTCGTGCCACTCCCCATGCCACGGCATCACGAGCAGAAGTTGGAATATCACCGTTCTCGGCCTGATACCGATGCCAGATATGTTGCAGATCGTCATGATATTTAGACATTGCGATCTCCTTACAGAGAAACAGGAGCGATTTGGCCCCACCCATCGACTACGGCGCCCGAAAGTGCATGATTGCGAACCCTGACCAACATTTTTGAAAAGATCGACCATTTATCGAGACGCCTCCTAAGTTGTCCCGCCACAACACCAGGATGGACCTGGAGCCGCTTGGCCAGTCCTAAGATATCGCGATCCGAAAAAAACGGGCTTTTCCGTTTGATGAAAGAGTCCATTTCGTGTTCGGGTACGCAGAATTCGCTTGCTGCAGCATTCGCTATCCGTTCTTCAGGCGGATTCTTTCCATCAGGGCTGGCTTTTTCCCCTTCAAGTTCGGCATCAATGATTTCCCTGTCTCGCCCGTGGGATTGGAGAACATGCTCGATCTCATGTCGAAGCACGAACCAATAGTTATCAATACGATCATAACGAAGGGACATGCCGATCACCGGAGTTTTTCCTAACCAAAAGCAAGCGCCATCGATTTTGGCCGTTGGCAAAGATTCCACGATCACATAGCGAACTCCAACTTCAGCGAGAATTCTTGGAACATGCCGTACCTCTTCAGGGTCATACATGAGTTGGCGCAACTTATTCAGGGCCTCGCGCAGCGCCTTCTCTGAATAGTGATGCTTCAGCGGCATCTCCTTCGCTATCTGACGAGCACGGTGAAGCCATGCTAATTGGGCAGGAGTTACGTCATCGTAGGTGGACTTTTTTGCTGCGTGAGCCAAGTAGGGAACGTCGTCGAGACTGGGCACGTCAAAAAACTTCACGACTTGAGCCTCGAGGAGAGCGACATTGCCATCAGTCAGCCACCCTCGTTTAATCATTTCGCGAATGGGATATTGGGATTGCAAGCGTGCCTTGCGTACGACGTTAGGATCAGGATCTCGTGCTTGAGACAAATCATATGCCTTCTGAAGATTGGCAAAAAACTCAGGAGAAACGTCGAATGCGCCGCCAAGAGCCTTCGCCATATCGGCAGTAATACCTCGCTTCCCAGAAATGATCATATTGACCGCCTGCTCAGGCACCCCGAGAACATACGCAAGATCACGCTGGCTCCAGTCGCGTGCCTCTAGCTCTTCCCGAATGAAGTAACCAGGCGGCGGTACATCAGTAATATTGTCGATCATCTGATTTCCCTCCGTCTTAGTCATGATAGTCGCATACTTCTATAATGTTCAGAATGGGCGGCACTTGAGATTCATCGAGCGTGAAAATCATTCTGTACTGGTCGTTGATTCGGATTGACCGCTGGCCCTGTCTATCGCCCTTGAGTTTTTCATAACGCAAGCTCTTCCAGTTCCTCAGTGTTCGTTCATCGGGTGCAGCTTCCACGACAATAAGCTTGTCTCGACATGCCTTAATGACTCCAAACGGCAGCTTCGTCTCGAAGGCCCGGTCTGTCCGTATCAAAGCAAGACGAGAGTCTTGAAACTGGATTTTCATGTCGTCCCTGAATCACGAGGCAATATATAACGAATGTGAGAACTTGTCAATATACCACTGAACGTTAGTGTATAAGTTGTAATTTATTCTGTCACTAAGTATTCCAACATCTTATACGGAACAGAGCCTGTACCAGCTAAAAAAAGGCGTGGAAGATTCATGGTTAAATAGTATGATAAAGGACGTTATCATACTCTACTATTCGGTAGGGGACAGCTAAGAGAAACCACATGCA
>WBZQ01000365.1_pt1 | contig 37598 bp, 49 predicted proteins | sample 5204251 | NCBI WGS metagenome assembly WBZQ01 (sample SAMN12412402, study PRJNA552823) | activated sludge metagenome | isolation source: activated sludge from nitrification reactor of wastewater treatment plant... | place: USA: Virginia | collected 2017-09 | reverse complement strand
ATACGCTGCGCTGATCAGGCTCAGAGAAAACAAGACGGTCACCTTCTTCATAAGTCCTCCCTCTCGAGGTTAGTTGATGGCGCCCACCAAGTTGGGGCTCTACGTGGCGGGAGTATAGGTAACCTCTCCAGGCTTGTCAATCGCAAAGCCCGCCAGGCGTGGCAGGATCCGGCCTAAGCGGTACAAACCCTAGGGCCATATGACTCCATTTGAGAACCAATTGTTTCAGTTCGGCTCAAAACGTAATCCCGACACCCACTGCAACGATGTGCGTCCGAAACGTCAACGACGTCGTGGGTCCTGATCCCCCGGAGGAGCTTTCACTCTTCCAGTCATATGACGATCCGAAGTACTTATACTCACTAAACAGATAGAGCTGCTTATTCGCGTAGACACGCGCCCCGGCCAGAAACTGGTAGGCAAAGGCGGCATCACTTCCCTTACCCGATAATGTGGCGCCATTCGTCTGCAGGTTAAGGTCACGGAGCTGCGCGTACGACACACCAGCACCGGCACCCACGTAGGGCTGAAGCGTATCCCCGGGGTATCGCAGCAACAGGTTGATCATCGAATTAATCACCAGCAAGTTGGCGTCAGCGCTCGGAAAAGCCCCAGCCGGAGTCTTGAGCTTGCCTCCATGTCCGAATACTTCGCCTTCCAGCCCAACCACACCACCCATCGCTCCCGGGTAGACGCCTGCCTTGAGTCCCGCTCCGCCTGATCCTTGAATGTTGGTCCCTGAAAACGGAGTGCCTCCAATGCCGTTGCCGCCAACCGACAGATTTCTATCCACAGGGAGAGTACCAAGCAGATACGGAGCCATATAGGCCTCCGTCTTCTTCGCAAGCTTCACCTCGGATTCCTGGACAGGCATATCCTGGGCTTGTCCGTTCGACAACCACCCCAGGTTACCCAGGAGCACACCAGCACACAGAACCACTCGCAATACCTGCATAGCCACTCCCCTTTTGACAGATGAGCTGACGTGCGAGAGTCGCAGCCCCGCACCGAGGGCTTCTACATGCCATGACTCCCTATCGCGCGCCATCCCCCTCTACGTGTCCTCTATCCGCCTTCGGTATGGCCCAGGCTCGCCTCCTTAGGATTGCGGGCGATTTCGCTTCGGCCCCATAAGTCATGTCGCGAGCGGATCACTTTGAGATGTTCTGCGAACCGGGGACGTCGACGGTGACATACCGTACAAGGAGGGGATAATGGCGAGGGGATGGCAGACAATGGCAGCGCTGGCGATAGTCGGAATGATGACCTCCGGCTGCGCCACAATCGTTCATCTTTGTAGCAGCGAAGAACTCAGCGTGTCGTCGGTACCGTCAGGCGCGAAGGTGGTCATCGACGGGACTGAACGGGGCGTGACCCCCCTGGCCACCCAGGTCGAGCGCAAGAAGGATCATGCTGTGGTCCTGACGAAGGACGGGTTTTGAGGAGAATCAATCGCGGGTCGAGAGCCACATCTCCTGGTGGATTGCGGGTAACGTCATCCTTGGCGGTCTCGTCGGCATTCTTGTCGATGTGATGAGCGGCGGCGGGTACACGATTGAACCTGACAAGGTCGCGGTGACCCTGAAGCCGGTCGAGGGACGTGGCGGCGCTCCGGAACCAGCACTCACCAGCCTAACACAGTCTCCCCCCATTCCCTAAGACCACCCAGTCCGTACAGGCGTCCTAGAAAAACGCCTGTACGGTGAACAGCACATCGTTGTCATGATCACGATGACTGTATTCCAGGCGGAGCGCCCAGTTCTGCGCGAGCGTGTAGCGTTGTCCGACCGACCAACGAACATCGTCAGATCGATCGCCTAACGCATAACGAAGGTAGGTTGCTGTCGCCAACACCCGCCAGCGTTCAGCCAAATCGGTATAAAATCCTGCCGACGCACCACCACCGACGCGATGCCGCTCCTCATACGCGCCGCTGTAATTCCCCTCCACCTCAGCAAACGCAAAGAAGACTTCCCGACGCAAGAGATGCGTTTCGGCCGACGCGCCGATTCCGCCATTGACACTCCAGTTGCTGCAGAGTTCACACCCGCGGTGCCTGATGGTCTGCATGCCGACATTCAATTTCCAGGACGGGGCACGAAACAGGCTGTCGATAGGCGAGAGGGACACCACATTCAGGAGGGTCGCCCGTTCGATCCGGCTCTGATCAGCCCGGTTGTAGTGGCGCAGACTGATTGCACCCACTTCGATCTGCGCATCCGGTGTATACCCGGGCTCGGGATCAAGCAGATCATGATAGGCGGCCCGGACAGTGACCTCTTCGAACGTATCGTTGTTGCGCCAGCCTCCTCCGAGGCTCGCGCGGGAGGTCTTGTGCCCCGCATCCGGTTGCGCGGCAAAAGGAAGGATCGACAGGTCTTCCGACGGAATACGCAGAAGACTCCGCGCTGTCAAAATCTGTCGATTCTGGGCACGGGCCGATGCCGCCTCTCCCTCATCACGCTCCCCCTTGTAACGCACATAGTCCGAGGCCACATCGAGGACAAACGCCTGACGCGAGATGGGCAGGCGCCGCACATCGTCAGACTGCGCGGCCGTCGCATCGCGTACCACGCGCGTAACCAGTTCATGCTCGGATAGGGATAGGTGTTCGCGCTTCCGGCGAATGAGTGTGACTCGGGAGGGACGAAAGACGGTATCGGTCACCAAGCCCGGTTGAGCGGCAAGCAGGCGCACGGTATCCGCGGGGATAGTCCACACGCGAAACCGCTCGGTCAGGTGCAACGAGGGATCGGCATATTCCAGCAGGGACAGGAGATGATAGGAGCAATTTTCTTTGAAAAAGAAGTAATCAAATGACGCATTCCCCAATTCCCAGGCATGCATCAGTAATCGACGAATCTGCGGCCCGTCAAAATTCAGTCGATACTCCCAGATATCGCGATTTTCAATATCCCGATACTCCTGCACCTTGAGGTAGTACGGGATGGTCGAGAAATATCCACTATAGCCGCCAAAGATGCCGCGCACGGGGTATGCGAGGCCTTCGTCCTTCGGAACATCAGCCGCGAAATTGATGGTATACGCCAGGATGCGCGTCAGCGGGGTCTGCCCCCTCTGATCGATCCGAAGGAATGTATGGCCGAACATCGAAGCGGGGTTATTCATAAAGGCTGAGGGAAATATCAGGGTAACCGCCTCCGCCTCAAACCCGGCAAACCACGCCTCGAACCGCTCACACTTCGACGGGCTCAGCGACGCGTCATCGAACGACAGGTGCGTTTTCAGCCATGCATACCGTGCCACAAACGCACATTGAGCCGGCTGTTTCGATCGACCGACTAACTCAGGTGAAAAGAACTGCGTCAGGGTTGCGTCGAGTTCAGCCTGGGGATCCGTTTTACCAACGGGGGAAAGAAAGAAGCCGGGATCGTCCTGCTCACTCGTATACCCCCCGAACAGATTCGCACGATAGTGCAGCAGCAGATGCCATTCGCGCGCATCAGCGAGCTGCGCATCATGAGCCCGTTGAAGCAGTTGGGAGAGATACGGCGGCGGTGGCTCTTCCGCTTGGACAGAGACGGCCCAGAAACAGGCGGCCAGCAGGATAAATAGGAGTTGCACGATCGGGAGCAGAACAACACAGGGCCCCGGGTGATGACCGGAGCCCTGGCCTGATATGAATTAGCGGCTAACGGCTTGGGCGAGGACGGGGCTCTTGGAGACCGCGTCATTCAACGTCTTCACCAGCGCGACAGAAGCGGTTTCACCATCCTGCACCAACGCAGTGTATCGCTCCTGGGTCAATGCGAAGAACGCCGCATGCTGCTCGCTCGGCACTCCCATCAGGGTCGCCAAGGACGCCAGGTGTTCACCCTTGCCCTGTGCCATTTCCTGCGTCAGATTCTCGAAGTTCAGCAGCGCAAACATCGTGGTCTTCTGATCCGCCATGACCTGTCCATCATTCGTGCAGCCCGACGTTCCCGAGCTAATGCCGAACGTCCCGCTGCCGAACGTGCCGTTCGTCGTGGCCATCATTACTTGAGGCGCAATGTTCTTTTGATTCTTATAGTCCGCCCAGGCCAACTTCCCCAGACCACAGCCCGGTCCGGTATCAGGATTGGCCGCCATGACCAGACCAGCCTGTGACGCAACAGCGACCACACCCAATGCTACGATGACTTGTCTCAGCATACGTCCTCCTCTTTTTGACACGTAAATGATTCCGCTCGCTCGACCGTCGGACAATGAGACGGCCTGGCGCATTATAGCCAAGCCTCCGCGGCATGTAGAGCAAAAAATCCCCCGCCCAGCCTGCGCTACTCCGCGCGATCGGCCAAGACGATGTGGCGAAATTCAACGGTGTCATGCTCGAGCAGGAGCACGCCCAACCCACGGGGCAACTGAAACCGCTTCGGCCCGGCGGAACCTGGGTTGAACAAGAGCACCCCATCCCGCCAGTCGGCCTTCGGCTGATGCGTATGGCCGTACACGCATACCGACGGCCCCACGCGCGCCAGCAGCTCAACCCCTTCCCTCGTCAGGCGGCCACCTTCATACAGACGATGGTAGACCGCGATACGACGGCCCGACAGCTCGATCACTTGTTCGATCGGAACGCCGCTTGCTTCGAATCCGTCCACATTGCCGGAGACCGCCGTCACCGGTGCGAGTCGTTGAAGCTGCCCAAGGACATCCCCGCGGCCGATATCACCGGCATGCAGGATGTGGTCGACTCCGGAAAAATGGCGCAGAATCGCCCGATCGAACAGTCCATGGGTATCGGAGATCACGCCAATGCGCATCAGAAGTTCCGGCCTATTTTTTCGGCACGGACAAGGCCAATGAGTCCTGCACCGGCTTCCACTCGAACGTAAACGGGATCGGCGTCCGTTTGGGCAATGCCGCCAATTCAGCCTTCAGTCGTTCCGCACGGGCCACGCTCATCGGATGGGTGGAGAAGAGTTCGACGCGCGCGCCATCCTTCTCGGACAGGCGCTCAAAAAATCGGATCATGCCGTCCGGCGCGATCCTCGCATCGGAGAGCAGCCGAAGACCGGTGAGATCGGCTTCCGTCTCCTGTGCGCGACCGAACTTCAACGTGGCCAGTTCCATCCCCAGCTGCTTGGCGAGGCCAAGCACGCCCTGTTGATCCCCCAACACAATACCGACCACAGCGGCCAACCCTAGCATTTTGACCATGCGCTCCATCCCATGCCGTTGCAGGACATGGTTCAACTCATGGCTCAAGACCCCGGCCACCTCCTCGCCGCTTTCGGCCTTGTTCATCAGGCCGGTAAACACCACCACATAGCCTCCGGGTAAGGCAAAGGCGTTCACCACGGGGCTCTGCACCACCGACACCTGAAATTTGTAGGGATTGTCGGGAATCTTCTCAGTCAGCCGCTGCGTCATTTCCTGCACGGCACTGACTGCCGGCCCGTCCTTCAGGACTGTTTCCTTTGACAGGAAGTCTTGGTACACCGATTCGCCTAATTTCTGTTCCCATTCAATAGGGATTCTGCCGACCGCCCATTCAACAATCAGATCCGACCCGAACCACAACAGCAGCCCCAAGCCAACCAGCACGCCCAACACACTGCTCCACAGCAGACGGTGGCTGCGGCGAGCGCGGCGGACCTGTTCGGCAGCCCGCTCAAGATGAGCGGTCAACTGTTGCGGAGCTGCCCGGCGGAACGCGACGATCAAGGCCGGATCTTTCAGGTAGACAGTCCGGCGCGATACGCCATTGCCCCACGACACCACCAATTGATCGTGGTCCAAGCCGCCGGCCTCAACCGACATGTCTGTAAACGCGATGGACTCTTCGCGAAGCGCAGAGTCCCCGACCGGAGCCATGGTCAACCCGTTGTCGGATACCGTGATATGACACGGAGTACCCGCGCCCGGCAGACCATCACCGAAACAGAGCGCATTGGGAACTAGGGGCATCTTCAGTACTCAACCCTCTTCACACGGGAGCTCAAAACGGCGGCCAACGCGGCCGCAGGCGAGAAAAAACCGGAGGCGTACCCTCGGGGGTACGTTGAGGATTTTTTCGAACCGAGAACACAGTTGGCAGGCGTTTTCAGCGCCCGCCATTCAGCCGCTACTCCGAAACGGGGATGAATTGTCTGATCCAATTGCCAAAACTGCCGGGATTGCGGCTTTGAATATAGACGACACCGGGCCCGCGAAAGCGGCAGACCAGCCCTTCACCCGACGTGAGGCTGGCAATCCAGCCTGATGAGGCCTTCTCGATGTTGTAGGTCGTAGTAGAGGACCAGGCCACCAGGTGGCTGTTATCGACGATGTATTCTTCGTTCGGCTTCAGCTCGATTTTATGAATCGCGCCGAAACTATTGAGGACGAGCGGGCCGGTGCCGCCGATCTTCAAAATAAAGAACCCTTCGCCCCCCAACAAGCCGCGCGTCAGGCTTTGCATCTTGCTCTCGATCTTCACACCCTCTGCGCCGGCCAGAAACCCATCCTTCTGCACCATGTATTCATTCACACCGTCGAGCTCCAGCAGGACGATTTCTCCGGGTACCGTCGGCGCCAGCAAAACCTCGCCCGCCCCGCGGCTGGCCCGCAGCGTCTGAAAGAAAAACTTTTCGCCACTCAGCATCTTCCGTGACAACGCCCCCAGGAATCCGCCTTCCATCTTGCTCTCGATGTCGATCGTCGGCGAGGCAGCCACCATGGCGCCGGACTCGGCCTTCACCGTCTCATTGGCGTCCAAATACACCCGCACCATCGGAAATGCCCCGGGATACAGAATCTCACACTTCATCGATCGCTCCCTTCTTCAAACCACAGCCCCTGATGACCGGCATGATTCTGTGGAATGTCCCCCATCCTGTCAAGCCAACGGCACAAAACCACTGCACAGGTTTCAGCGCGCCCCACTGTCCTCGGCCTGCGCCCCTTTAGATTTTGATGGAATCGACCGATAAGCAACTACCGTATCAGGCCCCAGCACCGTTCGCCCCGACAGAGACCCATCGCATGAAACGCGTCGTGATTGAAGAACTCACGCCGGGAATGATCCTCGCCAAGCCCGTGACCAACAGCACCGGCTTGGTCGTGCTTCCCATCGGGGCAGAATTGGATGAGGCAACGCTCGTCCGGCTTCAACGCCTGGGACTTCCCTCCGTCTACATCGAAGGCGACGCCGGCGATGCAAGCGGAAAAACGCTCGCCGAGTTGGAAGCCGAACTCGACCACCGTTTTCGACGCGTGGTTGACGATCCACTCCAATACCAGCTCCGTGAAGCGATTCGCCTGCAACTCCGGTCGACGCACGGCGTTACCGGCTCTCCGGAGGCACCGACGACATGAGCCCATCGGCCAAAGTCGATCTTCGACGACGGATTGAACAGGTGGGCGAATTGCCGACCCTGCCTCATGTCGTGCAGAAACTGGCCTCGATGATCGGCCGTCCCAATGTCTCCGCGGAGGAGATCGGTATTCTGATCGAAAAAGACCAAGTGCTCTCGGCCAAAGTCCTGCGACTGGCAAATTCGCCCTTCTACGGATTCCCTTCACGCATCGCCTCAGTCGCCCATGCAGTGGTGGTACTGGGCCTCAATGTCGTGAAGGGGCTGACATTGTGCGCCACGGCGTTTGACATGATGCGCAACGCCGGCATGAACGAACTGTGGCGCCACTCCTTGGGCGTCGCCATCACCTCGCATATTCTCGGGACGAAGGCGGGCATGAAGAATCCGGAAGAAGTGTTTGTCGGCGGACTGCTGCACGATATCGGCAAGGTCGTGCTCTATGTGAAATGGCCGGACGTGGGCCAACAGATTACGCACGCGACCCGAAACACCTCCCGCTCCCTGATGGAAACGGAGCAGGCGTTGTTCGAGGTGACCCATGCGGACGTGGGAGGCTGGCTCGCCACGGCCTGGCATCTCCCGACCAGCCTGCGGGAACCCATCCTCCATCATCACACACCGGCGTCGGCGCAGGACGCGAAGCTGCAAACCGCGATCGTGCATGTGGCCGACGTGTTGGTAAAAGGCCTCGCCTGCGGAAACCCCGGCGACGATCTCGTCCCTCCGCTGTCGCGCCAGGCCTGGGAATTGGTTGGCTTGGACGCACAGAGCCTGGCCGGGTGTCTTGCCCAGGCCACGGAAGAATTCCAAACGATCGACGACTATTTATGAGTGGGCACTCTGCCAACCGACGCATCCTGCTCCTGCACAATGACCCGGTCGAAATCGAGCGGTTGACGACCGGCCTCAACCGGTCAGGATTCAGTGTCGTTGCCGCCGATGCGGGGCGGCTGGCCATGCATGAACTGGTGCACGATCCGCCGTGCCTGGTATTGGCGGCGGAAGGCACCAACGGCCGCTCGGCTGACACCCTGGCCCGGGAACTACGCTCCGATCCCTTTTTAGGACGGCTGCCGTTGATCATCCTGGTGCGGGATATCCGCGTCAACGATTTGGATTGGGCGACACTCGGCATCGACGATTACATTGCCGTGCCCTACCGGCCGGAAGAAGTCCCGCAGCGCGTGCGTCTGTGTCTCAGCCGGCTTGAGCGTTCACTGGATGCCAATCCGCTGACTCGCCTGCCGGGCAACAGCACCATTCTCCATGAAACAACGGCACGGATTGAAAGCGGCGCGCCCTTTGCGCTCGCCTACCTGGACATCGACAACTTCAAATCATTCAACGACCGCTATGGCTACGCCCGTGGGGATGAAGTATTGGTGGTCACCTGTCGGATTCTCACCACCGTCGTCAGTGAACTGGCGGGGACGGACGGATTCGTCGGTCATGTGGGCGGAGACGATTTTGTGTTCATGAGCGCACCGGCCACCATCGAAGCGATTTGTCAGACGTTGATCAAACGGTTCGACTTGGTGATCCCAGATTTCTATGATCCGGAGGATCGCGCCAAAGGCTTCATCGACTCAGTCGATCGACGCGGCAACCACGAGCGCTTTCCGATCATGAGCCTATCGATTGCTGTCGTCACCAATGAACACCGCACCATTTCCCACCCGGGCGATGTCAGCAAGATTGCCTCGGAATTGAAGAAGGTTGCCAAGAGCCAACCGGGCAGCGTGTACGTCAAAGACAACAGAAAGACGGAGGCCGAACACTCAGCCTCCGACTCACACGCGGCATAGGAATTCCTACCAGTACGGGAGAGTGAGACGCTGGAGGCCGCCCCACCGTTAGCGCGCGGACGTTCCGTCTGGAGCCTGGCTGCCGCCGTCCCCACCATACTGGCGGCGGAGTTCCCGGCGATAGGCCCGCCGTTCATCCGGGGACATATTCTGAAACTTTTCCCTCAATTCCTTTCGCTGCTCGGGAGGGAGCGACCGAAACCATCGCCGGGCATTGCGCACCGACTCACGCTGTTCCGGCGGAAGCTGACGAAACTGTTGAAAGCGTTCGCGCATCTGCTGTTGTTGTTCCGGCGGAAGCGATCGCCATTGCTTGAAGCGTTGTTTCGCCTCCTGACGCTCTTCAGGGGTCATGGTGCCCCACTGTTGGGCGCCCTTCCGCAAACGTTGCTGCTTTCGCGGTGGCAGCTGATCCCAGGTATCACTGAACCGCTGCAGCAGCTGCTGCTCTCCCTGGCTCAGCTGATTCCATGGCACCCCAGCCGGATCACCCTGCGCCCAGCCAGGCATCACCCCAAGGATCAACATCAGTATGGCGATCAGGAACACGCTCATGGGCGAGTTTGCATCCTCACTGGATCGCGCGGGTGGTCTTGGGCGGGCATCGACGGTGCCTCGCGCCCGGGTTTGCGAGCATCGGCGGGCATCCCGTTGCGATTTGGCCTCGGCTCTGCGGGAGCCTGGGGAGCCGGATCGTTCGTCACCGTAAATGGATCGACCCAGCGACCATCCTCGTCCCGCCAGCTGTCCAGAAAATCGAGCAACTCGGCGTCCAGCGCTTCTGCCGGTGGAGCCGGTACAGGCGCCGCTTCCGCAAGCCCGACCACCAGACAGACCAGAAACACCAGTCCCGACCTACCCGGTTGTGGCCGTACCATCAGCCAGCCAATCGTAAAATTCGAGATCCTCGGACAATTCGAGATTCTCCGGCGATTGCATCAGTTCGAGATCTTCCAAAAGCAGATGTGAGTGGTTTGTCCCATTCGCCTGCCACAGCCACATCGTCACCGCCAGTGCCGCCATTGAGGTCAGGGCCAGTGCAGGCGCCCATCGAAGCCAGGGCCGGCGCACGCGCGACAAGCTGACCGCATTCAGCCGCGCACGCTGCAGCGCGAAGACTGTCTTCTGATCGAGTTCTTCGACACTCTGATCGAGCAGACGCTTCGCCGCCGCCGCGAGCGGATCCAGCTGCTCATCCGATCGGTGGTTCATGGCCAATGTGCTCCCAATCGCTGTCGCAAGACCTGTAACGCGCGGAATAAATGGGTTTTGACACTGCCTTCCGAGCAGCCCATGGCGCGGGCCGTTTGCGCGACATCCTGTTCTTCCCAGATTCGCAGAAAAAACGCCTGCTGCTGCCGGAGCGGCAAGGCTCGCAAAGCAACCTCCAGCGCCGCACAGGCTCGCTTTCGCTGCACCTCTTCGTCAGGAGCAGGCGCCGTCACGTCGGCAACCTGTTCCAGCGGATCTTCACCCTCCTCCTCGTCCTGCGAACCGCGAAAGAACTCCCGCAGCCGATTCCGAACCCGTTCCCGTCGATACCAATCTCGAATCCGGCTTTGAAGAATGCAATGGAACAGCGGGCCCCATTCCTCTTCAGGCCGCGCGCCATACTTTTCGGCCAGTTTCAGCATGGCGTCCTGGACGAGATCCAGCGCCTCATCTTCGTTCCCCGTGGCGATGTGCGCCATGCGGAATGCGCGCCGCTCAATCCCCGCCAGGAAACGGTCCAATGCCTGGGTTCGATCCAGAGAGACCACCCTCTCACCCAGGCAGAGGTTGCCTGGCTGTCCATTGATGGCCGCGGGAGAAGGCCAGCCGCTCATTCCCCCACCCATCTCACGTGCGTCGAGTGGCCGGCTTCTGGAGCACCACCAGCACTCAACCATCCACCGCTGCCCTGTTGCTGATGACGCCCGCCCTCACAGTTCTGTGGAGGGTCGTAGGCCTGGGACACAGAATCGGGGTAACCGGTCCGATTCTCGGCCCGCATCCTCATGAAATCAAGGGTCGCGTAAGATCGCACCCTGACACTGGCCAACATCCGTAGACTCCCCGACCTATTCTACCGGAAGGCCATCTGGCCCTTTTTCCGATGACACCCAGGCACAACGCATCCCTTGATAGGAGACAACGCAGAGTCTGGCTATCGGTTGACCTGGCTAACGGGGAGATTCACACGAGACAGGCGGAGACAATGACGGCATGTGAACAATGCCCACGGCACGAGGCGAACCCAAGAGGAGGCAGGGAGTAGAAAGTCACAGACGCATTACTTAGCGGCACCCTGACCGGTCACCTTCTTGCTCCCAGTCCAAGCCACTGAAGGAATCTGAGCCACCAGGTCGAGGCGCTCGTGCGCTTCATTGTCCTTGAGATCGGGACCGACGCTGTACAGGACACCCTTTTTGAGATTGACCAACATCGGCAAGCCCGTGAAGGGGTCATACAACCCCTGTCCGGCCTTGGCGAGCCGCGTCAGCAGGTCTTGTTCCGACGGTGTTCGGCGCAACCAGGCCTGCAATGAGGCCAACCTCAAACGCGCATCGGTTTCCAGCACTCGACCGGCATAAGCTTCCCAGGTCGGAAGGGGCTCGACTCCGACGAGGCTCTCAATGGGATTCAGCACAGCATCGCTGACGCCATAGGGAGGCGCATGCACAAATTGTGATTGTTTGGGCAAATCCGCATACCGGCCTTCCGCCGCGGCTTTTCCGGCAACGTCATAATATTCCGCATAGGCATTAAACCGACGCTGCTTGGGCAGGGGCAAGGCCGTCACAATCGCCCCATAGAACGGACGGCTGGCCGCCCGGTCTCGACTGATGGCCTCATCCACCGTTTTCGTGGCCAACACGAACTGACTCTGCATCGGCCAGCGAAGGGACTGTTCCGCCGGCTCAAGCGGCCGTGCAAGTTTGGCCAACCGGCCGATCTGTCGTTCATCAAGGTCGGGGCGTTGGAGCAACCCGCCCATCACCGCAATGTCGTCATTCATCGCGGCACTGGCCAGCAGCTTGACGGGCATAGTCTTCGCCTGCCCCAACACCGTTCGCCACGCCGTCAGATCGGTTTCGAGCCGGGCAACCCCGGTTTCGACATCCTGCGCAAACCCGTCCGCAACATAGAGTCGATGGGTCTGCAGAATCAGCCCACAATTCGGACTGATCGTTTTCCCGTACCCCTCGTCTTCAAACGGCTTACTCAACCATTGCCGGTACCGCCCCAGCGCCGTCTCCTGCTGGGACACCAAGGCCTTCACCCCACCGGCATTCTGGAACATCTGCAACGCCGGGTCCGATGCCTTGATCCATGTGCCGGCCGCCTCGGCCGATGCGCGTTGATCCCCAGCGGATGCAGCGCCCTCTCCAGTTAAACACGTGTGCGCGAAGGCTTCATCGGAGCCCTCGGCGCGCCGGTCCATCCCGACCTGGACAGGATCCTGCGTCGAGGATGCCCCGAGGCCAAGGAGTAGGAAATACCCGTTCTTGGACGAATCCTGCAGCATCTGTTGCGGCACGGACGTCATATTTCGATAGGCCGCGCTCGGCTGCTCTTCGAGAACCAGCCATGTCACCGCCACCACCGCGACGGTTCCTCCGACGAGGAACAACGCAAGACCGACCAGGGCCATCGCCATCACGATCAGCGAACGCGTCGTAGACACCCCGGCACCGACGAGCGACGCCACCGCCTCTCCCGCGCGGCTCCAGACACTTTTCCCGGCAGGTCGGTTGAACACAGGCTGCTGAGGTGGCGCTGGAATGGGAGCCGGAGCAACCTGGGCCACCGGCTCGAGCACAGGCTCTTCGATCGGTGTCATGGGCGCAGCAGGCAGGTCTTCCTGCAACAGCACGGGTGCCTCAAGAGCAGCCGGTTCATCAGTAGGCGGGGCGACTTCTGCACCCGTACCAGTGTCAGCGGAGACCGGCTCTGCGGACTTCTTAAACCAGCGGGTCAACATATTCCCGCTGGAAGCGGCAGGGGTCGGCGCGGACGAGGCATCCTCCCAAAGAATCTTCAAACTCGCATCGGCAACCGGCTCCGTGGGAAGCGGAACCGCCGGTGTGGGCGCCTCCTCTGCCGACACAGCGACGGGTTCGACGGGCACGTCTGCAACGCTGTCTGCCACCACCGATTCCAGGACGTCTACAGGCTCAACGGAGATGGGAGTCGACATCGGTTCTTCCACCGGCACCGCCGCTACGCCCTGAATCGGCGAATCTGCCAACGGCTCTGCAATGGAATCAGTGGGCTCCGGCACCCGTTCCTCAGGCTCGGAAACGACGTCGTGTGTGGGAGCCTGAAGCGAGATTTCAGCCACGGGCTGCGCCACCGATTTGTGCTCAGGAACCGAGGCCACCTCAGGTACCGGGGGAATATCCGGCTCGACGGCAGCCAGCGGCTCTACCGTGGGCTCCTCCACCTGAACGTCTATTGGCTCGACGACTGGCTCAGGCGAAACGGACGAGACAGCGGCTTCCGGAACCATGTCACCCGGAGCAAGGTCAACAACTTCCTGCACGACCGTCGCCTCAACCGGCAAGGCCACCGGCGCAACCGTATCCGGAGGCGCAATCTCCAGTAATGCCTGTTGAGTCTCGGCAAGGCTGAACTCTGCAACCGGCTCAATGTCGGTGGGACGCGGCGTATCTGCTACCGAGGGCGTGCGCGTGTCGGGTTCTGCGAAACGGAACGTGGCCTCCGTCGGCTCCTCAACCATCGATGCATGTGATGGCTCAGACGCCGGCAACAGGTCCCGTACCGGCTCATGCACCAGCTGAGCTGCTTCCACGGGCAACAGGGCCGATTCAGGCTCCGGCTCAACCGGAGCGTCTCCAGACACGATCCGGAACCCGGGCGCGGATGCGGCATGTGCATCCACAGCCGGAGCGACCACGCTATCCTGTTCGGAACTGTCGCCCGTCGCCGCCGGAGCAGACGGTTCCGACGACACAGACACTACCTGCCCGTCTTTCTGTTCAACGACAGTAGTCTCAGCCGTGACTGGGCCAAATTCTGGCTCTGGTTCCTGGGGTGGAATCGTGACATTCGCCACTTCGACCTGCTCCCACGGCATGGGCGCCGACAACGAGGGAGCGGCCATGCCCGAATCGATTGGGGGAGCAGCCGGCTCCTCACCCGACACCGGTGCCAGGCCAACCTCCTCAGCAGCGTCAGTGACCACGGGAGTAGAGGGCTCAGCCGGAGTCTGATCAGAAACCAGTGCCGCCGGCTCCTCTGATGGAGTCGGTGCAGGCCCAGCGGGAGTCTGCATGGCCGCGACTGCCGCAAGAATCTCGTCCCACGTCAGCCCGGAGGATGTGACTTCCGAACGGGCTTGTCCGGCAGCCGGTTCCTCGGTTGCGACAGAATCAACTATGGACGGCGCCGTTGCGGGTTCGCCGGGCAAGACCGTCTCCACGATGGGGTGATCCTGACTGAGGTCAGCCGTTGCAGGCGTTGAATCGGCACATTCCTGAACCTGATCCCACGGCATGGGGGCCGGACTCGTCGGGGCCTGCGCAATGGGATGACTGCTGGCCTCCGTGACCACTTCGATCGTGGGAGGTACCGTCTCAGTCGGTGACGATACACTCTCGTGTTCTGCAAGCGGCACAGCAGAGCTGTCTGCCGCAGCCGATGTGGCGTGATCGGTCGGCGGTGGAATCAGGATGGCCGCCTCCTCCACCTGGTCCCACGGCATGGGGGCCGGGCCCTTCGGCACGTCGACGATCGGGTGACTACCGCTCTGGGCCATGACCTCCGGCACAGGAGGCACCGGGTCCACCGTTGAGGGCGGTTCCATGACCGACTCAGTCGACTCTGATGTCACACCCGCCGTGGCGTCTTCGGCCACTTCAACTTCAGCAGTGGACGAGGCGGGAGGAATTGCAATGGCATGTTCCTCGATTTGATCCCACGGCATGGCTGCCGGTACGGCCGGCGCCTGCGCAATCGGATGTGGACTGGTTTCCGTCTGAAGTTCGATGGCCACCTGAGGCACATCCGCCGTCGGAGGAGCAGGCAACGCCAGCTCCTCGGTCGGCGCAGGGCTGCTGTCAGTGGCGGATGAGACGTCGTGAACGACGAGTTCCACTGGCTCTGCCTCAGGCACAGGCGGATGTTCGATGACGGGCTCAGAGTCCACCTTGATATCCGACACCATGGCTTGCGGGGATACCGGCGCCGGTGGTTCTGGCAGCGCCTCGACTGAGCCCGCCACTGAGAGCGCTTCAACCGGTGCGGCGGGAGGCACCACCACTTCCACGGCTTCTGGCGATGACTCCACTACGGCAGCAGACGACACCTCTGTACTCGTTGGGATCGCCGGAACCGCGTCCACTTGCTCCCACGGCATGAGCCCAATGTTTTCTGCGGGCACATCCGGCACCGCCTCAGCAGCGACCGGTTCACTCACGACGTCCGCAGCCGCAGGCTGAGGAGCAGCTTGCAACACCTGTCCCGTCACGGTGTCAAACATGGCCGCGAAGCGGAACGCAACCGGACTTCCGGGCGCAAGCGAACGAATCCGCGCAAACAGTTCACTGGGGTGGTTAGGCTTCTCGGCATCGGGATCTTCCAGCAAGACCTCGACCGCCTTGCCGTATTCGGCCACCGCGGCCATGACATCGCCCTTGTCTTCGTAGACCCGTCCCAACATTTCCAGGAAGGGCACATACCGCGGGCCCGCCGTCAGGTACTCACGCAAAAGCGACTCGGCCAGCCAATAGTCCTGACGCTCCATGGCCTCCCGGGCCAGTGACTCGAACGCCGTCCTGGCGCTCATGAGACTGCCCAACCGCAGATGAAGCGTGGCAAATAGGCGTCGCGCTTCGGCATTCAGGGGATCGAGCGCGAGGAGATCCTTCAGCGCAGACGAGGCACGGCCATACTTGCCGGCGTTCATTTGTGTAATGGCATCTTCGAGAAGCGCCGACTTTTTGTTGTAGCCGATGCTGCCCTTCTTCTGGGTCTTTGGCGGGGCTTTTTTGTCGGGCTTCGTAGGCGGTTTTTTATCGAATCGCAAAGGATAACCCTATGATCTTATGGATGTTTCACTCGCACGATCGCGCAGTGGCTTCCACGGCATGTCCATCCAGATTGCGCGCGCATTTCCAGCGGACGAATCGCAACACCGTTCAGGGGAAAGCAAAGGAAGTGACTTGGCCACAAAAATGGTCCTCTTCTGAGCCATTCGCGCACGGGGGGTCGGAACTGCCGGTCAGGTCCCTGCCTGCTTGCCCGGGGATCCGACAGCGTCATGTGACTATCCTTTTCGGCATCTCCGGGGCCGATCTTGATTAGGGATTCTCCTGTGCCAGTTCCGACACAACCCCCACCACATCTCCTACAACCTGATCGGCAGGCTCATAGAGAGTGAGGCATTCGGACGTTGCCAGGGACCTCTCTGCGGTTGTTGATGACGTCGAAAGGGGCGGGCATCGCACAGGGTTTTATCCGAGGGTGAGAGTTCCGTATACTTCCGTGAAGGAGGACTTCAGTCGCCATGCGCCGCATCCTCATTTTTACAGACCTGGACGGGAGCCTGCTCGACACGACGACCTACTCTTATGAGGCCGCCGGGGAGGCCCTGGCGCGACTTGAGCAGCTTGGTGCTCCCCTCATCCTCGTTTCGAGCAAGACCCGATCGGAGATGGAGCCGCTCCGCCTCCGACTGAACAATCGCCACCCCTTTATCGTCGAAAACGGAGGGGCCGTGTTCATTCCACGAGGCACGTTTCCGTTCCCGATTGCGAGGGCCTCCACTCGCGACGGATACGAGGTCGTCGAATTCGGCACACCCTATGCCGGGCTCCGTTCGGCGTTAAACAGCATTCGTGAGGAACTCGGTGGTCGATTGCGAGGATTCGGCGATCTCACCATCGAAGAGGTCGCGCACCTGACAGGGTTGTCCGTCGCTGAAGCCCTACCAGCGACCCAGCGGGAATATGACGAGCCGTTTGTCGTCGACGGTGAAAGCGTGATGTGGAATCGGTTGGTGGAGGCTGCGCGCGCACGAGGGCTGCAGTGCACCAGAGGCGGGCGGTTCTATCACTTGATGGGCACGAATGATAAGGGCCTGGCGGGCAGCTGGCTCATGTCGTGGTATCAGCGGCTAGCAGAACGAGACGGGCAACAGGTCGTGACCATCGGCCTCGGGGATAGCCTCAATGATCATCCCATGTTGGCGGTCGTCGATTACCCCATCCTGGTCCAGCGGCCTGACGGCTCCTACGATCCGGATGTGCAGCTCCCCCACCTCATCCGCGCTGACGGAGTCGGACCGGTCGGATGGAACCGGAGTCTCACGGCTCTCTTATCTCGCCTGTAGTGCTCGACTGCGGGACACTCTCGCACGACCTTGAGCCAACGATACAGCGGTCGACGCATTATTGCCCCTTTGATGGCACCGCGGGACGACGACTCTGCAACCCGATCAGCAACCCGCCGGCAAACCCTGCTCCTACGGCAAGGGCCACCAGCCCTAACAACGAACCGTTGAACACAAACGGCTTCTGGCGCCGGTGTGGATACCGCGGCACCGCGGCCTCTCCACCCAACCAGCGTCGTGCCTTCGCTTCGCCATCAATTTCCGAAATGTTCTTGGCCATACCCTGTCCTTTATCGTCGCTCTGGAATAACCGCTCCGCCTTCATAAATGCCTCAAATCATCGGGAGCACCATTGCGGGTGCGCACGGACAACCCTCGCTCAAGGTAATCCTTGGCCAAATCTTTTGCACCCAGGCCAAAAGCAATCGCCCCGGCCATGACGATCCCGCCCAGCGTAATGCCGAACCCGACGACCACGATATTTTGCGCAATGCCGAGCTGCTCCAGCGCCATGGCCACAGCCAACAATTGGATCCCCCAACGTGAACAGGTCGCCACCAGGCGCGCCGGAGGCAACCCCGCATTGACTGCGGCGATCAGCACCGCCTGGGAAACGAAGTTGGACAGCAGCCATCCGGCAATTAGAATCAAACTGGCCGTCACCAAATGCGGCACGTACGCCAGGAACGATTTGGCGAAATCATTGATCGGCTGAAGATTCAGCGCGCCCAACGCAGCGACGGTCGCAAAGATCATAACCAGCCAGTACGCCGCTTGCCCGACCAATCGCGAGGGATCGGTCTTCACCCCGCCACGAAGCAGGGCGCCGGTGACGCCCAATCGATCGAACAACCGATCCAGCCCGACGACACGCAACAACCGTTCAAGTGCCTGGCTGGCGGTCCACGCCACCACGAGGCCCGCGAAGAAAATGATGGACATCGCCAGAAGGCTCGGCAAGACCGCCAGCACCTGCCGCGCCATCAACTCTAAAGGGTCCAGAAGACCCTTCTCGAAAAATTCCTTCATGCTTCCCTCCTCCGGCCTCGACTGCAGCCTGCCTTCAGATGGACGGAATTGCGACCATCAACTGGTATGCGGTTCATTCCATCGCGCCACTAGATACGACTTATCCTTTTCAAAGGCCTGGCAGAGCGCCTCGATGCGGCCCTCCGCCTCGCTCGACGTCAGCCCCTGTGTATCCAGCACAAATGAGGCGGTCCGCCCGAGGTATAAGGGAGTGAACGCCTTCAAGACGTGATCACGCGGCAACACACGATTCCGGTACGCCACGGCAGCATCGTACACAACGCGGGCCCACAGGCTATCGGCAATGCGAAAATCCTGCAATGCACAGGTCCCCAACGGCCGCAGGCTTTGCCTGGTCCCGGGAGCGAGAATTTGATCCCAGATCGTCCCCAAATCGCTTAACCCCTGACGGAAGGTGCTGATCATGCGATCAACATTCACGTTGACCGGCTCTACGCCGACTTCGTACTGGAACCCGAATAAGGGCACCGCGTTTGAGCCATCCGTCTTGCCCCAGACGGCATAATGATCTTCCATGAGAGCAAACACCGCACCGAGCACCTGCACCAACATGGCCGACAAATCGGCGGCCGGATCCTTGGGATTGTGGATCTTGGCCCCAAGAAAACTTTGGCACACCCTCGCCCCACTGGCGATCGCCTCGGTCGTCATCCAGATGTCGATCCCGAACTTCGCGACCTCTGACTCCCACACATGTTTATCCAAATAGTGCTGCGCCAGTTGGCCGGAAAATCCGAAGTCGCCGCCGATCGGTTGTCTGATCCGGTGGCCGTAAAGCGTGCGCGTCAACGGATACACAATACTGTTGGTGATCGTCCCGTCGTATTTGTGCCGCAGATAGTAGGGCGCGACATAGTCGAACCCCTGCTCAAACACTGGACTCACCAGCAGCTCGATCCACTCGGGGGTGATGCTGCGCAGGTCCGAATCCACGACGGCACAGGCCTTGGCCTTCAAGCGGCGCGCGATTTCAAAGATCGTCCGGAATGCGCTACCCTTACCGGGAATCCCGTGATAGGGCGTAATGATCTTGTGAAGTGAACTCTGCTGGTCGCCGATAAACAGCGTCTTCAGGTCGACCACCGCCTGGGCGACGACGTGCTGCGTCCCATCCGTCGATCCGCCGTCAGAATTCACCAGGACCGCGCGAGCCTCTGGGAAATATTTCGCCAAGCCGGCACTCACCGCCTTGACCACATGACCGATCGTTTCGACGTTATTGAAGCTGGGAATTCCGACCAGAATGTCCGTCTGAGCAAATTGGTCAACCTGCGCTTCCGTTTCCGGTGTCAGGGGCGTGGTATGGGCAGCTTCGGGGAGATGGGAGCCAGGCGTCATAGGTTCTTCCCGCACGCCTCCGCCCTGGCAATACTGTTATGACATGACCAAACAGAACCGGCGAAAGGCAGGTGTGTGTACAAATGTCTCTCGGCTAAGAGACACCATCTTACCCAAGGATGTCAAGCCAATCGGTCGCCACACCGAGAGGCAGAGGGATCTGCTGACTGGGAGACGCGCTCTATTGCAGTAAGAGGGTGACGGCAAAGCAGCTGATCAGCGGCAGGGAGCGACTCGTCTCAGACCGGACGGGAGTCGAAGGACCTATCCGGCATCCGAAATGACAATCTGTTCGCGGCGATCACTACTGAACGGCGGCAATGACGCGTGTGTGCTGACGAAATCATTCAGACGAAGCTGATCATCGGCATCCATGAGAATAGGATCAACACCGAGACGGGATTCATTCGCCCAACGAATCGTCGCCAGCCTCACGGAAAGCGGCTTCGGCTGCCCAGGAATATGCAGATGCAGCTGGAGCAGATCTCCGGCTTGCAATCCTTTAAGTCCGGTTCGCGACCAGCCCGGGATGGAAAGGTCGAGCATTCGCCCATTCCACACCAGCAATCCGTCCTCGGATCGCGACCCCGTACACTCCACGATAAAACGCGGGCGATTCTGTTGTTCCATCATCCCTCCAAGCAAAAGCCTCGGCAGAATATGAAAAACAACAGATGGCGGGATAGTCCCCGAAAGTGGGGGGATTCGCGAGCACCGATCGAGCCACAGGCAACAATTCGAGGGAAGATGGGCCAGAGCAGCCGAAGAGGAGGAAGCAACCGCGCTCGCGGTCAGGCGACCCGGGAGGAATCCGAAGAGTTGAGCACCGACTCCACAAACCTGTGGATCCGGGCTTCTGCGCTGGCGTTCATTCTCACCGTTTCGAGACCGAACACCCGATCATTCACCCACTGAACTATCACCCCTTCAACATCGATCGCCTTGGGTTGATCGGGCAAAAAGACGCGCAGCGTGAGTTTCATGCCGACCGTGACCGGCTTATCGCCCTCAATCCGCCAGCCCTTGACGGAAAGATCACAGACCTTGCCGGTTCCGACCAGTCCCTCCCCCAAGTAATAGAGGAAGCAACTAACGGGCACGCGCGAATGGGAACGAGACGTGTGTGACTTGGCCATGGTGTTGAGCAATGATATTGGTCGTGGAGGAGATGAACTCTCACCACGGTCGAGTCTACCCAACTTGCGGGAAATGACCAAGGAGATTCTCATTCCCTACCGAGGGAACCAGCTCGATGCGCACGCACGTATCTGGGGAATCAGCAGGGAGTGAACTAGACGAGAGCTGTCACGAACTGTTCAAGCCGCGCGCGCTCATCGGATTTAATCGAATCGACTTCGATCCCGAATTCCTGACCGCGAGACCAGCGCACAACGGCCCGATCGACAAAAACCGTGGGATGGTGATCGGGCAGGAAGATACAGAGCGTGACCATCATCCCAGGCTCAACGGGATGCGTCCCATCAACCCGCCATCCGTTCAGGGAGAGATTCCAGGCCATCCCGCTCCCCTGAAATTCATCACAGGAATAATACACCGAACACTGGACTGGAAATCGACGAAAGGACCGCACCTGGAACCGGGTCCCGAGCGCGACCGGGCGGCGAGAGGGAGCTAAGGGAGTGAGAGGTTTGTTGCCACCGAACATAATGTTCCTGTCCGAGTGGTTGGGGTGAGTGACGGGTTTCGAATTACATCGAGCACCCATCTCCATCAACAAGATCAACCACTTAGCTCTGCAAAATGCAGCAAAAGTGAGCAAATTGTACGCGAATCCGCAACCAGCCGCAACCAGACTTCCGAGTCATTACAGGACGACATTTCAACCGATTCTCGTGCCCCCAAGGAGGAGCGATGATTCTCCACTTGCTCGACGCGTGCAATGGCGCAGCGCGTGGAGAGACCCCCAGCAACATGCGCCACCAAATCAGAATCTGACAGAAGGAGGGTAGACCATGGCACGCGGGCTGATGGGTGCATCACTGATGTCGGGCGTAGGGCAAGGGATAGCTCAGGCTGCAGGGACCAGCATGCAGATGTTCCTCCTGCAGCAGCGGGAGCGCATGGAAGACTTGCGCATGCAGCGCATGGAGCAAGCGGCGGCGGCGAGGGATGCGAGACTGTTTACGCAGCAAAAAGAGATGCAGGTGAATAGCCAAGGCTTCCAGCGTGAGATGCAGCAGGAAACTCGCAGGCAACACGTTGAGGATATGGAGAGCCAGCGAGCCTACCAGCGAGGCGTGACGCAGGAGGAGCGTGGACAACGCATCGTTGAGCGTGAGCAGGATCGACAGTTCAGCGAAGAGCAGAGACGGCTAGACCGAGACGAGCGATCCAAAGAACATGGCGACACCCTCTCCCTGCAACGCGAGAAGATGAATGCCGATGAACGACAGCATGCCGAACAAATGTCGGTGGCGCGCCGGCACTATGGGCCCAAAGTGAAGGACCTGGTTGTTGATAGCTCGGGAAATTATTTGGTGCTGATGGATGACGGCCACACAAGAGCGATGATCGACAATGCAGGACAACCCGTTAAGGGCCAACCAAAATTCTCCAAGCAAGACGAGATCCTGGCGCATGGCATGCAGGAAGAAATGAAGGATCTGCGTAGGGAATTGGCCGACCCGATGACCGATTCCAAGCGAGCGGCGGAAATTAGGTCGACCTTGCGCGAGAAAGAGTCCACCTATCGAACCGTCTTAGGACGCGGGAACGAAGGGGCATCATCCTCGCAGATGGCTCGCATCGTCGATCCATTCGCTGGGAGCTCGCCCATGATGACGGCAGGCAAAGCGCCAGCGACTTCAAACCCAAGCCCAGCGGATGAGTCTCGCGCAGTAAGACAACCCGAAGCAGATAGAAAGCGAGAAGAGACGCGGAGAGGCGCGATGGAGGCCATGGCCGCACCGGGGAACGCTCCCCCTCCGATGCCTCCTCCTCCTCCGGCTCGACCTCAGCCGCAAGCGAGAATGACCTATCAGCGTCCGACCGGGATGCAGCAACCTGGGGACGTGACGGGCGAAGAGAGTCCGCGTCCAGCACCTCCGGCGACTCCCCCCGTTGTGGCGAACGTGCCGCGAGAATTTCAGCGGGCAACCGCTCCGCAAGGCAGCACCGATGCGTTGCTGGCCGAGAAGCGTGCGGAGCTGGCTGAGCGTGTGGCGGCGATCCGCCCACAGCCAGAGCAACCAGCGGCACAGCCAAAGCCAAAGCGCCGGCTGAGCCTGATTGAGTCGTCCAATTCGATGCAATCTTCGCCCACGCCTAAGAGCGAAAGAAGCGGCCTGATTGAACAATCGCATGCAGCGAATGCCCCGCAATCCAAGGCAGGAGGATCACAGACAATAAAATACGCTGACTGGTACGACACCCTACAACCAGAAGACCGGCAGAAACTTGGGGGCATCATCGAAGAATATGAATCAGGGAAACGCAGTCGAGACGAATTTATTACAGGTGTGATGGCCTTAAACGATGACGCAACGAGCGGGTTTAGGATCGCAGAGGCAATACTTCGCAACATCGGCAAAAAAGCCTCGTAGCCATGCCGAACATATGTGGACTTGGTCCGAAAACAAGTTGCCCGAGGAGTACTGGTGGCGGCAAGAAAATATCGCGTCCAACATGACGAAAAAACCAAACGTCGAATCCAGGCCAGTCAGCTATTGAACCGATTGATTTTATTTGCAAATGGGAGGATCAACATGACGAACGCTCAGGTACTCGCCGCAAAAACCGTAATTGCCAAAAGCATCCCCGATGTCAAATCCGTTGAACACTCTGGGCCAGATGGGGGGGCCATTCCTCATGCACACACCCATACGTTGACCCCAGAGGAAGCCTATTTTCGCCTGGTGCGGGGCGATGAAGGACACCCACTCAAATGATTACCCCTGAGCTGACGCGCCACAGCCTCTCGCTACGCGAAGAAGCATTTTGTGCGGCGGTCTTAGGCGGCTGCACACCGACGGATGCATATCGCCAGGTGTATAAGCCCCAGCGAGCCAAGCCTAAAACGATTCATGAAATGGCTTCGAGGCTGATGGCTAAGCGCAAGGTTTGCGCAAGGTTGCAGGAGCTCATGGCGCCGATCCACGCCACCGCTCAATTACAAAAAGAGGAGTGGCTGACCCGTCTAGCCCGAATTGTGAAGGCCGATGTCCGCAAAATGTTCGATGCCGATGGTAGACCGCTCGCTCTCGAACAGCTAACCGAGAATGAGACATGCGCCATCGCTGGATATGAAATGGTCGACCTCCCGCCGAACAGCGCTTCACGAAAGACCTTTACTAGGATTCGGCGAGTAAGGCTGATCGACAAGCTCAGGGCCTTGGAGTTGTATGGGAAAGCGATGGGGTACTATGCCGAGAAGCGAGAACTCACCGGGCCAGACGGCATGCCGCTCTCAATCGAGAACCATCTGACTGTCACATTCGTGAATGCCGGCTGATGGGCATGTGCACTTCGTGGGACTTCTCACACACTCCAGACGCCCCGCTTATTGGGAGGATGGTTTATCAAGATCTTCTGGGAAGTTTTCAACCATCCCCGCCATAGTGCCACGCCCCAATGGCTCCTGATTCCACTGCAAACCGTTCGGGACCAGCGAGGAATGTCCGCCGTGGTAGATGTCGAAAAACAGCGACACCCTCGACTCTCGCTCAAAGCAAAGCAACAACACACGATCCACTAAATGCCCATCGGGCCCTGGACCGGGAGACCAAAGCCGCTGATACCAGAACGGATGCCCCTGTGCGCAACGGAGGCGACGGCAATACCAGTTGCCCTCGGAAGGAATGGGGTTTGTTTTATCGTACCCAAAATTCCCATGCGCTCCCTCCACCTGATCGCACTGAGCGAAATGCTGCCCGATCCACTGATGAATAAGTTCATCCGCTGGCTCACTCCCCTGCCAGAGAACCTTCCCGCTTCGCACGATCGCTGGACACTGTGAAATACCGCAGCTCTGTCGCACGGCGTCATTGATCGCAGACGGAACCACAGAACACTGGGCAACTCCAGATTCCAGCACAGTCTTGAGGCGTGCGGCGATGCCCCTCGCTTGTTCGGTAGTCTCATCGTAGACCTGGTAGATGATCATGGTTTCCCCATTGATCGGTCACGAAAGCCACTGTGCGTGCAATGACCGACCGGTCGTTGCACAGAAGGATGGGACTTGAAAGGTGTTGAGCTTCGGAATCACTTCGGCCGCTGTTCCTTTGAGGCGGTTTTGAGTTCCCGTTCGGGCAAGCCGCGGATAAAGCCGTGACGCCAGCCGACCATGTGAAACCAGATTAAATTCCTACCGCTCAAGATTTTTTTATGCAACTATACGCTTATGCCTCAAATAAAATTAAGAGTCCTCCTTAATGAAGGACGCGAAGGAACCCCTCTCGATAAGCTGGGCGGCATTACGCAGGAGATGGATAAATTCCTGAGGATGCTCGCCGTTGACATTGGGATCCACATCTCCAAAGGAGATTTTGTTACGAGTAATTTTCGAAATGGTTCTGTCCTCTTTGATGTGAAATTCGCTGGGACTGCTGATGAAACTAGTATGGAGCGATACCAAAAGGGCTTTCAGTACGTGAGCCAATTCCCTTATGACAACAAATCAAACAGGAGATCCGGCAGGACAATCCGTCGGTCGGCGCTGACGAGTCAGGTGAAAACTGCGACTATTGCCCAATACGCGAAGATGGGGAAGATCATTGATCCTGATGAAAAGATCGGCATGGCTCTATACGGCAAGCGAGGAATCAGAAAGAAGGATTGGAGCTATTTGTCGAGAGTTCGCGCATCAGAAATAATGGACGCACTTGAGGACACTGTTGAGTATATAGGTTCTATCCAAGGTGTTATTTCTGCCCTTCACAAAGAGGCAATGCCTCCATTTATTATACTGAAAGAACTATCAACGGATACATTGATTAAGTGCATATACGGTCCGCACCAGTACCCGAGTATAGTTCACGCTCTAAAGGAGCGAGATGCGGTCGTTCATGTCGGAGGCCTTATTAAGGCCAGCAGAATCGAACAGAAACCCGTGCGCATGCAGGTGGAAGAGATAACGATCAGCGAACGATTGCTAGACGAACATATTGAGCGTTTCTTTGGGTGCGTCCCCAAGATGACTGGCGATCTATCCACTGCAGACTATATTGAACATATAAGGGAGCGCTCAAATTAAACCACGTATCTACGTAGACTCCTGCTGCTTCATAGATCTTGCCAAGGTTTCGTTAAACTTAGAGCCTGACAAGGAGAGACAGCAAGATGTTTGGTATCTACAAAAGCTAATTTCGGCTTCAAAAAACGGAGAGCTTTCACTTTACACTTCGACTATATCGATAACCGAGTGCACTCATGTGAACGACAAAGCGCGAAAAGGGAACGAGCGCAGAGAAGACGATGAAATTAAGAAGCTATTCAGGGCGATCCTCACGTCTGGCAGGGTGGTCAAATTAATCCAACCAGACATTTTTATCGCCCAGGATGCAAGAAACCTCAGATGGGACAATGGCCTCACACTTAAAATCGGCGCAATAGATTTAATACATTTCGCATCCGCGGCTTCACCTAAAATTGGCTGTAGTGAATTCCTGACGACAGAATTTTTAAACAAACACATGCTTGCCAAGCTTAAGATAGAACAAACTACCAATCTAAAAATTATTCGTCCCTCCTCAACCGCACATCTCCCCGCAGAATATCTTCAAGAAAAGCTGTCCCTTTAGGCTGGATTACACCATTTAGTTCTATGGTCACCCCCTGGGGGCCACCAGCCGGCGGATGTCATTCATAGGTACTCTTTGTTCCACATGACGCAGCAATGACCTTCGGCATTACCTCTGCAGCCGAGAGCGACGGGACTGTGTCGCTTCATAGGGGGAAAACGTCTGCGACGCGAGGCCCTCAAGTGCCCTTTCTCGAGCTGCGAGTGCCAGCTGATAGGCCCCCTCCTCACCATACTTGAGAATCGAAAACTTTCTATGGCGTGATCGCCCGTTCTCAATCGGCCATTGCACTTCCCAGTAGAGTCGGCGCATACGCCGTCCCTTGGAGAGCTCCATTCGGTCGACACGCGTCAGGCCGGAGACACCTGATCGATTACTCTTTTTCAATATCCTGCAGTACTCCGGCTTGCCGAATGGAGGATGGGTTTCGATGACGGTATTTCGGTACGCCAGAGCGGCTTGCAATGCTTGCTCTCGACCCCCATGGACTCCATCGCTGAAGTCGCGTGTGAAGAGTTCTGTCCGGCGTTGTATAGTGACCCTCCAACAGTGCGTTGACGACGCCACATGATCGACACGGCAAAGGTTACGCATGTTTCCTGTTCTCGACCATGAGCTGTTCGTTGAGGATGTTTCTCTGCTCGTTCACCTGATCCAGGGGGAGGGATCCCGGATGCCCGGGATCCGCCTGCCGATGATCGGACTCTATCCAGGTTGCCCCCACGAGCCCCACAAGCACACCGACCATGCTACAAAACAGCATCGTTTTGACTCGCCGTTCTGTCTCTCGGTGTTCCACGGCAGACATCTCAGTACCCCACGCACATGGGCGTTTCACCCCAGCTGGTGCTCACTCGTAACTGAGGTTTATAGCCGACCAACAGCCGGAGACGCTCCTGATCTCCGGCGGACATCCGAATGAACTCGATGCCTGCCGCCTTGCCAGACACCCAACGCACGATACCGAGATTGATCCGCATGGGGCGCAGTTCCTTGAGGTAGATCAACAGCTGCACGTCTTGTCCTCGCTCGAGTGGCATGGCTGTCTGTAGCAGGCACCCTGGCACCGTAAGGTCCAGCATCTGGCCGTCTCCTACTCGCGTGCCGACTGACAGGGTGACCTTGGCTGACGTGGCCTTTCGCTCGCTATACCGTGGATTCACAGGGCCTCCTTGTCGGTGGGGGAGTGGGACAGTCGTCGCGCATGAAAGAAGGATAGCTGCCGGATGGCAGCGTGGCATTACTCAGAGGGCGTACCACGAAGGAAGAGGCTGGTTGGAGAAAGGAGGGCCCCCGTTATCAGTGCGCGGACTGGTCTTCGATTGCATCCAGCTGATTGAGGGTGCGGTTGAATTGGATTTTAGCTGGAATCCCCCCCGGATGAGGGGAACGACTCCAGGAAACCAGTGCTAAGGTCAGGGCTAAGAGCACGCCAAGTAAGAACGCGCTACCGAGGTGTCTCATAGCTCACCTCTTTCTCCATTAAGGCGGCATGGCTCAGGAGCCACTCCATCCCACACTCTGACTCACGCGCCCAGAGCACAAGTCCTTCCAGGCGAATCAATGCGGTCCCGGGCATCTGCAAGGACACCTTCACCACCATGCCGGGACTGGCGAGGAGAGCGCTTTGGATCAGGCCTCGTGTAGGAGTGAGCTCCCATAGCCATCCGGTCCCGATCACGCCCTCTTGGACCAAGCAGAGGGTGCAAGAAATGGGAAGGTCCGTCAGGTCGTCGAGAAGCAGTAAAGTATCCATGGTGCCACTCTAGGGTGGCGGGACCCAGAAGGCCTATTCCATAGAGGGATGGTCGACCACTACGAGTGGGAGGGCCGCTAGTGCGAGGTGCGGCGAGCCAGGAGTTCACCGGCATCAATGAGCATTTTGACGCGCGTCAGCAACTCTCGGCTCTGATGGCTGGTGAGTTGCTCTCGATTGAAGGCATCGAGAATCTGTTGGATGAGCCGATCTGCCACTTCGGGGGAGAGGTAGGGTTCGGGGATGGCGTCGCTCAATGATGCATCTGGTGAACTGGACATGGAATAGGGTTCCCCATCGATGTGTCTAGTCCGGTGATGTGCCTATTGTGGCATAGCTCTTAGCCGGCTAGTGCGGTTCTCTCTTCGCCAGTGCCATATTGAGCAGAGCCGCCAACCGTATCCCTGCCCGGCCTAACTGTGCCTCCACCGCCGGCAGATTGTGCTGAACGTACTCGGCTCCGAGTTGGCGATCGACCGAGAATGCGTAGGCGTGGTCTCTGGCCATATCGTGAGACTGCATCGCCCAGTCGATGACCGAACCTTGAGCAAGCGTAGCTTCGTCTTGCGACGTCAGCCACTCATTGACCTGCGAGACCGCCTGTTTGGTGTCAGTCGCGTATTGATCCAATAACCCATTGTCCCAAACCTGATGCAAATTCCACGGCTTCTTGGTGAAGGGATTGATTGCTTTTCCCAGAAATACCACCTTCACATCATTACCCCCACGGTCATGGTGCTGGCCAGCATGGAGGGGCTGATGGAGATCACCCACAAAGTGCACGAGGTACTTTAGCGCCTTCTGACGCTTGGCGGGATTGATGGACGGATCAGCGAGCGTCTCCCGAAACCGGTCAATCTGGCCGATCACGCATTGCTGATCGGGACAGTGCCGGTCAGGCACATACTTTGGCTCCTCAATCTCGATGTTCACGTAATGCCACGGCGCGGTCTGCTTGTTTCTGACCTGGTCCGGCCAGGAGGCCACCTGAACCATAGACTGACCTTCAAGCAGCATTGTCACGGCCTCACGTGCTTGCGGTGTCAGCCGTTCCTCGGCCAACATGGCCACGATCGCATGGCCGGTAGCATCCCAGGCATGAAGGGTGGAATACTGCAACAAAGCAATGAGCGTCAGCATCACTCGGAGCATGTAGCTTCTTCGCCAGAAGATAACTTTGTAATTATTGGAGAGTCTGGGCAGGGAAAGACTTCTGTTACATAGTCCTGGCGGTCGTAACCGGCCATCGCCTCTTTCCATCCACCCAACGAAGGCTGAGCAGAGAAAATCGCAATGCCAACCGCCAAACCAATCATGCGCCACATAGCCGCCGGCATACAGACTTTCCTCCTCCATCCAAATTCTCGCTAGTATGCTTGCATATCCGCACGTGACGGATACGTGGTGAATCCCGGCAAGAAGACGGTACCTCTTGCGTGTCAAACTCCTTCACCAAGTCTTCGTCACACCGCTGAAGTCTTACTGTCAGTTAAATTCACAACTACACCGTTGCGGTTTGTGGGCAGCAGCCAGCGAGTATATCGAGGGAACTTATTGCTCTAGCCCAGACTCCCTCAATCGAGCGTTCTCGATGGCCAACAATCGATCGAATCTCGCCTTGATATAAAGCACCCGCGTCTGCCTGTCGTCGCCTCCAGCTTGTGCATACACTTTTGTCCACAAAGCTCTATCAACCGTATCAGTTTCAAGTTCTCGAGAGATTTGTTCGTAAACATGATCTTCCGGGTCCTCATTTGTAGTCCGGCCTTCCTTGGAGCCATGACTAAGCTGATCATTTGAGACCGAATCTCTCGGTAAGGTAGGACGGAGGGCATATGCACTTTGGTCGGCCATCTCACCTGCTGAGCAGAGAGTTGAGCTGCCGGCTCGTGCCACTGCAGCTCTGTACCTGTCTATCATGAAAAAACCCAGAAGCCAAAAGCCGCTGGCGACCAATCCACCCAGCAATCCAGACAGGTTATAGATTACCCCGATAAAGGCCATAAACAGCCAAAGTCGCCAACCCACCGCCCGTCTAATTGCACTTGCTCCATTCCATGGCTGGTGGGTGGCTTCAAGAAGTCGGCTAGGCGTTCGCCTAAAATATTTCCAGCTGCCAACAACGGCGCCCGTCAGAAATGCATAGCAAATACCTACAACTATCCCCAAAGCAACCCGATCCACTAAGGTTGCTGATTTCCACGTTGGATGCGCGCTCGCAAGCCCTACGAGAAAGGCAACTGCTGCCCAGCCAACAACAGATTGCCAAGGATAAGGCTGATTCTTGAGAAGCTTCTGTTTTACTCGCGACTGCTGAGAAGAATTCTGATCACTGAGCTTCGAGGGAGCTGCGGGAATAATGATTGGGGGTAAGGTCTCTTCTCTTACAGGAACCGGAAAATTGCGGATCGGCTCTAGACACTCGGGGCATCGCCCGGAATCGATTGCAGTATCCCAAGCTTTGTCAGCCTCGGAGAAGATGAATGAGCAATCGGGACATTTATAAGACCGCATTCGGCCTCAGCTAATCGAATACCTTGCCACGACGCAGACCTACTATGATCGATAGAATCCAGAACATCTCGTTGTTATTTTCCCTTCGGCAGCAGCCTTTTCTCTCGGAATTCCTTGATTAAGATTTCTTCTTATCGCGGCATTTCTTCACGAAATCCTCAATCGCTACCTCCAACAGTTGGTTAGCCGGCATCTTGCGATCCAACGCAATGTGCCTCAACTCCGTGAGCAATTCCTCCCGCAGTCTCAAGGCGAAGAGCTTTCTGACAACTGGCGACTTTGGTCTAGCCATGGTGAGGCCAGAGGTTACCTGAGCACACCATACCGTGCAACATGCTAGTTGACAGCATTACATTCATTATGATAGCATTAATTATACGCTATGTATCTATCACGATGGAGGCACTCATGAGCATGACGCGATTAGTAATCCAGCTCCCCAAATCACTCAAAGCCAAGCTAGACGCCGTGCGAGCCACCGGCACCACGGCATCCGGCCTGATTCGGCACTTACTAACTCAACATTTTGACCAGCCTGAGAACAGGCAGAAAGGACGGCACGCATGAACAAGCCCACGCTGGTGCCTCTCAAGGGAGAGAAAGGAGAGGCCCCCAAGCCGAAAAAGAAACGAGAGCGGATTCAGTGCATGGAAGTCGCGCCTGATCCGTCCTGGTTTGTGCGATGCACGGGGGAGAATGGCAAACCTTTGTGGTTTCTCCGTCTCTCCGTCACCGGATTGCAAACGCGCATGTTCGGACCATTTCCCACTCAACATCGAGGCTTGTTGTTTCTCGACCGACTGCTCGGGGGAGACCTGGGGGATGCAATGATGGCGGCCCACGATACCCTTAGTGAGTACGCCACTCCAGGGAAGCGTTTCCGAAATTGGGGATGCGTGTATCCTCTCGTCGAAAGTGAGCTGTTTTTCGCACTGGTGAATGGGGCGGCCCAGAATTGCGAACGTCCAGCCCAAAACCTGCCCACGCGCAGCAATACACGGCATGGCAAATCGAGAGAGAAGCTCGGCGCATGAATCTGATGGTCAATGCTGGAGGGGATGAGCAATGAAAGCGATCGCCTACCTTCGAGTCTCATCCGAAGGCCAAGCCACTGAAGGGGTGAGCCTCGCTGCTCAGGGCGCTCGCATTCAGGCCTGGTGCGTTGCGAACGACCTGGCGTTAATCGAAACGCACGTGGACGCCGGCCTGTCCGGCTGTCGTTCGGACAATCGTCCGGGTCTGCAGGCGGCCCTTACTGCTGCCTGCAGACACAAGGCCGCACTTGTCGTGTACAGCCTGTCCCGCTTGGCTCGCTCGACAAAAGACGCCATTGCCATCAGCGAGCGCCTCGCCAAAAGCGGAGCGGATCTTGTCAGCCTGAGCGAGCGGATCGACAGCTCCAGCGCGTCGGGGAAAATGGTTTTTAAGTTGTTGGCTGTGCTCGCCGAATTCGAACGAGACCAGGTAGCTGAACGAACTAAAACTGCCCTCGGCCACCTTCGAAATAAAGGCAAGCGAATCAGTGGCCGGATACCGTTCGGATATGACCTCGCGGTGGATGGGGAAACTTTGTTGCCTAACGCCACCGAACAGATGGGAATTCAGATAATCTCTGACCTTAGATCCCAAGGTTTTGGACGGCGCCGGATTGCGGATCACTTGAACAGGGAGGGCATCCCATCAAAGACGGGAGCGCTGTGGTCTCCTCAAGCGGTTGGAGGAGTGCTCAAGCGCAGCCTTGTTGCCGTGCCGATGAATTGACATAATTCTACAACGGGGCAACGGCTGGCCTCATGAACCGGCCGGCTGGCGTTCCTGGCGCTCGCGCCCCGTCCCCTCTTCGTCCAGGAACCCTGCAGGAGGGGAATATGCCTAGAAAACAAAAAAGCGGTCCTCTATCCACTGGAATGGATTTGGCCCTTGAGGCCGTTCGCAGCGCAATTGCTCAGAGCCCATCGCCCATCACTAAACCCACTTCAAAACGAAAGCCAAAGCAGAAAGCTCTCATTTGGAATCTGCACGTTAAGCATCCGCCTGATGGACCGCCCCCAGCCTTGACCAAGGCCAGCTTAAAAAAACTACCACCCCTATATAGAGATGGCCCCGTCGATAAATGGGGAAGGATCGCCCTGGACGACTACCAAATTGCATATACCAGGTCACATGACCCCCTATGTGTATTGGAGGCCTTCATATGGGCTCATCGGAACAAGCTTTACCCGCCCATTTGGGCTCTAGAGATCTTGTGTTCTGCACTCGAAAAATACCTTGAGGACGGAAACCGCCAAACTCTAGAGCAGCTATTGAACCTGTCTGGGGTACCTGGCGGCGGATCTGTACTCAGGAACCGAGCTAAAAGACGCCGCGATCGGATGTTGGCAGAGTGGATTTGTTGGTACGCGGATCTAAAACCGTGCAGCCTTGACCAGGCAAGCAAGGCTGTTGCTGATTATTGGGACGCGTATGTACGAAGAGGGATTCATAAATTCGGTTATCGCCTAGACAAGCCGATAAAAAGGCAAGCCCTGGTTCAGTATTACGAAAGGCACTGGAAGCGGGACTTTGCTTGCGATGAGAAGTACTTGGATATTCAGGAACGTTTGCGCAGCCTGACCGACGAACAAAAAAAACAATTCGTAAGAAAGATAGAGAGAAAACAATTCTAGTTCTTGCAGCCGCTCCTTCCCTTTGAACGCACCCCGCAGATTCTCTCAAGTTCCACTCTCGGCATCTCTACGTCACATTTTTGGTTCGGCTCACCATGCGAATGAACGCTGCACATGGGACGAATGACTGTACAAATTTAAATCTGATTCGTACAGCGAGCGAACCTAGAAGCTCTGGTAAAAAGAAGGCATGGATTTGGCGGACAAACTGGAGGGAGACCATGAATCAAACTTTGGTGCCGGTAAAAGAAATCGTCGCACAGGGGGTTGGTGGCAGATCAAGTGTTTACCAGATGATTAAGGTTGGTCAGATCCCATCGTACCGTGTCGGCAAGCGCGGGATTCGCGTTTGCTTAAGTGAGGTGCTGTCGGTACTCCGCCGCCCAGAGATGAAATAAGAACGCCGCGCCCGGGGCGCAATCCCGAAGCGCGGCAAAAAAGAAAGGAACAGGCGATGCGAAAAGGTACCACTCTCAGCGTTAGAGCGCAACAACCTGAAGATCTGATCGATTTTCCCACCAGCGACATCTTCCGGGAGCACTATGCTGCACAAGGCCTGACCTACCCAGCAGGGCGTTACTCTCGACCAGCCGCACAGTCCCAGCGCGGTCGTTCTCTGGAGCCACGCGAAGGACTCGATGCAGCCCGACTGGAAATTTCCATCTGGCAATCAAAAGCGATGCGGTTGAAGCAGGAGCGTGACGATTGGAAATCCCGAGCGATGTATTTTGAGGCTCAAGTCGCAAAGCTTGAGCAAGACTCCAAGCACTCGAATCGCCACACACAGAGCAAGGAAGGCCCTTCAACAGCGTTCGAGCCAGTGGTGGTTGGCGGATGAATGAACCCACGTTGACGCGCCAGCTGAGCGGGTTGTCATTTAGCTGGCCCAGCCTGGGTATCACGCTGGCGTTGTCCCGCGTTCGAGAGTCCGGCGGCGAAACAAAAGCTGAGATCAAGGCAAGCAACGGCAAGGGGGTCCTTACCCAGCAATTCATCAACCTGCTTGCCGGACGGAGCCGATCGCAACTGGCGAGAGAGTTGGAGCGCAAGCACGGGATGACCTCGCCGAACTGGGAAACGATCCTTGAAACGGTCTGCGTCCTTGGGTTGCACGAACTGCGGAAGGGCGAGCCCGTTGTGATTCTCCAACCGCACAACCAACCAAACGTGCCGTTTCTCTTGAGCCCTCTCGTCTACCAGAAGCACCAAACGCTCATCTATGCCCCTGGCGGCTCCTGCAAGAGCTATCTGGCGCTGTATCTGGCCCTCCTGGCCAGTCATGGAGCCGAGCAGAACGGTCTACGGGCGCTGCCCTGCCCGGTACTCTACCTTGACTGGGAACTCGACGCGGAAACCATTGGGACACGCCTAAGGCGGTTGTATCTCGGGCACCCTGAGCTGAGCCAAGCTGCCCCGTATTATCGTGCCTGCAACCAACCGCTCCACGAGGAGGTGGAGTTCATCACGGGCGAGATTCATGAAAAGGGAATCAAGTTGGTAATTGTCGATAGTGCAATTATGGCCTGCGGCGACGATCTCAACAGCACCCAAGCCCCCAAGCAGCTGCAACGAGCCCTGAGGATGATGGGATGTTCGTCAATCGTCCTATCCCACGTAGCAAAGAACACGGACGCCAAGACGGCCTACGGCAACGTGTTTTTTCAAAACCTCTGCCGTAATCAATATGAGGTGGAGTTAATGGATGAAACCGACGAGCAGAAGCGCATCACGCTGACCCATCGAAAAATCAACTTTGGGGCGCTTCAGCAACCCACAGGCTTGGCTTTTGATTTCAGCGGCAATGCTTGCCACGTGAGCACATTTGACCCACAAGCAGAAGCCGATGGCCACGAGGATGCATCTCTGCCGATCCCATCACGGATCAGGAATTTATTGGAAGACGGGGTGCCGAGAACCGCTAAAGAGATTGCGACGGACTTAGGAGAGGATCATACGACGGTACGTGTCACTCTTAACCGCCACGATCGACGGAAATGGTCCAGATTATCTGACGGTAAGTGGTCTGTCGTCAGCGCGAAATAGGAGCGTAACAGGGCAGCGTAACAGTCTTCGTAGCGTAACGGGGCGTAACAGCCGTAACAAAGCCAGCGAAATGAGCATACTTCTCTATAGATTCAACGGCTTATCGAAGCGTAACAGCAAGCGTAGCATTTGTATTGTTGCAGCGTAACGTAACAGTCCCCCCCCTATAGGGGGGACGTTGTTACGGTGTGACGGAAAAGAAAAGACGGAAGTACCGCAAAGAGGAACCGAAGGAATGATGCCCGAACACGCTGCGCCAAGATGCTTTTACTGCGGCATCGCCATCGAAGGCGCACCCCAACGCTGGACGTTGCATGGCGCCAGCGGCCAGTCCATTACCGTGCATGGGGGATGCTTGATGCATTTGGCTCAAGCTTTTGCGGTGGACGGCGCGGACCTGACCCAACCCGAACAGCGGCTCATCTTCAACTGAGAACTGCACGATGAACCAGAATGCCCAAATACTGGATAGCCAGCGAGACGCTCGCAAAAGCCATCATCTCTCGTCAGCTACGACGATGGTCCAGTATCTCGACTTGAGGGCATTGGCTGTGTATAGCTCGTGTTCTGTGCGCTGGCTCCGCGACCGCCTCAACGATCGAGTCGCCCCCTTGCCCTATCATCGCGTGGGGGGCAAGATTCTGATCCGGCGAGAGGATTTTGATGTGTGGATCGGCCAATTCCGAACGGTCCGGCCCTCGACCGAGTTGGGCGCACTCGTTGATGATGCCTTGGCCGGTTTGTTCAGCAAACAGCCGTCTTGATAGGATGGCAGCGGAGCATATCCAAATGGACCTAAGCACTCACGATAACCGAATCCCAAAACGATGGCGCGAGGCCGAAGCTTCGCACGCGAGGCTGATCCCATGGGCGTGAAGATTCGACAATGGAAGGGTGCCTGGTGGATCTTCATCGATTACCAAGGCATGCGGAAGGCAAAGCGGATCGGCATCGGCGAGCCCGGGAAGAAGGCCGCCAAGCTCGCTGCACAGCAGATTCAGGCACGGCTCGCCTTGGGTCAAGCCGCTTTCCAGAGCCACAAGTCAGGTGTCACCATCGACGCCTACGCCGAAACCTTCCTTAATCGAATTGAGCACACACGAAAGTTCACAACCCTTAGCGACTACACCAAGATCCTGAATCGAGACATTCTGCCGGCCTTGCGTGGTCTCGACCTGCAGGACATCTCCCGCGAGAAGGTCAAAGCAATGGCCCTGGCCGGCCTCCAGAAGGGTCAATCTCCCAAAACCATGCAGAACATCGTCCGATGCCTCAGCAGCCTCCTGAGCCACGCCTTGGAAGATAATCTGGTGAAGGTGAATCCTGCGCTCAAACCGGGCAAGTTTCTCCCGAAGATCACGAAGCGCCACAAGATCACGCCTCTAACGCGTGAAGAAGTTGCCTTGCTGATTGAGACAGCCAAGGCCAAACTGCCCCGCTACTACCCGCTCTTCCTCTGTGCCGTCCGAACCGGTCTTCGGATGGGCGAACTCTTAGCGCTCCAGTGGGGTGATATCGATTGGCAGGGTCGGTTCATCTTGGTTCAGCGGAACTACACCCATTTCCGACTGACGACACCGAAGAGCGGCGAGAGCCGGCGCGTCGACATGTCGCGGGAGCTGACCAAGACGCTTCGAGATCTCCTCACGGAGCGCCAAATTGAGGCTGCAGCGAGCCAGTGGGCGGAAACCCCAGCTTGGATCTTCTGTAGCGAGACTGGGGGGCTCCTGCACCCGCACAACTTGCGCGATCGCGTGTTCTACGGCCTCCTGACGAAAGCCAAGCTCAGAAAAGTCCGGTTCCATGACCTGCGACACACGTTCGCTTCACTCTTGCTGCAGCAGGGAGAAAGCTTGGTTTACGTGCGACAGCAGCTGGGACATTCCTCGATTCAAGTAACGGCGGACACGTACGGGCACCTGATTCCGGGCGGGAACAAACAAGCCGTGGACCGGCTCGACACTACTGCAGGAGTGTGGTTCGCAGAGGGCCAATCCGCAACCCCGGTGTCGGCTCCAAATAAACTTGC
>WBZQ01000360.1_pt1 | contig 37821 bp, 37 predicted proteins | sample 5204251 | NCBI WGS metagenome assembly WBZQ01 (sample SAMN12412402, study PRJNA552823) | activated sludge metagenome | isolation source: activated sludge from nitrification reactor of wastewater treatment plant... | place: USA: Virginia | collected 2017-09 | reverse complement strand
GTACTTCACGGCTTTCATCGGCAACGCATCCAGTGTATCCGCAGGCAGTATACCATGGTGCTACGGCTCTGTAGTCAGCGGTCGGCGATTTTGCGAGCCGCTCGACTGTCGTTTATCGGTTCATTCTCTGAGTAATCGATTGTGACCGTCCCCGCCGAACCACTTCCTTTCAGCGTCGCCCGCTGGTTAACAATCTTGTCGTCCGAGGTCATTTCACTGTGGTCATTTTTGTGTCAGAAACTATCCAAAACCTTAAAATGCCCTGTACGCAGTGGAAGCAGTAGAACGCCATTAAACACCTGATTTACAAAGCTTTTGTGGGGAAACCATTGCAACAGCGAACCTTGTAAAAATCTAGCTTTTTGCCTTCACACGGAAGAGGCCACAGGTTCGATACCTGTATCGCCCACCATCCTTCCTTCGACTCGGTCACCGTCGGAAAACCGCTGAATTTCCCTCGCTTTCCACAGTACGCCCCTGGGGATCCCCTCAACTGGACAGAATCGGGACCCTGCGCTAAACTTTTTTCACAAGGAACAGATTGCGTTATCACGCATGTTCCGACAGAAGAAAGAGAGGCACTGTATGCGCGGAACCTTGGCCACGATTACGTTGGGATTACTGCTCACCACGGGTTGCTCGACCACCAACCAGATGGCGACGCAGGATCAGAACTACAATGCGCCGCTCAGCATCTATAGCGCGATGGACAGCACCTCGCTGGTCTATTCCGATCCGATGGCGGCATCACAGGCCAACGACAATCCCTATCGATGGCTGGGTTTTGTGCTGCATCCCGTTGGTCATGTCGTGGACTATACGGTGAACCGTCCGTTGTACGCCATTGCCAAGCATGCTCCTTACATCTTCGGATATACGTCCGAAGACTCCATGATCGACGCTCAACGCCGGTAACAGACACTTCCCCGCCGCCCGGATCGATTCCGGCGGCGGGAAGCCTTGCCCCGTACTCCTCAGCCGTTCGCATCTTCATCGCCGTTCAGGTATGCTCTCCCCCACAACCGTGCGCCGCATTGAATTGAGGCATCGCCCCGGCCATGCACCGTCGGCTCTCACTGCTGCCTGTACTGCTCACTACCGTCGCTCTGTGGACGGGGTGCGAAACACCACCCCCTCAACGTGCCCCACTCCCGCCCTCTGAAAGCGACCTCGATCTCCTGAGGTCCACCAAGCTCTGCGACACCCGCCAAGTCTTCCAGGAAAAACATCCCGGCATCACGCCTCGTACTCAGCCATGGGGAAGCGGCCACGAACTTCGAATTCCGGCGGAGCAGAGCCTGTCCAAAGGCGAGGAGTCCTACTTTTTTGACGAAGACGGAACCTTGGTCGGAACGTTGTTTTTGTTTCGTTCCGGTCTCGATCTTGGCCCCTACAAGACACTCCGCTATACCCTGTCCCGGCTCAAGCCAAGCCTGGAGTTTTATTTAACAGTGGCACAAATAGCCGATCGTCAGAATATGGCCTCCAGCACCCTCTATGACACGGGTGATGAAAAGACGACCACGCGGTACCTGGTCCTGAACGATCCCGGTACTCCGCGGCTTCTGGCTGCCTCGTTTACCGTCGATCCCTACGTCAAACTGTTCTCCCCCTATCGAAAGGAATTTCTCGAACGTCTGCGGGAAACGCCGCAGCAGGGCGGCGGGCAACACCTCGATACGCAGGGGGCGGAAGACAAGGAACCCTTCACCTCGCTCCAGCAATTCGCGCGGGGACAAACCGCCCAATTGGCCTACTGCGGAACAAAAAACCAGACGATCGCCCTCGACGCCTACCAAAAAGCCAGCGTCTCGGGGTTTACCGCCCAGCTTTGGCAGGCCGAACTCCACCATCGCCTTGGCGTCTCTTGGGAAGCGGCCGGTAACCTGGAGAAGGCCAAGAGCGAACTACTCGCGTCATTGGCGCAACGGCCGAACTCACCGGAAGTCGTCAACAACCTGGGCCATGTGTACAGCAAATTAGGAGAGAAACAGAATGCTCTCGCGTCATTCGAGAGAGCTGTGCTGATGCGTCCCAACTACGCGATCGCGCGGTTTAACCTGGCCGAAGCCATCGAAGACGCCAACCCTAAACGCGCCATTACGGAATACGAAACCTATCTCGCCCTCACCGAGGGGATCCCCGAGGAGGCAGGCCGCGCGGCCCTGGCGCAAGCACGTGTCAAAGCCCTGAAACACCAATAACGCACGGGGCGGACAGCGACGTCACGGTCTGAGGTAGTGTGGAACGGGGAAACGGGAGGAGGACTTAACGCGGAGACTTTTCAGCTTCTTCCTGACTCGTCTTACACTCGATGCACAAGGTGGTGACGGGACGCGCTTTCAACCGCTTATACGGGATGTCGCCCTGACACGCTTCACAAATTCCGTAGGTCTGCGCCACCAATCGCCCAATCGCTTCGTCGATTTTTTTGAGTAGTTTCCGCTCTCGCTCACGGATGCGGAACGAGAAATGCTGGTCGGCTTCAGCGGAGGCCTGGTCGCTGACGTCGGGGAAGACTTCCAGACCCGTGGGGTTGGTCAACACCACTCCCGCCTCTGCCAGAATCGCCTCACGCTGGCCTTCCAGATCGTGCAGGATATCAGGGTACTTGATCCCGTTCCCCTTCGCAGGCTTCTTTCGAGCAGAAGTGGGTTTTTTCGCCGAAGTCTTCATCGAACCTCCGGGCTCTCGCTACGGTGGTATCGCCACCACACCGCACAACGGATTTCGACTATAACAGCCTCAAATTGGAGGGGTCAACGGTTCCGTGCAGGTGGGGGAGGTCATGCCACGTCGCACGGAATCGGCGTCCGCGCGACATTCGGACCACTGGTTACAAATCCCGGCGGCCCTCAATTGACTTGACCAACGTGACCTCATCGGCATACTCGATATCCATCCCGACAGGAATGCCATACGCGATCCGGGTCACACGAACCTGATGGGGCTTCAGCAGTCGGGTGAGGTAGATTGCCGTGGCTTCGCCTTCGATGGTGGGATTCGTGGCGACGATCACTTCCTCCACTCCCCCGGCCTTGACGCGCTCCAGTAACTCCTCGGCACGAATATCTGCCGGGCCGACACCATCCAGTGGAGACAACACCCCGAGCAGCACGTGATAGAGCCCACGGTATCCCCCTGCACGCTCAACCGCGTATAACGTGCTCGGCTCCTCAACGACGAGAATCTTGCTACGATCCCGTTTCGGGTCGCGGCAAAACTCACACAGTTCGCCCTCAGCGATATTGCGGCATTGCCGGCAAAACGACAGCCCGTCCTTCACAGCCTGAATCGCTTCGGCTAAGCGCATCGCGTCTTCCCGCTCCGCCTTGAGCAGATGAAATGCCAGCCGTTGTGCACTTTTCTGCCCGATCCCGGGCAAGCGCACAAGTTCACGCACCAATTTGGCCAACAACCCTTGTTGATCAACGCTCATAATCTCTCTTCACGCCCAGCACACCCCCACAGGAAAAACGGACATGCCCGCCCGCTTCGCAAGCACGCCGACACGCTCAGAACAGGCCGGGGATCTTCATGCCGCCGGTCACGGCCTTCATCTCTTCGGCCATCATCTCACGGGATTTTTTCAACGCATCATTGCTCGCCGCCACCACGAGATCCTGCAGCATGTCCACATCACCGGCCTTCACGACTTCCGGATCGATCTTCACGCTCAGCACGTCCATGGCCCCGTTCACCGTAACGGTCACGATCCCACCGCCCGCGGTCCCGGACACCGTCTTGCTCGCCGCCTGTTCCTGCACTCTGGCCATCTGCTCCTGCATGGCCTGGGCTTGCTTCAAAATATTAGACATGTTGCCGAATGGACTCTTCATTCCTGTACCTCCTGCGGCGGAAGGGTCGTGCGGACCTCCGCCAACTCTCCACCGAACATCTCTAACGCTTGCTTCACCAGGGGATGCGCCTTGGCCTGTTGTGTCAACATCACCCGTTGCTCCTGCTCTTTCGCCACCCGCATTTGCTTCATCGTGGGAGCGGCCCCTGCTTCCTGCTCCGCCTCGATCACACGCACGCGCAAGGGACTCCCGTAGAGACGCTCTCCCAGGGCCGCCAGGGCCTTGAGATTGTCCTCTTTCTCCAACATCGCCCGCGCCACCGTAGCCTGCTTTCCAAACCCGAGTGTGACGAGCCCGCCCTCAATCTTCACCACCCGTCCCATTTCAAGGAAAGGCGCGATGTTGGGATGATTGGCTGAGACGGCTTCCTGAAACTGCTCCCAATTCACCTCTACCCCAGAGGAAGCAGCCGTTGAAGCGGACGGAACTGCACATTCCTGCGGGGCGGGCTCAGGAGCCGCGGGCGCACTCACGGGAACGGCCGGAGCGGCAACGGGTGTTGTCTCAAGTGAGGCTGACGTGTCGCGAGAACGAGCCGCAGGTGCGGTTTTCTGGGAAGCTCCACTTGCCGAAGCCACCTTTGGCGGAGGCTCAACGCGTGCCTTCGGTCCATCAGGGCGCGACGCACCGGTTGGAGCCGGTCGCTCGCTCGGGGCCGATGCCCGAGCAGCTGCACCACGATTAGGCGCCGACTTTTCCTGTGGCGGACTCGTCCCGACGGATTGGGACAGCCCGTCGGCAACCCGTAACAGCCGCGTGGCACGAACAGCCGCCGTCTCCAACACGAACCGTGGATGCGCACTCACACGCAAACTATCTTCAGCGGAGGTCCACACGCGAAACAACTCTTGCAGCTGCTCGACGGTAAACCGCTCTGCATCGCGAGCCAACTGCGACAAATCGTCGTCCGTGGCCTCGACCAGCCCCCGCAGCTCAGATCCCGACGGCACCACCGCTGCAACCAGCATATTCCGCACATACTCCACCAGATCGGCGCAATAGGCGCGCACATCGTGTCCCTGGTCCAGCAAGCCCGCAATGACCTGCAAGGCCTTGGCACTGTTCTGCTCGATCACGGCCTCGACCATCGCCCGCACCCGCTCCTGCGGCACCGCGCCGAGCAGGGTTTCGAGATCATGATGGCGAATGGTCTTACCCCCGAACGCAATCACTTGGTCGAGCAAGCTGAGGCCATCGCGCATGCTGCCTTCGCTCGCCCTCGCCAGGGCCATCAAGCTGCGATCTTCGATCACCAGTCCGTCCTGATCCGCAACATGCCGCAGCCGCTGCACGATCTCGGCCTTGGAGATACGACGAAAATTGTAGTGTTGGCAGCGTGAGAGGATTGTCGCGGGGATCTTGTGAATTTCTGTCGTGGCGAAGATAAACACCACATGCGCCGGGGGCTCCTCCAGCGTTTTCAACAGCGCGTTGAACGCCGAATTGGAGAGCATGTGTACTTCGTCGATGATGTACACCCGGTACTGGCCACGAAACGGCGTGAATTTGACGTTTTCGCGAATCTCCCGCACATCGTCCACGCTGGTGTTGGACGCCCCGTCGATTTCGACGACATCCACCGACGTGCCTTGCGTGATTTCCTGGCAATTCGCACAGGTGTTACAGGGGGAACCCGTCGGCCCCTGTTCGCAATTGAGCGCCTTGGCCAGGATGCGCGCCACCGTGGTTTTCCCCACCCCCCGCGTCCCGGAAAACAGAAACGCATGGGCAATCCGCTTGGTGGCGATCGAGTTCATCAGCGTCTGGACGACATGCGACTGTCCGATGACATCGTCGAACGTGCCGGGACGGTATTTTCGTGCGGAAACTTGGTAATCCATGGGGCTGGATCGCTCCTCGTGAATCGGAATCCCGTCCGTCTTGCGGACGCTTCACGAATGACGCATCACGAGAGACGTCATCAATGGAAGTGGGGCCAGGTGATCCTGCGGCACACAGAACGGTCCGCTTACCGTTGCTTCCTTCCGGACCTGGCGGGGTTCACAGGGTTCTGTTGCACAGGGCCCGGCCCCGAGGAGTTCGTGAAACTGACAGGGGTGACGAGAGCCGTGTGTGGTGCGAGGCTGCACCAACATCAGACCCGTTTCCCGTTGCGCCTGCCGCGTCACAACTTCAAATGGCGGAGAGGGTGGGATTCGAACCCACGGTCCCGTTGCCGAGACGCATGCTTTCCAAGCATGTCGATTCGTCCACTCTCGCACCTCTCCACGATCGGACGACTTCAAGGGGAGGCATCTTATCACGCAGGTGTGTGGGCGGCAAGGTAAGTCCGGCCCCCGACGCGTCCTCAAAATCACCCCGGCTCCCTCGCGGCACACCGGGAGCACACCCGCTTGGACGACCCGAAACGGGGCTCGCAGCCTCATGTCGGGCCATTGACCGATTTCGCGCGCATTCCTATACTGCGGAACAATTTCACCGGAGGTGCCTGATGAAAGTGCTGGTCGGGATCGGCGTCGTGATCCTGCTGCTCATGATCCTGATCATCGCGCTCCCGTTCCTGATCGATCTGAACAAGTATCAGGACCGGTATCGCCCGTTGATCGAGGAGGCGTTGAACCGCAAGGTCCAACTGCAGGAGATTCGCCTGACGATCTGGCCGCGCATCGGCGCCCGAGTCGGGGGGTTTGTGGTGCAGGATGATCCCGCATTCCGCACCGGGCCGTTTGCCTCCTTGTCGTCGCTGGATGTGGGCGTGAAACTGTTCCCGCTCCTCCGGGGCAAAGTCGAGGTGGAAGAAATCACCTTGCGCGATCCGGTCATCATGGTCCTGAAAAACGCGCAAGGGCAGCTGAATGTCTCCACGCTCGGGGCTAAAACGGCAGCCCCACCGACGCCATCAAAGCCCGAGGCCCCGGCACAACCAGCCGGCAGTCCGCTGCAAGCCCTGGCATTGCTCGCCGTGGATCGTGTTTCCATCGACGGCGGGAAACTGACCTATCGCGACGAATCCTTACCGAAACCGGTCGAATACACGGTCAACCAACTCGAGTTTTTGCTGACGTCGGTCCATCTCGGCGACAGTCCTTCTGTTCATGTCGGCGCGACCGTTCAACCGTACAATCTGCCGGTGCAACTCGACGGAACCTTCGGCCCGCTCGTTGAAAGCCTGGATATAAAATCGTTCACCTTCAATCTCGGACTCGGCAAGATTGCCATCGGACTCAAAGGCCGCGCAGTGGGCGGGAATCTTGATGCGACCGTCAACGCCCTGCAGATCGACTCGGCCGATCTCCCCGTGGCTCTGCCGCTCACCAAGCCGGTCCAGGTCAAAGATCTCCACCTCACCCTCCACACGCCATACCCGATGCCGCCTGACGTCAGCCCCATCAGCCAACTCGACCTCACGGATCTGGGGTTGACGGTCACCATGGGCGGGTCGGCGATCAATGTGAAAGGGACAGCAACCAAAGGCCTGGCGAATGTGACGGCCGCCTCGGCCAGCATCAATACCTCGGATCTCCCGATCGCCCTCCCCCTCGCCAAACCAGTCGAGCTGAAAGACCTGCATATCAATCTCAAGGCCAAATATCCGCCGAAGGAAGGAGCCGCGCCACTGGAGCTCGCCGAGATCCCAAACCTCGGCCTGACGGTCGCGCTGGGCAGTTCGCGCATGGAAGTGAAGGGATCGGTGCTGGGAGGTCTCGCGAAGGTCACGGCCAACTCCAAGCAGGTCACTACCACTGACCTGCCGTTCACGCTGCCCCTGAAAAAACCGGTAGAGATCAAAGACCTCCAAGTCGCAGCCGAAATGAAAGGGCAGGATGTTCGGGTGACCACCCTTGCCCTGCAGCTGTTTGGCGGCCTCCTGCGCTCACAGGGCACCCTGAGCCTGGGCACCACCGCCCCGCCGTTCAGCGGGACAGCGTCTCTTCAAGGGCTCCAGCTAGGACCGGCGCTACAAGCGGTCGGCACGGATCACGTCTCCATGAGCGGCACGGCGACCGCCGATCTCACGCTCAGCGGGCGCGGCTTCACCCATCCTGACCTGGTCAAAGCTCTCACCGGCACCGGGCATGTCGCCGTGCGGGAGGGCAAAATCGAGGGGATCAATCTCCTGCAGCAAGCCTCGATGTTGCTCAAAGTGGTCGGCGTGCAACTGGACAACGTCAAAGCCACGGCCTTCTCCACCATCGAAAGCGACTTTGCCATCAAGCAAGGACTCGTGGCCGTGCAACGCCTGCTCATCGACAGTCATGATTTTCAGGCCACCGGCGGCGGCACGATCGGGCTCGATCAATCGCTCGACATGAAACTGACTTTGAACCTCTCGCAGGCCTTGAGTCAGAAGATTGCCGCAGGATCTGCCATCGCCCGCGTCGCGCTGACCGGGGGGCGCCTCTCACTACCGCTGCTCATTACTGGCAGTACGCAAGCTCCATCCTATGGCCTCGACACGAAAATGTTCGCAGGCAAGGTGAAGGAGCAGGTGAAAGAGAAGGTGAAGGGCGCGGTCGGAGACCTCTTGAAAGGCGCGGCCAAGCCGGAAGACCTGAAGCAGCAGGGCAAAGATCTCTTGAAGGGGCTCTTCGGACGGTAGGCTTTACGCGGAGGGAGCATGTCACTGGCGAACTTGGTCACGCAGTACATCGTGCAATACGGCTTTCGGATCATGGGCGCGGTCCTGGTGTTTATTGCCGCCCTCTTCGTGGCCAAGTCGGTTGGCCGGCTCTCTGAGCGCTGGCTGAACGAGCAGGATCTGGAACCGCCGCTACGCCTCTTGCTCCTGCGACTCGTGAAGGCGCTTGTCGTGATCCTCGGGCTGCTGATCGCGCTGGATCAGCTGGGGCTGCAAATCGCTCCGCTGGTTGCTGGACTCGGAGTTGCCGGACTCGGCGTCGGCCTGGCATTGCAAGGTGTACTCAGTAACATCGTGGCGGGACTCTCGATCATCTTCACAAAACCGTACCGGGTAGGTGAACATGTGTCCCTCCTGGGCGTGCACGGTGATGTCGCCAAAATCGATATTTTTACAACCACGCTCGTGCACCCCGATCAATCCCGCATCGTCATTCCGAACCGAAAAGTCGTGGGCGAAATCCTGCACAACTTTGGAACAATCCGGCAATTAGACCTCTCCATCGGCGTGTCGTACCGTACCGACATCGACACCACGCTCCGAATGCTCCGCGACCTCGTCGCGCACCATCCCAGGGTGCTGCCATCGCCGGCACCCATCATCGGTATTGCGGCCTTTGCCGACTCCTCCATTACCCTGTCCATTCGGCCCTGGGTCGAAGTGGCATCCGTCGGCGCCGCCCAGATCGAACTGAACCAGGCAATCCTTCAACGATTACAAGCCGATGGTGTCGACATCCCATACCCTCAACGTGAAGTGCGCCTGCTCAACCCCTCGTGATCCTGCCACGCGTCCACCTCCATTTGTACGTAGTCTTTCAGGGAGTAAGAGCAAGGATTACTTGTTGCCCCTTATGGCAATATGCTAACTTGACACGCCGTCAGTTACGGGGCACCAGCGACCAAGGAGACGACCCATGAGCAGGCAGACGGATCTCGATCGCGCACGACGTTCAGAGAGAACACCCGACGCACTCGCCGACACAGACGTCGACTCCTCGCTGACGGAAGACCACGCGGCCGGCAACAACCTCGACAAGATCCGCGATATTCTGTTCGGCGCCCAGGTACGGGACCACGAACGCCGGTTTACGAAGCTCGAGGCCCAACTGCTCGCAGAAGCCGCCCAACTTCGCAACGACCTGAAAGAGCGATTTGCCGCATTGGACGCCTATATACGCCACGAAGTCGAGTCCGTGACGGGACGACTGAAGGCCGAGGAACAACAGCGCACCGATGCGGTCGGCCAGCTGACAACGGAATTGCACACCCTGGCCGGAGCGCTCAAACAGACGGCGTCTCAGCTGCGAGAGCAGAGTGATCAGGCACACCGTGAACTGCAGGACCAACTGCACCAGCAGGCCACGTCACTCGCCGGTGACTTCACGCAACGGCACACCGCACTCTCCGCCACACTCGATGAGGCTGTTCGGCAGTTATCCCACCAAAAGACCGACCGGGCCTCCCTGGCGAGCTTGTTCCAAGAACTTTCACAGAGGCTCTCGCATGACCAGCCTCCTCCACAGGCATAACCTCGCATCCATGGCCCATCGGCCCCCGGTCGTTCTCGAAACGGCGCGCACCGCCTTCCCTCGACAGACGCTCCTCGATCGAGAATGCCCTCTTTGCCCCCAACACAGGAGGCGCGATGGCGCGGCCACCTAACACCACCCCGCCGACCGGCGACGGCGACTATGCCGAATTGCGGAGCCTCCTCCTGGCGCCCGAGCAATCGCGACTCGAGGAACTCCGGGAGCAGGTCGAGCACATCGATCTCAACGCACAGAATGTGAGTCGTATTCTTCCCGACGCCATCGCACTGCGCGGTGAGCGGGATCAACGATTGACTCGCGTGCTCACGCCGCACGTGTCGGAAGCCCTGGGCACCTCTGTACGCAAACACCCGCAGATGATCGTCGATGCGATCGCGCCGATCATGATGCCGGCGATCCGTCAGTCCATCACCAACGCCCTGCGGAGCATGGTGCAATCGCTCAATCAAACGATCGAGCACAGCCTGTCGCTCCGCAGCATGCAGTGGAGACTGGAAGCGCTGCGCACCGGCAAACCCTTCGCAGAAATCGTGCTCCTGCACACCCTGCGATATCGGGTCGAGCAGGTCTTTCTCATTCACTCGCATACCGGGTTGCTTCTCGCCCATGCGGCGGGCGATTCGGTTGCGGTCCAAGACCAGACCCTGGTCTCGGGCATGTTGTCGGCCATCCGGACCTTTGTGCAGGATTCGTTTGGCGCTGCACCCGACCAGGCGTTGAACACGCTGCAAGTCGGCGAGCTCACCGTGTGGATCGAACAGGGGCCGGTGGCGATCCTCGCAGCAGTCATTCGCGGCACCCCACCCGAACAGTTTCACATTCACCTTCAGGATACCCTCACCCGCATCCACGCTGAACAGGCCGACGCATTAGCCCGCTTCGAGGGAGACGCCTCCATATTTGCCGGCATCACACCGCTCCTCGAAGACTGTCTGCACGCGCAATTTGAGCCACGTCGACGCGCGGTGTCTCCGATGACGTGGGTCGTATTGGCTGCACTTCTCCTGGGTGCGGCCTGGTGGGGCGCGTCGGTCTACCAGGAGCGCCAACTCTGGCGGGCCTATGTGACGCGGCTGGGGACAGAGCCGGGACTCACGCTCACCGCCGTGGAAGCGGAAGGACGGCACTATCGACTCACCGGGCTTCGGGACCCGCTCGCTGCAGACCCTGACGCACTGCTGCGAGACAGCGGACTGGATCCAGAGAAAGTCACCGCACAATGGAATGCGTATTACGCACTGGATCCGGCATTCATTCTGAAGCGCGCCCGACTCATTCTCTCCCCCCCGGACACCGCTCGGTTGGTATCGGAGGGCACGCGCCTCATTGCGGAAGGCACCGCGCCGGCAGCGTGGATCCGGGAGAGCCGAATCCTCGCCCGGCTCCTGCCTGGCCTGGACCACTATGACGACCGACGGCTCGTGGAACGCTCGTTGGAAGAGGCGTCCCGACAGATAACCCAGGCATCGATCCTGTTTGAACAGGGGCGAGGGGACATTCATACCCCGGAACAACGTCACAGCCTCTCTCGCATTGCGGAGAGCCTTCGCCGCAGTGACGAGCTCGCCCGTCTGGCCGGCGCCACGCTGACGGTACGGATTATTGGTCAAACGGACATCGTGGGTGGGGTGGCTCAGAACCGGCGCCTGAGCGAAATTCGCGCCCAGTCGGCCCTCAACGCCATCCATCCCGAAACATTTTCCTCGATCAGGTTCGAGGCCCACGGGGTCCCCCCGTCACCTGACGCCCAAGGGGCCAGAGCCGCCACAGCGCTGCCTGAAGATCGACGCGTGTCATTTCAGGTGACTGTGCACCCAGCTCCGTGAGACTCTCCTGCCATGATCGAGAAGAAGATTTGTATGTTGGGTGCGTTTGCCGTCGGGAAAACCAGTCTGGTCCGGCGATTTGTGACCAGTTGTTTTTCGGACCAGTATCAAACCACCATCGGCGTCACAGTGGATAAGAAATCGTTGGTGGTGGACGGCACGGACCTGACGTTCGTGCTGTGGGATTTATATGGCGAAGACGAATTCCAGAAGCTGCGTCGCTCCTACCTGCGCGGTTCAGCGGGGTACCTCCTGGTGCTGGACGGGCTCCGTCGGGTCACGCTGGATATCGCCTTGCGCATTCAACAGAGCGTGACCGACGAACTCGGCCCGGTGCCCTTCGTCGTCCTGGTCAACAAACATGACCGACTGGCAGAGTGGGAACTCACCGATCAAGACCTGGCGGAGTTGGCTCAACGCGGCTGGCCGGTTCTCATGAGCAGCGCCAAAACGGGGGCGGGCGTCGAAGAGGCGTTCAACACACTGGCCCGTGCCCTCACTCAGTCCCCGACATGATTCTCATGAGTTGATAAGACCGATGGCACCTCAATCCCCCCCCTCTGCACAGGACCAGTTATGCCGCACGCTATTGGCACGCTTCGACTTTGCGGTGTTCGAACACGTTGCCGATACGCGATTCCGTCTCATCGGGGATACGCCGCCCTGGCTGTTGCGTCTCTACCCGGAAGCCGAACACCAGGCAGACATTTCGGTCGATACTCGCACTCCGGTCTTACACAACTTTCTGCATGACGCGGCAGCGGCATGGGACGCACAGGACCATACCATCGCCCGATCAGGCTTCTGGACCGATCCCCGCAATTTCGACGAACCCCGGCACTTCGAGGCCTTGGCGCTTCGAGAAGGCGAGCAGCGCCTGCTGCTTGTTCAGCAACATACATCATCATATGATCAGCAGGCCGCGCTCTTACAGGAGGCACGTGAGCACGCACTTCGGCATCACGAGCAGGAGCGCGGGCATCGACGCACCCGCCAGGTCCTTACCACACAGCTGGCGGATACAGAGCGATCGCGCGACGATCTGGCGGCCATCTTACAGCGCCTGGGACTTGCAACCCTGCTGATCAACGGAGAGGGACAGGTCCGGTTCCTGAGCCACTCCGCCGCCCAAATGCTGGAGCTCCCCGCATCCCCCGGCTCCCAGAACGTGCACTGGGAGACGCTGCTGCCAAGCTCAAAGACAGACCGCCTCGCACTGCACGCCTTATTGCGACAACCTCCGGCTCAACGGGAGCGAACCCGATGTCAGATCGACACGTCAACCGGGCGACGCCTCTGGCTGGACATCGAACTGCACGACGACCCGCGCGACCCGCGCAATGCGATTATGTTCCTGCACGACATGACCGATGTGTACCACCTGCGACGCCTGCTGGAACAGAAAGCGCATTTCCATGACCTCATCGGCAAAGGCCGTGGCATGACGCAGGTCTTTGAACAAATCCAAGATCTGGCACGCGTCGATTCAACGGTCTTGATCGAAGGGGAAACCGGCACGGGAAAAGAACTGGTGGCGCGCGCACTACACCAGGCCAGTGCCCGCCGCACCGGCCCGTTTATCGCCGCGAACTGCGCGGGACTGACCGACTCCTTACTTGGCAGCCAGCTCTTCGGCCATAAAAAGGGCGCGTTCACCGGAGCCATTGACGACCAGCCGGGGCTGTTCGAGGCAGCGCAGGGCGGCGTGCTGTTTCTCGATGAGATCGGCGACATCCCCCACACCGTCCAAACCCACCTGCTGCGAGTGCTGCAGGAAAAGGAGGTGACCCGACTCGGCGAGACCAGGCCAAGAAAAGTCAACGTACGGGTACTCACGGCCACTCACCACAATTTGAGCCATGACGTGACCAAAGGAGTCTTTCGTGCCGACCTGCTCTATCGCATTCGAGTCGCCCGCATTTCCCTTCCCCCCCTGCGGGAACGCAAGGAAGATATTCCGCTCCTGGTCACTTCGTTCCTGACTGAGGGTCGAGCCAGCATGGGGAAAATCATTCATCGGACAAGCCCAGCTGCCATGGCAGTGCTGATGGACTATCACTGGCCCGGCAATGTGCGGGAACTGAAGAGCACCATCGAGTGCGCCATGATTCACTGCAAAGGGGACACGCTGGAGGGCTCCGACCTCCCGTTCGAACTTCAGCAGGCGATGCCTGCTCCTCCCCCCGGGCCGACCGCTCCCACCGACGAACGCAGCCGTTTTGTGTTTGCCTTGGGACAAGCCCGAGGCAATCGCACCAAGGCAGCTCGCCTCTTAGGCATGAGCCGCGCGACCTTCTACCGACGTTTGACCGAACTCGATCTCCCGCTCAGCTAGCCGCAACCTCCACCTCATCTGCCTTTCCGTACCTGTCTCAGATCGTCTCGCATGAGACAACACGAGACGACCTGATCCGTCTCACACCTTCACAGTGGGACAAGGGACGTTCCTCACGATCGCACGAAACAGCGCAGCGTGGCCGACACTGTCGCTCCGTCGGCGGCCGTAGGCATAAAGATTGATAGACACGGCCGGAGAAACCACTGCGTGCAATCCCGTGTCATCGCCAGAGGACAGTTATCAGAAAGGAGCGTGCGACCAACCCATGGACAACCTCGTTCCATTTTCACATCCGCGACCGGACCAACCGACACCGCGCGAGCGAGAAATACTCAACTACATCTGGACAGGGTTGACGAGCCAGGAGATTGCAGCCCGTTTACGCATTGCCCCCAAGACTGTCGAGTCCCATCGGGCCAACCTGCTCAGGAAATTTCGCGCGACCAACGCCGCCCAATTGCTTCGGTTCGCATTATTGGCCGGCTACCTCCGCGCTCCCGCGGCGAACAGCGGGACGGACGCGCCGGCCAAGTCACACGGACAGAGTGCTGCCGCAGCTCGGAAATTGACGTCGCTTAAATGAAGGAGCCGAACGCGCGAACGCTCAAAGCGATGTCGGAACAGAGCGCAGTGCGTCAGCACACATGTTCCACTGACGCAACACTGTCGCAGATCGAGTCACCACACTTCACGACCGAACATGGCTGGATCCGGAGTGTGCCTGATCGGCGCGTGCAGCGAGCGCCACGGCGCCTAATCACGAGTATGCGCAGCACACCCCACCATCCATGCGAGCTTCGCCCGATCCTCTATTCTGCCCATCGCTGGGAAGCTGACCCCATGGAACCACGGGACGGTGCGGACACAGTGTTGATCTCCTACGCGGAATCCAATATACAACACCAGCGTTTCTACTCATCAGGCAACCGACACACCGTTGCCATTCGCAAGCCTAGGAGGATGGAATGATACGACGATTGGGATGTGTTCTACTCGCGCTGCTCATGGTAGCGCTCACAGCCGCAGGTGCGGGGGCTGAAACTCCGGCCGCACCAGATGCCGCGCCCGCAGCGGCCACACTCGACTCTGTCACCCTCAAAGACGGTACCGTCATCTACGGACGTGTCCTCGGCATGATCGCCGATGAGTTGCACATCAAGACCGGATTCGGCCCGACCGCCGGAGACGACGTCGTGAAGATCATGTGGCCAAACGTGGCGAAACTGGTGGTCAATCGTCCGATTCCGTTCAGTCTCAAAGAAGGCACCACGGTCGTCGGCTCCGCACAACCCGGCGAAGCGGGCATGCTCAACTTGCAGGCGGCGCCAATGGGGACGCCCATGGCGATTCCTCTGGATGCGGTCGTCGGGATGAACCAGCCTGCGGTCATTTATACCGGTGCACTCCAGGCCGGCTTTTCCCAAACCACCGGTAACAGCCACCTGCGAAACGGCAGCCTGCTCGGCGAGTTGTCCGCCCGCAGCGAGTCGCTGCGACTGACCATCCTGGGCCGCTACATCTATGGAGACAATGGCGGCAATCTCATCGTGCGCAACAGCCGGGGCACCATCAAGCTTGACTTCTTTCTGACGAAGCGGTTGTATTGGTTCGCGTCTGCCTACTTCGAACAGGACACCTTTCAGGACCTGAAGTTGCGCACTGCGCTCGCCACCGGTCCCGGCTATCAACTGCTTGACCGCGGTGACCTGACAGGGTTCTTCAAAGACATGACGCTCTGGGCGGAAGCCGGCGCCGCGTACTTCAATGAAGATTTCAAGCTCGCCGACGACAAGTCCAGCACTCGTGGCCGATGGGCCGTCAAATGGAATTGGCCGCTGTGGGGCGGCGATCAGGTCAGCCTGTACCACTTCCAGGAAGGCTTCCAATCGCTGGCTAATTCTAAAGATCTCTACCTGACGGCTGATACCGGGTTGCGATTCAAAGTGTGGGGCGGACTGGTCAGCGGATTCCAATGGACCATGCGGTACAACAAGAACCCGCCGCCGGGTGTGTCGGATACCGATAACCTCTACCTGATCACGCTGGGATACAGCTTCGACACCAGTCGAAAACAATAGGGGTCCGAGAGGGATTCAGGATTCATTCGGCTCACACAAGGAGGGTGCACAATGGGCATGATGAGTGAGTTCAAAGAATTTGCCGTCAAGGGCAACGTGCTCGATATGGCCGTGGGGGTCATCATCGGAGGGGCGTTCGGAAAAATCGTCTCATCCGTGGTCAGTGATATTCTCATGCCGCCCATCGGCCTCCTCATGGGGCATATGGATTTTTCCAGCCTCTTCATTCCGTTGAGTGAAGAGGCCAAAGGCAAATCCCTCGCGGCGGCCAAAGCGGCCGGCGCCGCCACGATCAACTATGGCGTCTTCCTGCAGACCCTGCTGGATTTCACAATCCTGGCGTTCGTCATCTTCCTGGTGGTCAAGCAAATGAATCGCTTCAAGAAGACGGCGCCCCCCGGTCCGCCACCGGCGCCGCCCAAGGAAGAGGTCCTGCTCACGGAGATTCGTGACCTCCTGAAGAATCAACGTCACTAACCGTACGCTGTCGGTCCGTGCTGCCCGGTGATGTCGGGCAGCCTGATTGTTTTGTTAAGGAGGATTGCATGACACACGTTCGCTTACTTCCCGTGATGCTGAGCGCGGTGATGCTCGCAGCCTGCACATCCGCGCCAACACCCAACGACTCAGCCAGTCGAGCCTTGAATGAGATGAAAGCAGTGCCCAGGCCCATCCCGCCTAAGCCCGATCCGCGCGACCTCAAGATTGCCGACCTCGAGCGCCAGAAAGTTGATCTCGAAGCGGAGTTGGCGCGGCTTCGCTCCTCTTCTGCCGCCGACCTGGATCAGTCCAAGGCGCGCATCAGTGAACTGGAAAACCAGCTCAACCAGCGCGACCGCGAATTGGCTGGGCTTCGCAGCGCTGCCGGCGACAAAGACCGGCTGGCAAGCCAACTGTCTGACGCCGACCGGCAACTATCAGCCAAGAATCAAGAATTGGCGGGCTTGAGACAGGGCGCCGGCGACAAGGAGCGACTCGCCGGGGAGCTGGCGGCACTTCAAGCGTTGCTCGCCACGAAGGATCAGGAACTCGCCGGATTGAAAAGCAATGCAGGGGATCGCGATCGCCTTTCCTCAGAACTCGCGCAGGCAAAACAGCGCATTGCCGAGCTGGAGCGGCAGCTCAATGGAAAGGATCAGGAAATGGGCCTGCTGAAGGGCGCCGCCGGCGACCGTGATCGACTGCTGGCGGATCTCGCCGCAGCGAAACAGCGAGCATCAGACCTCGAAAACGAAATCGGGCGGAGAGACCACGAGATGGCGGGTCTGCGAGGAGCGCTCGATCAACAAAAGACCAGCCTCGCCGAGGCGAAGAACGATTTGTCCAAGCTCCTCCAGGCGGAGGTGTCCAAGGGCAATGTGACCATGAAGCAACTGGGGGATCAGCTCACGCTTGGTCTCGCCACAACCCTGCTGTTCGATTCCGGGGAAGCCACCCTGAAGCCGGGCGGAGCGGATGTGTTGAATCGTATCGGCAGCGTGCTGAAGAACTATCCGGATCGCTCGATCCATGTGGCAGGCCACACGGACAACGTGCCAATCAAGGGACGATTGGCCAAGCGATTCCCGACCAACGCAGAGCTCTCCCAGGCGCGTGCAGAGAGCGCACGCCAGGCGCTAACGGAAGGCGGCATGGCCGCCGACAAGATTAGCGCCAAGGGTCACGCCGACAGCCGCCCCATCGCCAGCAATTCAACGGCAGAGGGACGGCAAAAAAACCGTCGCGTCGAGATCGTCGTCGGCCAGTAACGATCCTGCGCGACACGTGGGGTACCTTGCATCTGCCCCAAGAACTCGTTAGAGTACCGACGGGTTCTTGGGGCGTGCTTTTTCATCATCCGAATCAACAGGCACCCATTGCTCACACTGGCTGATCCACATCTGGCAGCTGGCTCGCAGTTGTCTTCTTCGATTATCCGCACCGGTTTTCCCCAGACGACTGTTGACCTCTTACCATCCACGCGTTGTGCCGATCGGCACCAGGGAGGGATCGTATGAGACCAGCTGTCAGGTCGCTCATTCTTCTGAGTTCCCTTGTCGCAGGCTGTGAAACCGTCCCGCAGCCCCAACCGCTTCCACCTGTTGCGTCCTCAAGTAGTGATGCGAAACTTGTCGCGCTCCAGCAGGAACGTGAGCAACTGCTGACGACACTTGGTGAATTCCATGACCGGATTCGAGACCTGGAAAGCAGGCTCGGCGATCGACAGAATCAATCCGCCAGTGTGTCCTATGACCAGGTGCTCAGTGCGAAGGAGACAGAACTCGTCGAATTACGACGGCTGGCCCCAGAGCGCGAGCGGCTGAGCAGCCAACTCACGACCGCGACCAACGAGCTTCTCCTCGCCCGTCAGCGTATTGGTGTGCTCGAACAACAGCTGGCTACTCGCGACAAAGACCTGGCCGCACTCCAGGCTCGCACCACGGCCCTCGCCGATCTTGAGACCGCCCGGCGCCGGATCGTCGAGCTGGAAACGCAGGTGGCCCATCAGGAACAGGATCTTCGTACCATTCGCGCCGGCAACACGGAACGGGACAGTCTCGCCGCTCAGCTGCAAACGGCCACGACCACCATCGATTCGCTCAAGGCCCGCATCAACGCACTGGATCAACAGCTCAAGGAACGCGAGCAAGCCTACGAAACTGTCCGCTCACGCCTCATGGAACGAGATAAACTCGTACCCCAGTACAACGCGATGATCGCGGAAATCTATCAAGCCAGGCACCGGATCACCGCGCTCGAGCAACGACTGAATGACAAGTCACGGGATGTGGCTTCTCGGCAGAAGGGCCCCTCCGCATCCATGTCTCAGCGGGACTCGGAATCGGCATCAGGCAAGAGTCTTCCCTCGGGAGGGCAGGATGCGGGGCGCAGTGGGGCTCTGTCTCAGGCCACCCCAAACCGGACTGATGCGCGCGCCTCAAGCGTGGCGGCGATCAGGGAGGAATTGCTGAAAGCGCTCCCCGCAAGTTCCGAGCAGAAAGCGTTCACCGTGAGGCAGAATGACGATCGTTTGGTGATCGCACTGGCCAGCAATTGGCTCTTCGCCTCTGGCGATGCCGCGCTACTGACCCCTGAAGCCGTGGCGATGCTGAAGCGGATTGGCACGGTGTTGGGACCTCGGCCAGACACATTCGTGCAGGTCGCCGGCCATACGGACAACCTGGCGCTCAGTAAAGCGCTTCAAAAAAGTTATGCCGACAATAAGGCGCTCTCCTCAGCTCGAGCCGAACACGCCCGTCAGGCGATAGTGAACGGAGGGATGCCGGCGGAACGAATCAAGGCCGTGGGCCTCGCAGACTCGCGACCGGTCGCGTCTAACGCCACCGAACAGGGCAGGCAGAAGAACCGCCGGTTGGAATTGACGATCGTGTCGCGACCCACCGTCGCATCAACAACCGGGATGGCCAATGCACCGTCTCACCTTCTGGCACTCAGCGCTTCCCAGTAGCCCCGATTCGCCGACGGAGCCTGCTTAGAACTGGCACTGCCCCGCTTCAGGCCCGACCGTGAAGCGCTCTCCCGGAACCGTCTCAAGAATCTTGTAGTGCCCGAGGCCGAGTTCTTTCCCATACGCTTCCCCGACAAGCACATCCTGCACATGTTGGTGGTCCGACGCCCGGAAATAGGATCGCCCTTCCTTGAGACCATCAAACTCGTGTCCCTCCAACGCCTTGATGAGCGCCAGCGCCTCGGTTGTGCCAGCACGCTGGATGGCCTCGAGAATCTGCGTCATGGCGGCATACCCCAGATAGCAACGCGAGGTGGGGGTATGATTGTATTTTTCCACGACGCCCTGAACGAACCGTCTCGATCCATCCGTGTTGACCTTGGGATCCCAAATGAGGCCCCAGATTCCTGCATTATTGGCATACCCGAGCGGCCGACCGATTTGCTCCCCCGCGATCAGGCCGCCGACACCAATCTTCTCCTTTGCCAACTCCAGTTTGGCATAGGCCTTCAATGCATGCACTAAATCCCACCCATACAGATTAAAGATCACCAACGTCGGATGCTTGTCTCTGGCCGCGGCCAACGCCGAGGAAAAGTCGGTGGAGCCGAACGGCATCACCGCCTCGCCCACAAATTCGACGCCATGGGGCTGGCCAGCCGTCACGACCGCTTGCGCCATGGCTTTCCCATCCAATGAGCCGGTCGTGACCATAAACCAGCGCGTACCGAATGCCTTGATCCAATGAGGAACCACCGCCTGCGCCAACATCGACGCATTCGGCATAAACACGAAAGTGTGGGAATTACAGGCGCCGCCGGTGAGTTCTGGGAGATGTGCCCCGGTCACGACAAATAGCTTGTTCTCTTTTTTTGCAAACTCGGACACGACGAGCGCGCACTCGGCATTAAACGTCCCCATCAGGACATCCACACGATCCTCATGAACAAACTTGGTGGCAGCCTTGAGGGCCGTATCTGGAAGTGAGGCATCATCCGCCTCTACAATTGTCACCGGCCGGCCCAAGACTCCGCCTCGTTTGTTGAAGAGGTCGACCGCCACATTGGCGCCATGCACATCATGGATCGACGAGGTTTTATACGGGCTAGACAACGGATCGAGAATGCCGATCCTAATAGGCTCCGCCGCATTGGCTGCCGAACCGGAGAATGGCGCTCCCGGCAAGCGGTCTAGCCAATCCGTCAAGAGCAATGCCCCACCAGTCATGGCCGACAGTTGCAGGAATCGTCTTCGCGAAATCTTTCCCATAGCGTTCTCCCCCCGCTGTTGCTTCACGCCCCCTTCGATTCGTCCGCCTACGTACCATTGTTGGTCACAGCGGAGGAAACAGTTCTTAGCAGAGTCACCGGCATTTTCACAGCATGAAGTACGCCGGACAAAGAAGCCACCTTCGCATCCATCAGCCTATTCAAATGCCTACCGATCATTCAGCAGAATCAACGCAGCGACTGAGTGATGATGGCAAGAAACAAGAGGGGGTTCAGTGTACGGGGGGAGCAGCAGCGCTGACCAGGACCGGTCTGGCAAGGGAATGGCGCGAGAAGGCCCTGTTGGCCCCTCAGCTATATTGATCCTCCGTATAGACCTGCTTGATTGACCAGAAGACTGCCTCCTTCAACTTCTTGATCTGCGGATCAGGTGGATCCTTTCGAATCTTTTGCAGCTTCCTATCGAGGGCAAAAAGAGGCTCGACGGATCGGCGATCCGGCACGCGGCCCAACGCCCAGGCAATCTCGGTTTGTACCGTGATGTCAATGCCGGGGGCATCGAGCATTTCAAGCAGCGGAGGGACGACCCGTGAATCGCTATGGATATTTCCAAGATCTCCCAAGCCTTTCGCGGCAGCGGCCTGCAAATCGGGCTGGCTGGAATGCCGCAGGATCTCGATGAGAACCGGAATACCTTCCTTCCCCATACCTCCCAATGCCACAGCCGCGTGCTTGGCCAGATCTTTATTCTTTAGCGCTTCCGTAAGACTAGGCAGGGCCTCATCCGCCGCCATCTCACCTAATAGCGAAATCACCTTGAGCTTCCTGATCTGACTGGTGTCAGGCGAATCCAAGAGTTTCAACAACCGATCAGGCTGCCCCCATTCAGCGGTGAGCAGCAGCGGGAAGTCATAGGTCCTCAATGCATCGCGAAGCGCACTCATCGCATGTGCTCCGGGATCAGGTGCACCGGCAGCAGTCGCAGCCTGGGCAGCATCCTCGAAATCCGTATGGACCTCCTTTTGCCATTTGACCTTGAGGCTTCCCAACGCATAGGTCACCTGACAGGCAGGCCCCTTCCACAGACGAGATGGCGCATCCGGCAGATCATTGTCTCCACCAGCCGACGCGGTTCCTTCCCAGGTCTTCCGCTGTTCACACTTGACGCGCACCACGACGTCATGAGGCGTCCCCTGATCGGAAGTCACGACGTACCCCAATTCACTCATGCGCCGAGACACAACGTCGCGAATGTCATCGGCGTTACCGGTCCCCTTCTCGGTCAACGCCAAGGCCTCGACCAGCACAGTTTGTATCTTAGCCAGTTCTGCTTTCTGCGCCTCTGTAAAGTAATCTCTATAGGCTGAGGCTGGGGAGGCAAGGCCACTCAGGATAAGGAGGAATCCAGCCGCGGTCGTCCACCCGCTACGCATCATGATGCATTCCCCCCTTCCCTCAGACTGAAGGTGAAAAGAAAAACAGGGCACGAAAGCCCACCCGATTCATTATTATAGCGCGCAGGCATCGGCGAGACGCGAGGAATCTGTTCCGGTAAGGAGGACCGGCTCGCCATACCTTGCCTCTCGTCCCCACCACACACCACTCACGACCAAAGGCACCTCAGCAAGGCCGCTTCAGAAGCTGGCCCCACCTGCGTATGGGTTGACAGGCAGACTAGATCGACGGTACAAAATGTCATTATTCATCGTGTCTTTCCGCACACAGGCACTTTTCTTTTGTCGTATCAGCAGGTAGCCTAGCACTCAGCGTCGCGCGAGAGTGGCGGAACTGGCAGACGCGCGAGACTTAGGATCTCGTGGGTAACCGTGGGGGTTCAAGTCCCCCCTCTCGCACCACCTCATGAACAACCTTGCGTGACGCACCTAACTTTATTCGGACTCGGAGGACGCGAACAGACTTATGAAAATGGAAATGACTGAACTCGGCCCCATGAAGCGAGCACTCAAAATTGAGGTTCCAGCGGACGAGGTGAACCTACGCTTTGCGCAAGCCTACTCAGAACTCAATCGTCAAGTTCGCATTCCTGGGTTCCGACCAGGAAAAGCCCCGCTCCAATTGTTGGAACAGCGATACGCAAAAACCATTGAAGAAGACGTGATTCGAAGCCTCGTCCCCGACTTCTACGACCGAGCAGTCCGCCAGGCTGGAATTGTGCCGGTCCTCGTGGAAATCCCGCCATTGGAACGGGTTAAGGTGAAGAAGGACACGCCCTTTAACTTCACAGCCACTGTCGAAATCAAACCGACGATTGAGCTTCGTGATTACAAGGCCCCAAACCCGATTTCACTTAAACAAGACCAGCGTACCGTTACTGACGAACAAGTCCAAAAAGCATTGGAGGTTCTCCGCGAACAGATGGCCCAACTGCATCCAGCTCCGGCCGGATCTGTCTTGGCAGAAGGTGACTATGCCGTCCTGGACATTGAAGGAACCTTGGACGGTAAACCTCTGGACGGGACCGCCAAGGCGGGACACCTTCACAAAATGGGCTCCCATGCTTCGGTGTTGGGAGTTGATGTTGAAAGCCATCTGACGGGCAAGAAAGAAGGCGAAGTCGTCACGATTCCTCAGGCTTACCCTGCGTCTCACCCCGATGCACGAGTCACAGGAAAGACCGTCACGTTCACGTGCATCGTCAAATCGGTCAAGCGGAAGCAACTTCCCGCCCTGGATGACGAATTCGCCAAGGATTGCGGCCCGTACCAGTCGCTAGAGGAACTCCGGGAAAAGCTTCGGGCCGAAATGGAGCGGGCACTGAAAAAGGATATCGAGGACTCCTACAAAGACACGATTCTGAAACGGTTGGCAGAAACCCACCATTTTGATCTTCCCGGCACCCTTGTTGAGCGTGAGTTGACCGCCATGGTTCGGCAGCAATTGCAGTCCCGTCAACGGAAGCCGGGAGAAGGCACTGACGCTGCTCCAGCCACCACGCAAACCGAAGACGCCAAGAAACTCCAGGATGAGTATCGTCCTGAGGCGGAACGGCGTGTCAAAGTTGGGCTCATTCTGGAAGCCCTTGCGGCCAAGGAAGGCATCACTGTGACCAATGAAGATCTCACCAACGAGATCACCCGGCTTGCGTCGGAAGTCAAACTCTCTGTCGAGGAAGTGACCCGGATGATTCGGGCCGGCGGACAGGAAACCTTGGACGATCTTCGCTCCAGAATCTTAGCCGACAAGGCATTGGATTTTGTGTATAAGCACGCAATGATCCAGGGATAGCCCGCTCGGCTTCCTGGAGTCGCGGCACTGCAGGTCGGGCGGTGATCACCAATCCCGGCGAGATGAGTATGGTAAACTAAGGAGTTTCCACCCGTCAGACCTCTAGCGGAAAGGATTCAGCTGAATGCTAGTTCCGATTGTTGTCGAACAAACCAACCGCGGCGAACGTGCCTACGACATTTATTCACGGCTTCTCAAAGACCGCATCATTTTCCTTGGTGCACCAATCGATGATGTCTTTGCCAATCTCATCATCGCCCAATTGCTGTTCCTGGAAGCCGAGGATCCGGAAAAGGACATCAATCTGTACATCAATTCCCCCGGAGGAAGTGTCACCGCAGGTCTCGGCATTTATGACACCATGCAGTACGTGAAGCCCTCTATCAATACGATTTGTCTTGGCCAGGCGGCGAGTATGGGAGCATTTCTGCTGACTGCCGGCACGAAGGGCAAACGTTACGCACTCCCCAATGCTCGCGTCATGATCCACCAACCCATGGGCGGGTTTCAGGGCCAGGCCACGGAAATTGACATTCACGCGCGGGAAATCCTCAAAATCCGCGAACGCCTGAACGAAATCATGGCTAAACATACGGGGCAACCGCTGGATAAAATTTCTCAAGACACCGAACGGGACTATTTTATGTCGAGCGAGGAAGCCAAGCGCTATGGGCTGATCGATGAAGTCATTACACGCCCCCTGAAGAGCCTTAAACCTTTGGGAACAACGGACGCAGGCAAGGACGGCGGGAAGAGCTAGTTGACCTTTGGTGTACAGGAGGCAGCATGGCTAAACAGGAAAAGATTGACCGGCACCTGCGATGCTCGTTTTGCGGGAAAAGCCGCGACGAAGTACGCAAGCTCATCGCCGGCCCAACCGTCTACATTTGCGACGAATGTGTGAACCTCTGCAATGACATCATTGCAGAGGATTGGGAAGAGGCCAAGGAAGAGATTTCCTCGAAGCTGAAGAAGCCGGCTGAGATCAAGCATCACCTCGATCAATATGTGGTCGGCCAAGATCGCGCAAAGCGGATCCTTTCCGTGGCTGTGCACAATCACTACAAGCGCATTTCTGCCAAAGACAAAGACGTCGATGACGTGGAACTTCAAAAGGGCAATATTCTTGTCATCGGCCCAACGGGTACCGGGAAGACCCTTCTCGCTCAAACGCTGGCAAAGTTTCTGGATGTCCCCTTTACCCTCGCCGATGCCACCACGTTGACGGAAGCGGGCTACGTGGGCGAAGACGTCGAGAACATTATCCTGAAGCTGCTTCAGGCCGCCGACTATGATGTCGAACGGGCTGAGCGCGGAATCGTGTATATCGACGAAATCGACAAGATCAGCAGGAAAAGTGATAGTCCTTCGATCACAAGGGATGTCTCCGGTGAAGGCGTTCAACAGGCACTCCTCAAACTCATTGAGGGCACGGTCGCCAACGTGCCGCCACAGGGCGGACGTAAACATCCGCATCAAGAATTCATCCAGGTCAACACTTCGAACATCCTGTTTATTTGCGGCGGTGCGTTCGTCGGGTTGGAACACATTATCGAGCAACGTTTGAACCGGAAAGCGATGGGGTTCGGAGCCGATGTCCGGGGCCGCAACGACGTTCGGTTGGGCGAATTGTTACCCCATGTCCAGCCTGAGGATCTCCTGAAATTCGGCTTGATTCCTGAGTTTATCGGTCGCTTGCCAGTTGTTGCGACCCTGGACGAGCTCGACGAGCAAGCGCTCATTCGCATTCTCACTGAGCCGAGAAATGCGCTGACCAAGCAATATGAGAAGCTATTGTCTTTTGAAAAGGTCAAACTCCGGTTCACGGAAGGCGCATTGAGCGCCGTGGCACGGAAAGCCTTTACCCAGAAGACCGGTGCTCGAGGATTGCGGGCAATTCTTGAGGAAGCCATGCTGGACGTGATGTACGATGCTCCCTCCCAGAAACAAATCAAGGAGGTCGTGATCACTGAAGATTCTATTAGTGGCAAACATGCCCCGATTCGAATCTTCGAGCAGGACAAGGACGTCAAAAGCGCCTAACTCATTGCAAAGCAATAGCTATTTCCGGCACTGACTAGAATGGAGAGGGAGCATACGCTCCCTCTCTTTTTTGTTGTTCAGGGCAGTATCTCGAGCCGATCGTACCCCTCCCTTCCACAATCCCAGGTTTTTGTCGACAAGTTAGATACGTGCGCTATACTTGCACAAGATGCTCGTTGCAAGGAATTGTGCACTTTTCAAAGGTCGATACACGTGAAATTTCCAGTCGTGACCAGTGCCAGGCACAAGGGCAAAACGCTTGAGATCGATTCCTCAAAGGAAATGATCACGCTGGTCGGAATCAACGGCGAACCGATGGGAACCCTCGCATGGGATTTTCTTGTCGACCAGATCCTGACTTACCGAAAACCCCAGCAGTCACGGGAAGCCCGATCTGAACCAAGAATTTCGCTCTCAATCCGGGTCAAATATCAGACTCCCGACGGGACGCACTTCGAAAGTCGAGCGGGTGGGATCGGAGGAGGGGGCCTGTTTATCGAAAGTTTTACTCCATTGGCTGTGGGGACCAAACTTGCCATGGAGTTTTCGCTGCCGGAGACCCCGGATGAGTGGCTCGCCGCAAAAGGAGTGATTGCGTGGGTGTGCCCAAAAGCCGACCAGTATACGTTTAGCCCTGGAATGGGAGTGCGCTTTACGGACATCACTCTGGAGACGCGCAATCGTGTGCTCGCACTAGTGCATTCGGTGAAAGGCGTTCCACCAAGTGACCCTCTGTAGCCAGCTGCAGCATCAGACCTGCGACCACTGCCCCAACATTCGCCGCGTAGCCCCCGAGAACGACAGATGAAGTTTCCCGTCACAGCCACTCACGAGTATCAGGGGAAAACCCTCGACATCGATTGCGAGCAAGAAACCGTGTCCCTGTTCGACGACAAGGGACAACGCCTTAGCATATTAGGTTGGGGGACATTGATCGAGCATATGCTCTCGATCGATGAGGACACGCGGTTCGCACACAGTCGTGTCCATCCTCGAGCCCCGCTCGCGATAAAGGTTCGCTGTAGTACGACTGACGGAAAACATTTTGACAGCTTAACCGGAGGCATAGGCGGTGGGGGATTGTTCATTGAAAGCAGCACACCGCTCGCGCCAGGGACGGAGCTGAAGCTCGAATTTTCGTTGCCGGATCGCCCGAATCAGAAATTTGAAACGCGTGCGAAAGTCGCCTGGACGCGCAAAAAACCCGAGCGGTATTTGCTGTTTCCCGGGATGGGCGTCCAGTTCACCGAGATTGCCCCGGAGACCCAGGCCCGATTGATCGAATTGGTCGAATCCCTGAATCGGGCCCGCGTGCCAACGTAATCTGGTCAACTGCCCAGCGTGCCCAACCCCGAGCGGTCTGATCAGCATCCGCCTGAGCGACCGTCAACAACTCCCGCACAACACTCGCATCACCAAGCTTCCCCAGTCGAAACGCCGCCTCCGAGCGCACGCCAGCGCTGTGATCCGTTTTCAGGAGACCGACGAGGTACGGGACCGCCCTTCCATCTCCCGTTTCCCCAAGAACGGCAACCACCCCCTGGCGTACCTGTGCGTCTGGATCGTGAAGCGCCCCGACTAGCTCAGCTGTGAACCGAATTGAGTCCTGACCTGCCAAGGCACGGGTTACCGCCATCCGCACAGCAGCGTCCTGGTGGCGCAGCAACCGTAGGGACTCGGATTCGGTTGTCTCGATGTTTTCAATCTCGGAAATAGCCAAGGCAGAGGCCGCCCGCACAGCCTCGGACGAATCTGCCAAACGCCCTGCCAAGGCGATCCCGCTAGCTCCCTCACCCAATCTGCCGAGCGACCGAGCTGCGGCCGCACGCACACGTGAATCTTGGTCATTCAGGGCACCAAGCAGGCTGCGGCTCGCAGTCCTTTCTCCGATCTTCCCCAATGACTCAGCCGCAGTGCGTCGAACGTCCGGGTCAGGATCCGACAGAAGTTCGGTTAAGCGATTTGACAGCTCGACCGGAGCCGACGGCGGGACATCGATATAGCAGCCAGCCATCAGGGCATAGACCCACCCCAGCGCGATGAGGCGGGAGAGAAATTGAACATTCACCAGCACGTTCATGATCCTGTCGATCAAACCGTGACGACGCCTCCCGCTGACATTTCCGTCAGGCTCCTGGAACGTGGAGATCATCGAAGCCCAAAGGCTCTCAAAAGGGCAGGTGGCCGCGATGTAATCAATCCCCTCTCACCATCTCCAAGAAGATCGAGATTACAGACCGCTGGCCATTAGAAGCGGCAGGAATGAACACCTATGTGAGGGGTTTGGCCGGAGCCTCGTCGTCCACCACCGGAGCCTGTTTTGCCGCTTCAATCGACTGTTCAAGCTCCTTTTGGGCAGAGTCCATTTCCGCTCGAATCGTTCGCATCTGAGGATCGACCGAGCTCCGCACATCTGCTACGGCCTGCCGAAACGTCCGCACCGCGTCTCCAAGACCCTCCCCTAACCCCTGCATGTCTTGACTAGACAGTCCCCCTGATTGGGCCTGCGCGGCCTTCGCCCGCATGGCAGCTTGAGCCGCTTGCACCCGAGCCACCGCATCTTTATTCACAATAGCCGACGGGCGTTTGGCTGCCGGCTTACTCTGGGCTGATGCTGGCAGAGGGGGATACTGCGCCCGCATGACCGGAGCCGGTGCGGCCATTCGATCTTCCATCGTCGGAGGCTGATGGCTTTGTGCGACGGCAGACCCCGGTGCAGCCTGCGCTGGAGCCACGGTAGCAACCCTTGGCTTGACCGGCTGGGCGGACTGAGGACCTTGAGGAGCCGCTGCGGCCATGAGGGCAGCAGTCGTACCAGGCGTCAGTTCTGGACCAGGGGTGTAGGGAGCTGTCGCCTTCGGAGCAGAAGGAGCCTGAACCACCGTGGCAGGCTGCCCAATTGGGGCAAGCTCCGGCACCGCCTGCGCTTGAGCAGTCACCACGGCTGAATCGGACGGCTCAGCGCCAGGTTCTGGAGGAGGAATATCGTTCACCTCCTTCTTGAATCCTTTTAACGCCTTCCCCACACCTTCACCGATTTGCGGAAGCTTCCCAGCCCCAAAAATGATCAGGACAATGACCAGGATAATAATCAATTCGGAAAATCCCATAGTGCCAAACATGTTCGATATCCTTCCTCGGCAAATAGGAGCGACGTGGGCGCAACAGACGCGCGTCCGCGAGATAACAACTCACGATAGCTGGCGGATACAAAGGGTGTCAAGAAAGGGGGGGAGGGCCGTGAGAGCGGCAGTGGTCCCAGTTAGCCGGCAAGGGGGGAAATCGCCATGACTTCTGTTTGCACGGGTTGTCCGTAGACAATGGCGTCCCGTGCTGAGAGGTAGACATCGAGTTCGCTACGGATGCCGAACTCCTCGGGCAAATAAATACCCGGTTCGATAGAGAAGCAGGTACCCGGCAATAACCGACGTGCATCCTGCGTTTCCAGATTGTCGATGTTGGCTCCGTTGCCGTGTACTTCTTCGCCAATCGAATGACCGGTACGGTGAACAAAATACTGCCCGTATCCTGCATCACGAATCACCTGTCGGCAAATATCGTCTACTTCCCACCCGAACGGAAACGTCCCGGCCCGCACGCGCCCTTGCACGAAGCTCACCGCCGCATCCCGGGCACGTCGGACAATCTGAAAAATCTCTTGATGACGGGCCGGCACGGTCTGCCCAACAAACCCGGTCCACGTGATATCAGCATAGACGGCGCCGACCTCTGGCTGCTTGGCCCAGAGGTCAATCAGAACAAGGTCCCCTGGTCGGATGGGAGCGGATCCCTCCGGGAGCGGCCCATAGTGCGGATCTGCGCTGTGCCTGTTGACCGCGGCAATCGGGGGGCTGGAAGTGACCAGGTCACGCGCCTGCATGCGGCTGAGAATATATTGCTGCAAGCCATATTCGGTCAGGGCACGCCCCCCAGCAAGTGAGGCGCCGACAAATTCGAAGGCCTCATCTACAATGGTTCGCAACCCCTCGGCCGCAACTTGATGTGACGCCAACTGCGTGTCATTCCACACGGCTTCAACTTGTTGGACCAAATCGGCGGACGTCACCACCTCCACGCCTAGACTACGTATCAGCTCAATGGTTCCGGCATCCACGCGGGAGAGGTACGGAATGGCATTCATGGGCGAGTACTGCATCGCAATGCGTTTAGCCGATTGCAGAATGGACGTGAGCGCCGCGTGCTGTTCCTTCCAGGAGACATACAACTGCTCATCCCCGGGTAGCCCCTCTAACACATGAGGCTCAATGCGATGCTGCACCTTGACCGGCGCCCCCGCTGCCGGAACCCAATAGAACCATCTCCGTGTCACATGCAGCGACGGATCTAATTTCAACACCCGATAGGCGATGGGATCCAGATGGCGAAAGTCGTAGAAGAGCCATCCGTCAAGTTCCGGCTGCTCGCGGATCGCGCGTTGGATCCGGCTGACCTGCGCCTGAGCTGGGGAATGCGTATCCATAGAAACGCATCATAGCTGCATTTTCACATCGATACTACTGGGCAATCCGCCTGTGCTCGCCGGCCAACGCAATGGTACAATGCGCGTCAATGGCCATGGCTATTCCACCTCATACAGATCTCGCGCAATACCGCGTCACCTTCTTCTTTGGGCCGGAGCCCGTGGAGCATCGACCGGACCATCTGCGCTGCGTGTTCAACGTCAAGAAACGCAGCTGGAAGGGCGGCATCCAGGTCAGCATCGACCTAGCGCACGCCCAGCTCGATCAGGCGCGCGAACAGATTGGGTTTGATTCGTGGCTGCAGGAGCAGCTGCGCAACATGGGCCAGGAAGAACGAGTGGAGACCACCCAACGAGCCGATGACCTCTTCATCCAGTCGCTCTGTACGTGCGCACTGAACCTGGCGCTGCAGGCCGGGCTCGAACAACAGAATCAGGTCGTGGACGCGTCAACGTTTGTGACCGAGTTAGCCCGCCTCATTCAGGAGGCGCCAGCGGACATCACCGAGCGAATTCGGCTCGAACTCGACCTCGCCGAATCTCCCGATCACACATGATCAACGCAGCCTGCAGCAAACCCGGAAGGGGTTTGAAAATGAGGATGAATTTGCTATAACGACAACGGAGTATTCTGAATTGCGTACGGCTCATTCGCACTCATCTTGTTTCGCTCATCCCAGAACTTCAGCCCCAAGGAGGCACTCAACGTGAACGTCTCTGCTAATCTTCCCTTCAAAAGACGCCGCAGCCTCTGGACGAACGCCCTGGTCCTGGGCGTGGTGGCACTCTGCTCCTTAGCCATCCTCGTGGTGCCGGTCTCGGCATCGGCACAGGAATCGAGCAGCAATGTCCCTGTGTCATCCAACGATGCCAGCGCGTCCGGCGTCGGCATTCAGGCCGGCTCGGCCCTGGCCACCATTGTGTATTTTCCCCTCAAGCTCGCATTTGCCATCGGCGGAGGAGTGGTCGGTGGCTTAGCCTACGGCTTCTCCGGAGGCAGTGAGCAGACGGCAAAGAACATCTGGATTCCCAGCATGTACGGCACCTATATCATTACGCCCGATCACCTCAAAGGTGATAAGCCGATCCGGTTCCTCGGCGTATCCGCTGAGCCCGCCCGAGAGGCCGGCGACTACACCCCTCAAGAGCCGCTCCCTCTGCCATTGGAACCGATCAAGTAGCATGAAACCGGTCATCGGAGTCACGCCCGACTTCAATGCCGGCGATCGCAAGGAATGGGGCGGCAAGGAGCCCACGTATTTTCTTCGGGCCCGGTATGTCCGCGCCATTGAAGAACTGGGCGGAGTGCCGGTGATCCTGCCCCTCGTCGCGGATCGTGCGGCGCGGCGGCGTCTTCTCCAGAACATTGACGGGCTGCTACTCACGGGTAGCGGCCCGGACCTGGATCCAACCCTTTACGGGGAATCACAACAATACCGTTTCCCCATCGTCGCGGCACGACGGTCCAGCTTTGAACTCGACCTGGTCCTCCTCGCCATCCGCAAACAGATGCCAACCCTCGCCATTTGCGGGGGCATGCAGACCATGAACGTCGCCTGCGGGGGAACGCTCTACCAGGATCTCCCTGCCCAGGTGGATGATGTCCTCCAGCACCGGCAACAGACACCGGCCGTGCAGGTGTCTCACAGCATCACCATTGCACCGGGCAGCCTGCTCGACCGCATTGTGAAACGCACGCGGATGAAGGTGAACAGTTCCCATCATCAATCAGTGAAAACGGTCGGGCGCAGCCTGGTCGCCAGCGCCACCGCCCCTGACGGGATCGTCGAGGCCATCGAACACCCACGGCACCCATTCTTCCTGGGCCTCCAATGGCATCCGGAATTTCTGTTCGAACGCCACGTGTTGCACCGGCGGCTGTTCCAGATGTTCCTACGGGCCGCCTCGCGTCGTCCATCACACTAACCCTCGCCCGCATTTCGCGGGACCAACTCCTGACACGGAGCTCATCAGCCAGCAGAAGCGATCTGGACGTGACGCCACCGGAGAGAGGACACTTGCGTGGGCAATCCGCTGTTTCGCACAAAGTCCATCACACAAATCCTTGCAGATTCTGACGCCCCCGAGCATCGCCTGAAACGGAGCCTCACCGCCTGGGACCTGACCGGGCTTGGCATCGGCGCTATCATTGGTACCGGCATTTTTGTCCTGATCGGCACGGCCATCGTGGGAGATGCCCACCGCCCCGGAGCCGGACCGGGCATTATCCTTTCGTTCATCCTCTCTGGTATCACCTGCGCGTTGGCGGCCCTCTGCTACGCCGAATTCGCGGCGATGATTCCGGTGGCAGGCAGCGCCTACACCTACTCCTACGCCACGCTGGGAGAGTTTTTGGCCTGGCTGACCGGTTGGAACCTGATCTTGGAGTATGGAGTGGCCTGTGTGGCCGTCGCGATCGGCTGGTCCGGCTACTTCAACAACATCCTCAAACTTTGCGGCCTCGAACTGCCCTACTGGGCGACACATCCCCCGGGCGCAGATGGCGGCATTGCGAACTTCCCGGCCGCCATCATCGTCCTCCTCGTCACCGGCATCCTGATCGTCGGTGTCAAAGAAAGCGCACGGGCCACCTGCGGGATTGTGTTGGTGAAGCTCGCCGTCATTGTGTTCTTCATCGCGGTCGGCAGTTCTTCCGTCGATACGGCGAACTGGTCTCCCTTCATGCCCTTCGGATTTTCAGGGGTCGGTGCCGCCGCAGCAATCGTCTTCTTTGCCTACATCGGCTTCGATGCCGTCTCGACAACCGCGGAGGAGGCCAAGAATCCCCAGCGGGATCTGCCCATCGGCATCTTTGCATCCCTGGCCATTTGCACACTGCTCTACATTTCCGTCGCCGCAGTCCTGACGGGGTTGGTGCCCTTTTCGAAAATCGACATCCACGCACCCGTGGCCGAAGGGCTTCGTGTCGCTGGATTCAAGTGGGGCGCCGCACTCGTGGCCGTGGGGGCAGTGGCGGGAATAACCAGCGTCCTGGTCGTGATGATGTTAGGCCAAATTCGCGTCTTTTTCGCCATGTCCCGGGACGGGCTGCTTGGCCCCTGGCTCTCCGGCGTCCATCCCAAATTCCGAACACCACATCACGCAACCTATTTGACCGGCGTCGCGGTCGCCATCATGGCGGCCTTGATTCCCATCGGCGAAGCAGCCGACATGACCAATATCGGGACGCTCTTCGCCTTCGTCCTTGTCTGCGTCGGGATCATTGTGCTTCGGTATACCAACCCCGACCATCCCCGGCCATTTCGCATGCCCTTCATGCCAGTCATCCCCATATTGGGCGTCCTCTCCTGCCTGGGATTGATGTATTTCCTGCCCTGGTTGACCTGGGTCCGGTTTTTTGTCTGGACGATCATCGGCATCGTCGTCTACGCGACGTATGGCATACGGCGCAGCAAACTCGCCAAAAGTTCGGCCCTTGAACAGAGCGGTAGCCCTCGACGCGCATGACGCCGCTGCATGAAGAATTCGAGAATGGAAGAATTAGGATGACGCTTCGGTCGGAGCGACTGGATTAACTTTTGGTGCGGCTGCGACAGGCGCCGCAGCAGGGGCGGGAGCCTGGGCAACCGGTTTCGCGACAGGCGCCGGAGATGCGGGCGCCGCACTCGTGGCTCCGGCAGCAGCGGGAGCAGCCGTGGCTGCTGCTGGCGAAGCGGCAGGCTTTGGAGGGGCGGCGGGTTTCGGCGGAGCAGGCCGTTCGGGCTTAATTCCACCCTCCCACGAAGGGCCTGAATACATATCAGCAGCCAGCCCTTTGCCCTTCCATTTTTCTTCGAAATCTGCGGCGGCCTTGTTCGGAGTTTCCCCCGCACCCACCACATCATTCCATGGATAGGCGCGTGGCCCGATCTGACATCCCGTTTCCGTCCGCCTCAAATACAAGGCGATCGGATTCCCTCGGTAGGGCCCGAGATAGATATGCACCGATCCCACATATTCAAGCAATGTGGCCACCATGCCTCCAAGAAGAGGTGCATGATGCCATAAGAGGCATAGGGAGGGCAAGAAGGACCTACTCCCCCCTGCTATTCGGGCCACCCCGATCAGGAGTGGACGGGACGCTCGGCCGACGGACGTGAGCGAAGCAGGTACAGCCCTCCGATGAGGAGGATGATGACGACCACATTCAGGCCGACATCCATGAGGTATTGCTGAAAGAGCTCGTGCCTGCTTTCCTTGGCCACCGCTTCAAGCTGGTAGGACAGTTCCGCGCTGGCCGTGAGCAATCTCCTGGTGCAGGCAATGATGCCCACGGATAGATACGGTTCCAATTCCAGCACTTCCGTCTGGAGAAATCGGACCACCGTACGAAACAGTTCCAGGAGAATGATGACCAGAAGCAAATCGTTCAGTAACTTGAGCGCGGCAGGCAAGAGCGCAAGCTGAGCGGGTCGGGCCAGGAAAATGTACCAGGCATGGACGAAAATAATCAGGCACAGCGCAAGCAGACTGAACCCGGCCGCGACATACCCGAGCCGGTCCAGTTGATCCATGAAACCAAGCCACCAGCGCATACTGGGGCGATGAAACTTCTCATCTGACCCCGGCATACTTGGGGAGGACATTACGCCTGCCCTGCGGGACCAGTCGGCATAGGATCCCCTTTCTCCGGCGGTTGGCCAAACCTCAATCCATGCACCGCGCCAGCTGTAATGATGTGCCCGCAACAGTCGATTCCCTGCAGGCCAGCTCCTCCATCCATCACCATGAGCCGCAAGCCGCACGAGTCCGGAAACTGCCGCTTCTCCTCCAGCATCGCGCCTGGCAGGAGCGAGCCACGCTTGCGGCCTCTCGACGGCAAGATCTCCGGGACCACATCTTCTTCCGTCAACTCATGGCCGCAACAGAAAATTTTCTGGAATCCCTCGCCGCCCCCTGCGCACTTGACGACCAACCCGCAGGAGTCGGGAAACCGTTTGCGTTCGTCGAGAATATCACCTTTCTTCATCACCGCACCTCGTCAGGAGTTGAATCTGGCCCTGCCACCGAATGGCTCAGACATGGGTCACGGGTGAATCGGACACCGCCACCGCCTGACCGTGCTCCGGCGTTTTCGGCTGAGGAACACGGGCATAGGCTTTGTGCCACGATTCCAACAACATTTTATGCGTGCGACAACCTACCACCAGACGGGCATCGGAAATGGTGACCGGCTTGTACGGATACAGATAGCGTGACTTGAGCCGTGCCACGCGGGCCAGGGACTGCTCCACACGTTCCTGCGTGATCCGACCGTCTCGAACCGCGCGCTCCATCGCCTGCATCGCGGTCTGAACCCGATCCTGATCCTTGCAGATCAACAAGACATCGCAGCCGGCGACAAACGCCCGCACAGCCGCCTCGCCGATTCCATCGTGATCGATAATGGCGTGCATCTCCAAGTCATCCGTGAAAACGACTCCGTCATAACGGAACTCTTCCCGCAGCAACCGCTGAATGACCGCAGACGAGAGGGTGGCCGGGGCATCGGGATCCAGGACTCGATACAGCACATGCGCAGTCATCAGGCTGGCCACCCCGGACCGGATCGCGTGCTGAAAGGGGGGGAACTCCGTGTCCCGGAGTCGCTGAAGTCCCGCATCCACCACAGGCAGCTCCTTATGCGAGTCGGTCGAGGTGTCGCCATGGCCGGGGAAATGCTTGCCGCAGGCCACCACCAGGTTGTCCTGCAAGCCGCCGATGGTGGCTTGCCCCAACTCCGCGACGAGTTCGGGATCTGCGCCGAAGGCCCGGTCGCCGATCACCGGATTGTCCGGGTTACTGTTCACATCGAGCACGGGAGCCATATTCATATTAATGCCAACGGCTCGCAGCTCCTTGGCGATCGTCGCCGCAGCCGAGTAGGCCAACTCACTGGAGTTGCACTGCCCCAATTGCGCACAGGGAGGGAAGATGGTGAATTCAGCAGGGAGACGGGACACGCGCCCCCCCTCCTGATCGATCGCGATCAGCAGGGGCGACCCGGGCGACAGCTTTTGCAACCCGTTCGTCAGATCGACGATCTGCTGCACCGATTCGAGATTGCGTCGAAAAAAGATCACCCCGCCCGGCGTGTAGGCTTTCATGAACGCGGCCAGATCCTTGCTGACCGTGGTCCCCGTGAACCCCATCATGAAGAGCTGACCGATTTGCTCACGTAACGTCATATGACCCAACTCCGAGGAACTGGTGAGAAGCGACTGATGGAGGTTGACTGGTCGACCGACACCCTGTCTTACGGCAAGGTGCGGTCGAGCAGGAACTGAATCAGCAGGCGCGTACCAATGCCGGTGGGGCCCTTGGGCAGATAGGCCCGTTCCCGCTCGCTCCAATCGGTACTGGCAATGTCCAAGTGGATCCATGGACAGTCGCCCACAAATTTGCTCAAGAACAGCGCGGCGGTGATCATGCCACCCCCACGGCCGCCGATATTCCGCATATCCGCCACATCGCTGCGGAGTTGCTCAAAGTATTCATCCCAGAGCGGCATCTCCCACACACGCTCTCCGGCCCGCATCCCGGCGTTGCGAACCTGCTCCTTCAACTGATCGTTATTGCCGAACATCCCAATGGCGAACTGGCCGAGGGCGACGATACAGGCGCCGGTTAAGGTCGCAATGTCGAGCAACACCGCAGGTTTGTACCGAGTGGCGTAGGCCAAGGCATCAGAGAGAATTAGCCGTCCTTCGGCATCCGTGTTCTGGACCTCAACGGTTTTGCCGGATAGCGTCTTCACCACGTCGCCAGGCCGCATCGCGCGCCCGCCCGGCATATTCTCTGCCACCGGCAGGATACTCACGAGGTGGAGTGGCAACTTGAGCCGTGCCGCAAGCGCATCGAGGTAGGGGCGGTTATCCTTAACCGTCCGCGGCGCGTTAGGATAACGCGCCCTGCCTGGCCTCTCACGGCACGCCCGGGCCCAGGTTCTTCTCCAGGAAGGCGACCACGCTGTTGAAGATCTGCACCCGGTCCTTCTCCCGGCCGAAATTGTGGCCCACGCCGCCGAGGAACAGGCTCTCGGGCTTGCGACCCTTCTTGAACTCGAACGCCTCTTCCAGCTGATCGGAGCGGAACCGCTTGTGACAGGACTGGCACTCGGTCAGCGGGTCGGAGAAGACGCC
>WBZQ01000358.1_pt1 | contig 37909 bp, 43 predicted proteins | sample 5204251 | NCBI WGS metagenome assembly WBZQ01 (sample SAMN12412402, study PRJNA552823) | activated sludge metagenome | isolation source: activated sludge from nitrification reactor of wastewater treatment plant... | place: USA: Virginia | collected 2017-09 | reverse complement strand
AGCAAAGCCCAGGTTTCATCGGATATATCGTGACGGCGATAGGCAGGTACAGGGTTCCTCATGGAGCCTCCTTCTTCGGCCCCTTGATTCTCTCATATCTCGAATCTCGTGACTACACTATCTAGCAGGATCGTGAAAAAGGCCGCCAGCTTTGTTCTCGTGTCGCTCTGGGCCTCAACGTACCGCAAGGGTACGCCTCGTCCCAAGACACTGCCGGCTCACCGACTCGCCGGCGTCCACAAACGTGGCGCTCATGATGCTTCGCGCCGTGGACCTCGCTGCGGCCGCGTTGGACGGCCTTTTTGACGATCCTGCAAGCGCTCTGAATATCTCCCCAAACTCACGCATCAGTTTTTTACCCAAGCATCGCTATGGGCCTTTGGCGCTGTTGAGAGAACGGCGATCACTCCTGTCTCAATTTTTCTTACCTGCAGGCTCCTCACCATCCATCCCACTTACCATATTGATGCGGTGAGCCAGACAGCCGGCACCGAACCCGTTATCGATGTTCATCACGCCGACCCCGGCGGCGCAGGAATTCAGCATCGTCAACAACGCAGCCAGCCCGCCAAAATGTGCGCCATAGCCGCGACTGGTCGGCACGGCAATCACCGGTTGCCGTACTAATCCTCCGACGACGCTCGGAAGCACGCCGTCCATCCCGGCCGCCACAATGATCGCTCGCGCGTCATGCAAGCGTTCTTGTTGGCCGAGCAGCCGATGCAAGCCGGCCACGCCCACATCATACAGGGTATCCGTGTTACTACCCATGATATCGGCCGTCACGCGCGCTTCTTCGGCGACGGGAATATCGGCCGTTCCGGCCGTGACAATCAGCACGGACCCTCGGCGCACCAGCTTGGGGGGCACAATGGCCACCACCCGCGCCGCCTCGTGATAGGTCGCCCGCTTGCTCATCCGCAGCAAGGCGCGCGCCACGGCCGGCTCCGCCCGTGTTGCCAACAATGAATTATTCTTCCGCAGCAGGGTCTTGGCGATGGCCACCACCTGCGCCACGGTTTTTCCTTCGCAGAAAATGACTTCAGGAAAACCCTGTCGAAACGCCCGGTGGTGATCGAGGGAGGCAAACCCCAAGTTTTCGTACGGCAGCGTGCGCAACCGGTGCAGCGCATCCGGTACCGCCACGGCGCCCTGCTGAACCTCCATGAGCAATGCCCGCAACTGATCTTGATTCATGATAGGGCCTTTTCTTCCTTGGCTTCGCGCTCCATCAGGTCACCAACCGCCTGACGGCAGGATTTGTCGGCGAAGAGGACCGCGTTGACCTCCTGCACGATCGGCATATCCACCCCGCACCGTTGCGCCAACCCCAACGCCGCCTTGGCCGTACGAACACCTTCGGCTACGGCCTGCATACTCGCAAGAATTCCCTCCAAGCGTTCGCCTTTTCCCAACCGTACCCCGACTGAATGATTGCGACTCAACGGGCCCGTGCAGGTCAGGATGAGATCTCCCACCCCCGACAATCCGTAAAACGTCCGCGGGTCCGCGCCCATGGCCAGACCGAGGCGGATCATTTCGGCCAACCCGCGCGTGATCAAGGCCGCGCGCGCGTTGTGGCCGAGTTCCAGCCCGTCCACCACGCCGGCAGCCAGAGCCATCACATTTTTCAGCGAGCCGCCGAGTTGGACCCCGATCAGGTCGTCATCCGCATAGACCCGAAACGCCGGCGTCATGAACAGAGCCTGGATCGCCTTAACGGCTCCGGCATCCTGGCCGGCAAGGCACAGCGCGGTCGGCTTTCCTTGACTGACTTCACTGGCGAAACTGGGACCAGACAAGACCATCAACGAGCTCCGCATGTGTGGAGGCAGAACATCCTGCATCACCTGCGTCATCAGTTCGAGCGAGCTTTCCTCAATGCCCTTGGTTGCGCTGACGAAGGGAACCGATTGTGGCAGAAGAGGACCGATCCGGCTCAAGACCAGTCGCGCGACGTGCGACGGCACGGCGAAAATTACGCAGTCGGCCCCTTCCAATGCGTCGGACAACAGATTCGTGGCGGTCAACGTAGGCGGCAGCCGTACTCCCGGCAAAAACACGACGTTTTCACGCCGTTGCTCAACGGCCTGCACCACCTCCGCTTCATGCGCCCACAGCCACACGGAGATCTGCTTCTCGGCTAGATGCCGGGCCAATGCGGTGCCCCAGGCACCGGCGCCGATGACCGCTACCCGTTGACTTGATGATCGCGTCATGGACGCGGATTATAGGAAGGGGTCTGGAAGGGTGTCAACGAAGGCATCCGGCCCGTTCGCATCGGCACTGGAATTCCGTTCGCGCAGAAGGTAGGCTGCAGGTCCACGAGGAGCCAGCGTCATGAAGCCCTGTCCAGCCTGCGGACGTGCCCTACCTGAAATCAATCGCTACTGCACCTACTGCGGGACCGGCGTGGCCGGCGACACGAAAGGGACGGCGATGCCGCAGCCTTCGGGGCTGGCCAGAGAGCAGCTGAATCTCCACATCTTGTATGGCATGGTCACGGTGTTGATCGTGTCGGTCATCATGCCGCCCTGGGAAACGCCCCCCTCGCAACCGGCAGCCTTTCTCGGCTTTCACTTCATCCTTTCGCCGCCGCACCCCGATGCCATCGTCAGCCGTTTACTGCTCACAATCGAACTCACCACGACCGCTATCGCGGGGCTGTACCTGTCGTTTCTTTTCCGGTCGAAGGGATGACCGCACGAGACTCAGGGCAGGGGCTCTGTTAGTCCAACGCGAGGGTCAGGCATTTGGCAGCGCCGCCTGATTTCATGAACTCCCCCAACTCCACATCATGGGTGCGATACCCACGGTCCTGAAGGACGCGCGTCGTTCGAGGGCAGCCGGCTGGGATCACGATGTGTTTGCCGACGCAGACAGCATTACAGGCAAACCGAATGGCCTCCTCTTCAGGCACCGCAAGCCGCTGTTCCTCGGGTATCCGTTGCGCAATGGCGGCCAGGCCATAGGCATCGAATGCGAACGGAAAGTACAACAGCTCTCCGCCGCTGAGGGGACAAAAGCAGGTATCGAGGTGATAGAACCGGCCATCGATGAGTTCAAGCGGAATGATTTCACGCTGAAACATTTCGCTCAACTTCGGAAACGACCGGATGTCCGATCGCTGCCGATACCCACCGAACCAGGTGTCCGGAAATCCCAAGAGGTCGCCGGCGCCTTCAAAGTACAGCGACTCCTCGAGCGTCAAGACTTCGTACCCATGCTCGCGGAACCATTGCGCGAAGTACACTTCTTCACGCCGACGCTCAGGGTAACGAAACCGGCTGATCACGACACGGCGGCCGGCAACCACTCCGGCATTGGCCGTGAAAACAAGGTCCGGCAGGCCGGGCACCGGCTGCATCCGCTCGACGCCCACGCCCACATCCTGCTCCAGCACGTGCATCAGCCTCTGCCATTGGCTCACCGCGCGCGAGGGAGCCACCGCATTCTCACGCCGCATCCAGGGGTTGATTTCGTAATCGATCTGAAAATATTCTGGAGGACAGACCAGGAACCGGCTCATAGACGCCACCCGAGTTCACGCGCCAACTCTTTGAGGAAGGAGGCGGCGTCCATCACGAGGCCGACGGCTTGGAAACTGCCCCGGTCCGCCAGTTTGGTCGGCACCGAAGGATTGACGTCGACGCACACGGTGGGAACGGAGGCGGGCAACAAATTGCCGGTGGCGATCGCGTGTAATGTGGACGCCACTAGAAGAGCCAGCCCGACGCCCTGCACTTCCGCGCGCATCGCCTCCTGGGCCTGCATGGAATCGGTCAGCACGCCGGGCAAGGGGCCATCGTCACGAATGGTACCGGCCATCACGATCCTGACGTTGTGGCGTACGCAGGCCGCCATGATGCCTTCAGTAATGACCCCGGAGCGCACGGCCTCGTGAATGCTGCCGATCGCGCGAATCCGGTTGATCGTCCGCAGATGATGTTCATGCCCATGTGGAACGGAACGACCAGCGGACAAGCCATACCCGAGAGACGTCCCGTACAATGCGGCTTCCATATCGTGTGCGGCCAGCGCATTGCCGCAGAATAAGACGTGGATAAAGCCGGCCTCGATCAACCAAGTCAGCGCTTCCCGGCCTCCGGCATGTACGATTGCCGGCCCGCCCGCCAGCAGCACCTTGGTGCCGGCCTGTCCCTGCCGAGAGCCGGCGCGCAACTTCAGCATGCGTTGCGCGATATCGGCAATGACCGGCTGATGCGGCCGCTCGGAGGACACCACAGACTCCATGAACCCGAACACGTCCCGCTCCCGGGGACGGGCCAGCGGCGTCACCCTGATGCCTTCTCTCCCCGTCACGATTAAATCGCCCGCCCGCACCGACCCCATCGGCAGCGTTCTGGCGCGAGCCTTCGCCGGATCGACACAAATGCCGAGATCCATCTCCATGCCCTCGACCTCGACCCAATCGCCATCAAGGCGGATCTGGGTCGGCAAATGCGTCGTGGCATAGAACTGATCCGGGAATATGCCGGCCGCCGGAGCCGGCTCGAACCGGCAATCGGAGTCCCGCTCGACGGCGGCGCCATGCGGTTGAATGGCTTGGAGAATCTCGGCCAACAGCCGGCTGGAAGAGGCGCGCACGACAACCCGTGCTTGTGAAGGCGCGTCTCTCGTCGCCCCAATGTTCACATCCTGCAGATCAAAGGTGCCGCCCATCATCAGAATCGTGTCCAGCACCTTGGCCAGGATCAACGAATCGATGATGTGGCCCTGGAGAAACACCGTTTCCTGCAAGGCAGTCATGACGGATCTCCTGAACGCTCGTCCACAGTGGTAGCGGCATCGCCCCTGAGTGATCTCTGCGTATCATAATTCTACCATTAGTCAGGAAGGATGGCCCGCGTTACGCGTTCGTCTTCACGATCTCTCGCAGCACGCTGGTGGCATAGGAACCGGGGGGAAGCCAGAACGAGAGGGTTAGCACCGACCCCTCCAGCGACCAAACCAGATCATTCAGACGCACGCGCAGAGCCCGCCGCTCACCGCGAAATCCGCATTCAGACCCGGCTTTCGACAAGAGATCCGGCGTGGTTCCCAATTCGGCAACGACGGCCCGCTCAATATCGCCCGGCACACCGGTCGCCCAGGGCGCACGGGAACCAAACAACGGTCCCGTCGGGCTGATGTCGAATCGATCCGCCCGCAACTGTTCTACCTCCGGCTGCTCCACGGGAAAGCAGGCGCCGTTGTCAGACTTCATGGCCCAATCACCGAGCATTACCCGGTCGATACTCTCGATTCGCTTCGCAACGATGCGATTGAACACGTACGACTGATAGGCATTCATGAACCAGATGCGTTTGGAACGCGGCATTTTCTTGCGGCGGTCGGCATCCTGCAGCAACTCAGCGCCCAGTTGGAAATTGGTCCCCGAGCGTCCCTGTCGTTGCGGGCCGAAATAATTGGGCACGCCGCGCCGCACCAGTTCATCAAACAGCCGGCTCAGCGATTCCTCGCTCCCCTCCCGCACATCCCGCACGACCAGCCGGAATTGATTTCCGGCATGGTGGCCCTTGCGCAGTCGATTGCGGTGACGCCCCAAAACCTCCACGCTGAGCAGCCGCTCGTCGGTCGACAACGCGGCGACGGCTTCGGCCTTCACACCCTGTAAGGACAACATCTGCGTCGTCACGGCCTGCGCGTCCTTCAGCCCGGCCACACCGATCGTCTGCGCCTTCACATGGAGTTGCGACGAGAGTCGCAGCACGAGATCGGGCGTGGACAACCCACGCTTGGTGATTTTGATATAGAGATGCTCTCCCTCGCCACAGGGCAGATACAGGGGACGCTCTTCGACGCAGAAATCTTCCGGGGTGCTGCGAATGCGTCCACCAAGCGCGGGGACAGACGCAGTCAAATAGGGCACCATGTCATCGAGCCAGGAGGGTGTCGGCATGAGGTTCCTTTATCATTCTTGAACGATTACACTTCACGTCATTTGGTTAGGCTCGGCCATCACCCGTGTTATACTGCACTCGGATAGTCTCCGCCGCCGATTATCCCGCTGGATGCGATCCCCATGCGTAAACACGTTGCTCCTACCATCTGTGCCATGTTCCTCTGTTTCTGCGCGATCACGCTCGCGCTGATTTCGTCGGCGACGGCGACCGCCCGGTCCATCGGCATCGACATCTTTGCCCAGCTCACCCAACACATCAAACGCCAGGCTGACACCGACAAGCAGGCCTTTGCCATCGCCAGCCAGTGCATGAATGTGTTTTACAAACAACAGCGGCAGAAGCCTGCCCCGCCCGCCGTCCAACAGATCGCCTGGATCCCCTCGGAATTCTCTGCGTTCCCCGCCGCGGAATCAGACGCGCAAGAGGCGGATTGCCGCAAACGGTATCCCGAAGGACTCGATGCCGTGCGCAAGGATTTTCAACGCACTCAGGCGCTGCTCTCCCTCAGCCTGACCTTCTACGAATTCGCCCTGGTCGGTGACGGCGACGACAATTCGTTATACAGCGCCCGCGAACTCCACGACATCCTTGTGGCACTAGACCTCGCCGCCGAACCATCCCTGGGAGCCGCGGCCCATCTGCGTGCGCTGACTGCGCAATTCGATGTCCTGCACGAAGCCCGTGGCATGGAAGCGCTCATGACCGGTATGGGCAAACTCTACGATCAGGGCTATCGAGTCACCACCGCAGACAAAGCGCACTTGAATCGAGTGATGGAATGATCTCCACGCTGATGCGATGGCAAGAGCTCGCGCGCGTCTGGATCGGCCATTGGCTCAGTCGCCCGTTTCACCATCTGTTCAATCTGATGCCTGGCGTGGAGATCGGTTTATCGGCAACCGTCGTGACCCGGCTTCCGCTCACTCATGCGCCCCTGGCCGGACGACGCGCGGTGCATATGAGCGATCTGCATCTGGATCGCTACCGCCCGCGGCATCGCGCCCTGATTCGCGCGGTGGCGGAGCTGAAGCCGGATTGGATCTTCATCACCGGCGATTTGGTGAACGTCCTGGATGGACTTCCCCATCTGCTGCGCTTTCTCACCGAACTGCGCCGATTGGCCCCCGTCTACGTCACCCTCGGAAACCACGATCACTACAGCGGCATCCATGTCGATGAGTTTGCCGAGCAATTCGACCGCCGCAAGATCACGTTGCTGCTCAATCAGGTGACCTTCCTCCCGATGGCGGACGGGGAGCTAGCCATCGTCGGCCTTGACGATCCGTCGCTCCACCGGGCTGATCTCCGATGCATTCCGTCCACACGACCGGGACGCTTCACCCTGATTCTCGCGCACGCGCCCAACATTCTCGATCAACTCACCCCAGCGCACCATACCGATCTCACGCTCTGCGGACACAGTCACGCCGGGCAATGGCGGATTCCCTACGTCCCGACATTCTGGCTACCGCCCGGTTGCCATGGACGGACCAACGGGATGTATGAGAAGCAAGGCCATCGCCTATACGTGAGTCGCGGGTTGGGCTGGTCGGTCATCCCGATGCGACTGAACTGCACGCCTGAAATCGTACTGCTGGAGTGGACTGCCTGAACCATCCCACTGCCACACGCCAGCCGATCACGACCGATCAGCGAATCCGCTCCAACGCTTCACGCGCCCGGCTCCGCACGGTCTGATCCCAATCTTCCTTACTGACATAGGCCAGTTTGTCTTTGGCCACAGCTGCTCGCAAACGACCGAGGCCCAACGCCGCACTGGAACGCACATAGGCATGGTCGTCTTCCAACGCCGCCAGAAGATGCGGCACGACCGTCTCATCCCCGATCACGCCTAGGTGGCTGGCCGCCATGCCTCGCACCTGATGTTGCTTGTCACCCAGCGCGCGCTTGAGCGTCGTGAGAAATAATTCCTGAAAGCGCGGAGCAATTGCCTCAAGCCCGGCGCGCTGGTACTCGTTCAGTTCAATCACCGCAAACGCCAGCTGGAGCCGTTTGTCGGCGGAGGTCTGGCTCTCGAACAACGTGATCAGCCGGGCACGCTGCTGATTTCGCTTGCGGCGCGTGCGGATCTTTCCGGCCAACACCCATACCACCGCCAATACAGCGAGGACCAACGCGGCGAGAGGAATGGCTTGATCGATGATCAGATCCTGCATGTCCGGCGAGAGGCGCTTCCACACCCAGACTCCGGACACAACAAGGCCCAGCAGGAGAAACACAGCAGTCAGATTGGCTTGGCCGGATTGCGAGTGACGAGGCATGGCAGGCGACATGATAGGGGGGCGGTCCGTGCGGCGTCAACGCACGCCGCGTGAGCGACTCTTGACAGCTAACCTCACGGATGACTAGTCTTCGCCGGCGATGGACCTCCCCGACCTGAAAGACGACCCTCACCTCAAAGTGCTCCGTCCCCTGGTCGAGACCTATCTCGCATTTTGGCGCGCAGATAGCCGCCATGTGCGCTCCCTGCGGCTCACCCCGTCGCAATTCGACGTGATCGCCACCCTTGGCGACACGAAGGGAATGACCTGCGCTGAACTCTCGACCGCCACCCTGGTGACGAAAGGCACACTGACCGGCGTATTGGATCGGCTGGAGGCCAAGGGACTGATTCGTCGCACGCCGGTGGCCGACGATCGGCGCAGCACCCGCATTTGTCTCACCGGCAAAGGCGACCGGCTGTTCCAAACCACCTTTGCGGCGCACATTGCGTTTCTTCGTCCCTTTTTTCAACGGGCGCTCTCGGCCGCCGAAGCCGATCAGCTGCGCACCCTGCTCCTGCGCCTTCATCAGAGTTTTCAGGAGAAACCGGGCGCATGATCCGCCTCACGGTGCTCGGGTCAGGAACGAATGTTCATCCGACGCGCGCGGCAGCCGGGTATCTCATCCAAACCGATCAAACCTTCCTGTTGGATTTCGGACCGCGCACCCTCTCCAACCTGATGAAAAGCGGGGTCGATCGCCACACCATCACGCACATTCTGTTTTCCCATTTCCATGCCGACCATTTCGCCGACTTTATTCCGTTCTTCTTTGATGCCGTGATCTTCTGCAAATATCAGGGCGGGACCAGACCACCGCTGACGCTCATCGGTCCGCGCGGCACCGCCACCTTGATGCGGGCGATGATGACAACCTTTCCGAGTTTCGATCGCGCGCCTTTCCGCGTCACGATCCGCGAGGTATCCGATCGCAGCTTCCGGATCGGCGAGACGCGCATCACCCCCGCCACCGTCACCCATGCGCCCAAACTGCATTGCGTGGGGTACCGGATCGACTATCAGAATCGCGTGGTGACCTATTCGGGGGATTCTCAATATTGCGAGAGCCTGGTGCGGCTCTGCCACGGGGCTGACTTCGCCGTTCTCGACTGCTCGTTTCCTGAGAACCGGCCTGGCGCCGGACATTTACATGCGGGCCTGTGCGGCCGCGTGGCGCAAGAAGCCGGAGTCGACCAGTTGATCCTGTCTCATTTTTACCCGATTGCCGAACAGTATGACGTCCGGGCGCAGGCGAAAGGCTATTTTCCGGGGAGAGTCAGAATGGCGCGGGACCTGCTCAAACTGCAGGCTTAGTCCACAAACATCCTCTCCGCATTCGATAAACTAAACGAGAGAAATCCAGCTTCCAGTGGATCGATAGGGGAGGAGCTATTCAACAGTGTCCAGACACGATTAGCGACGCAGAAGCTCAAAAGGGCCATCCAGCAAGGCCGCAGCGAGTGAAGACCCGAGGCGTACCCTTGCGGTACGTTGAGGGACTGAACGATGTGAGAACGCCGCTGGGGGCCCTTTTCAGCATCCTGCGCTACAGTCCCTCTTCGCGCTGCTCACAGCCCAAGATTTCCACGAACCGCGGCAAGCGGTGCTTTTTCAGCGGCTCGTCGAGCTTATTGTAGATAGCGAGGAGATTTTTGATCATGCGAGCCAGAATGGCCCGGGTCGGGCTCTGCTGCAGGAAACGATCTTCAAAGCCATAGCCGGCTTCGGTCAGAAAGCGCGCGCAGTTTTTTTCTGTCAGCAGCGCGCCCCCGTTAAAACAATCGATAAAAATCTTGTACCGATCTGATTCGAACTTCACCAGGAAATGGCCGGGCATCCCGATCCCGTGCACCGGCAACTGCAACCGCCGGCCGATCAGCAGATAGACAGTCGAGAGGCTGATCGGGATACCGGTCCTGCGATCGATCACGCAATTCAGATAACTGTTTTCGACCTCGTAGTAGTTCTTGGTGTTTCCTTTGAATCCGGCTTCCGTAAACAGGTACCGGTTGAGCGCCTTGACCGTCTCTTCGCTGGACACCCGGGATCCGATCTGTTCCCGGACATCCTGCGCCATTCGATCCAGTTGACGCCGGTAGGCCTGCACGTCCAGCGTGGGATAGGCATACCGCGCGAGGATGAACGCCCCGGTTTCCAGATCGACCTGGTCATCGGGAAACGCGATCAGATCGCGAAGCTCTTCTTCCAACCTCGCGCCACGGATTTCTTCCAAGACGGTGACGATGCGGTCGGCCATCTCCGGCTGTTCGATTTCCGCTTCCTGGAGCAACGGAACAGCGCAGTCGCCGAAATCAATCAGTTTCCCGCTGATCGTTTTGACGATCCGTTCATCCTCGTCACCAAGGAGTCGGATCAGGGCGCGGATTTGGCTTTCGTTCACGAACATGGAAGATCCCCGGTGCGTAACCGTGCTCACCCGATCGCCCGCCGGAAGGCCCGCGCACCACCATACAGACAGATCGCATCGAACAACACCATCACGCCGATCACCATGCCGACATGAGGCAACGCCTCGGCCCATCCCTGGAGAATCAGCGGACGGACGGCATCAATGGCCCAGGTCATCGGATTGAACTGGGCGAGAAATCCCATCCAGCCAGGCATGGCGGCCAGGGGGACTAACGCGGAGCTCAAGAAAATCATGGGGAGCGAAAGGAAGCCGAGCACGGAAAAGAAGTCGCCGTGGCTCTTGACGGAAAAGGCCATGGCCATCGAGATGGCGGTTAAGCCCACCCCGAACATCATGCCGATGAGCAAAATCGTCGCGACGCCCGCCAAGCCGGTGACCGGATGCACGCCGAACAGCCAGGCCACCGCCAAGATGACCAGAACCTGCAGCGACGTGATGGTCGTCACAAAAATGAACCGGCTCAGAATGACTGAGGTGCGGTGAATCGGCGTGGACATCAGCCGTTCGAGAAAACCGTTTTCCTTATCGAACAGGAGATCGACGCCGCCGGCCAGCCCGTTATTCAGCACCGTCATGACCACCACCCCGGCGGTCAAAAAACTGATGTAACTCGATGACTGGGTCACCTGCAGGTCCGCCGCGCGTTGGAACAGGTTGCCGAAGAAGATCAGCCAGAACAACATCGGCTGCACGAGCGTAAACAGCATGCTGAACTTTTCCCGGCTCAGCCGCCGCACCCAGCGCATCGTCAGCGCCCGAATCTCCTGCGAATATTGTTTCATACCCCGGCCTGCATGCTCCTTGGCAACAGTTATGAGTCCTCGGCCTTCGGCTGGTCGTCCTTGATAGATCGCCCGGTATGGGCAATAAACACGTCATCCAACCGTGGACGATGATAATCGATAAACTCCAGCTGACAGGTCAGGCGATTCGCCGCGTCAAGGATAGCCGGCAAAGCTTTTTCGGGGGAATCCACCCGAATGTCCAGCCCATTTGTGGTGGTTGTGACTGCACGAATGGCCGGAAGGTCTCTGATGGCCGTCGCCAGCTTCTCGACGCGATCATGTTCGCGCACCGTCAGCGACACGAGGTCTCCGCCCAACCCGACTTTCAGTTCGTTGGGAGCGCCCAGCGCTTTGATCCGTCCCCCGTCGATGATGGCGATCCGGTCGCACAGTTGATCGGCCTCATCCAAATAGTTGGTCGTCATAACCACGGTGATTCCGCGCTCCCGCATGGCCCGCACATGGTCCCAGATACGCAACCGACTTTGCACGTCCAGCCCCAGGGTCGGCTCGTCAAGGAAGAGAATTTTGGGATCGGGCAATAACCCGCAGGCAATGTCCAGCTTGCGTTTCATGCCGCCGGAGTAGGTCTTCGCGGGACGGTCGGCCTGCGGCTCCAATTCCACCAATTTTAACAACTGGGGAATTCGTTTCGCCGCATCGTCCACGGAGAGATGATAGAGGTCGGCCAATAATTCGAGATGTTCCCGACCCGTGAGAAACCGGTCTATCGCCCGCTCTTGCGGGACATACCCGATGGTCTGCCGGACGCGATCCGCATCCTTCACGGAATCCAGGCCAAAAATCCGAGCCGATCCGGAGGTGGGATTCAGCAGGGTAATCAAAATCCGAAGCGTCGTGCTTTTCCCTGCCCCGTTCGGCCCGAGGAGGCCGAAAATTTCTCCGGTGTAGACCTGAAACGAGAGGTCCTCGACAGCCCGTACCTTGTCGTACGTCTTGCCTAGGTGGGATACGTCAATAGCGACCGGACGCGACATCAGCCCCATCCTCCGGCGCCGCGCCGCTCCGCCAGCTTGAATTGAATCAAATCGCTCAGGCGGCGAGCCTGCTGCGGCACATGCTCTGCTTCCAGGAGGAATTGTTTTTCCAGCGGCGTACAGTCGAGATAGGTGGACAGCGAATTGACGAACACCTCGTCACTCACGTCGGGGCGGATCAAACTGTGCAGCGGAGAGGCCTCCTCATCGGCTTTCAGATATTCATCGAGCACACCCATCAAGTAGCGACGCAGAGCCTGGTCCAGGGATACCGACCCGTCGCGCGGCTTCAACGTGATACGGGCTTCGCGATAACTTTTCTCAAAGAATTCTTCGTGAATTTCGTAACGCTCGAGGCCTTGCAGGAGGATATTGGATCGACCATCGGAAAGCATTTGGACGCTTGCCAATCGCCCGACGCAACCAATGGAAAAAATCGGAGGATTCCCTTCGTACTGGTCCTCCCAGCCTTCCTTCAACAAGGCCATGCCGATGCATTGCCCTGCCGCAGCCGCATCCGCTACCATCTGGCGATAGCGGGGCTCAAACACATGAAGCGGGAGATAGGTCTTGGGAAAGAAGACGACGTTCGGCAGAGGGAATAAGGGAATGCGCTCCGGAACAGGAAATGGCTGGACCTTTCCCGCCAACTCCCGGTTCGACGGCTCGCGTTCAGGCTCAGGAAACATGGCTCACGATAGCTGATGCTTTGCAAAGTTGTCAACGTTGTCACGGGGCCACATCAGATGGAACAACATCACAAAACATGCATGGATACTGGCGTTTTATCGACTGTCCATCAAAAAAGACAGGGAGTGTTGGCGAGGCCATGTGGACTGACCTGCCGGACTGGTCGCTGATGTCCTCATGACAAAACTGCGTCTCGCATGGGTGATTGCCGTTCTGCTTCTGGCGGGAGAGCCCGCCTTTACCGTGCTGGCCGTTGCGACGGAGGAGTCTTCTCATGCCTTCGACATGGCCGTACCGGGTTATGAGTATCGGTTCCCCCGCGATCATGGAGCGCACGAACGGTTCCGGACTGAATGGTGGTATTACACCGGCCATCTCACCGCGGCCGACGGCCGTCGATTCGGCTTTGAACTCACCTTTTTTCGCCGGGGCATTCCTCCTGATCAGATTCAGACCCTGCCGTCAAAGTGGTCTATTCAGCAACTCTATCTGGCCCATTTCGCCCTGACCGACCTGAGTACCGGGCGATTCTATTATGCCGACAAAGTCAGCCGCGACGGACTCGGCAAGGCCGGCGCGGAGACGGGCCGGTTACACGTGTGGGTGGACCGCTGGTCTCTCCTGATGGAGGACCGGACGGCGCCCGGCCATCAACTTCACGCCGCGACCGACAACGTGGCGATCGATCTTACGGTCGTTCCGGGAAAACCGCCGGTCATACATGGACGGGGCGGCATCAGCCGAAAAGGCGCCGATCCCGGACAAGCTTCGCACTATTATTCGCTCACTCGCCTCTCGGCGGAAGGGCAGATTCGAATCGGCACCGAAACCGTTGCCGTCACCGGTCTCAGCTGGATGGATCATGAATTCGGCTCTGCCGATCTGGGGCAGAATGTGGTGGGATGGGATTGGTTCAGCCTCCAGTTAAGCGACTCCACGGAACTCATGTGGTATTCCTTGCGCCGCGCCGATGGATCGAGCGACCCGGTCTCAAGCGGGACCTTGGTCCTGGCCGACGGGCACATACAGCCGCTCGACGCGAAGGACCTCACCATCGAACCGTTGGCCTACTGGACCAGTCCACGTTCCAAAGGAAGATACCCGCAACGGTGGCGACTCACCGCGCCTGCGCTAGGAATGGATTTGACCGTGGATTCGCTGCTCGCAGACCAGGAATTGGATACGTCCCGCAGCACCCGCGTGACCTATTGGGAAGGGACTGTGTCTGCATCCGGTCAGGCGCGAGGTGCACCCGTGACCGGCAGGGGCTATGTCGAAATGACGGGGTATGCAGAACGCTTCACGCCGAAACTCTGACGCTTGAGCCCGCCTGAACGATGTCTCACCTTGACTCAACCGCGACGCTGTGATTAGGTCTGCGACCACTGTGATGTCCTTACGCACTCGCATGGCCACTCTCTTCCGGCTGTCGGCCTGTCTGATCGGCTTGTTCCTCCTAGCCTGCGGCAGCCGTGAATCGGCCGTGGTCTCGATCGCGCTCCATCCGTCGAACCCCAACATCGTGTATGTGGCCACGAACGACGCCGTGCATAAAACGCGGGACGGCGGGGCGACGTGGGAACAGTTTCCAGCGTTCACTGCGCGCCGCGTCACCACCCTGGCCATCGACCCGAAGCTCCCCGCCACTGTCTATGCCGGCACCATGGGCGATGCCATTTACAAAAGTCCCGACGGCGGGCAGCATTGGCTTCCCCACAATGTTGGACTCAAGGAGCACGTGTCGTTCATCAATGAGATCATTTTCCATCCCGAGAACACCGAGCTCATTTACCTCGCCACGACAGTCGGCGCCTTCCTCTCCAAAAATGGAGGACGGGAATGGGAAGAACGCATGGCTGGGATGAAGGAAGTGCACATCGTAACCTGCATCACCATGGATCACCAGCATCCCCGCGTGCTGTATGCGGGAACGACGGGCGGCACCTATCGCAGCGAAGATGGCGGCACGAGCTGGCAGAAAAAGAATAACGGGCTCATTCCCGACGAGGTGTTGAACGCGGCCATGGCGCTCGGTGTGAATGTGCTGGCCGTGGATCCGCGGAATTCCGAGGTGGTGTATGCCGCCACCACCAAGGGTCTGTTTCGATCCGTCAATCGTGGCGAGCATTGGGAACAGATCGGGCAGGGATTGTCGAATCAATTCATCAGCACCCTGGCACTGCATCCCACGGATGCCAATATTTTCTACATCGGTGGACCGGAGGGCGTGCGAAAAACAACCGATGGGGGAAAAACCTGGCAACCGCACAATGAGGGACTCACGACCACGAATATCCGCACGATCAGCCTCAGCGCCAGTGATCCCCAGCTCCTGTATCTCGGCACCAACGGGAGCGGATTATACCGATCCACCGACGGGGGCCAACATTGGATGCCGGTTCCTCTGACCGGGTCAACCCAAGCCGCACCCGCGCCATAACGAGGCGTAGAGATTGCTCGATGCCAACGCTGTTGCTGATCCGACATGGAGAAACGGACTGGAATCGATCGGGACAAGTCATGGGCAATCAGCCGATCCCCTTGAACCAGACCGGCGAACAACAAGCCCGCGCCTGCGCCGCGATGCTGGCGCATATACCCATCGCGGGCATCGTGACCAGCCCTGTCCTGCGCGCGGTGCAAACCGCCGACATCGTCGGTCGTACGCACGCAGCGCCGGTGCATCATGCCCCGGGACTGAGCGAGATCGGTGTGGGCGACTGGATCAATCGGTACTGGAAGGACTTGGCAGAGGATCCGGTCAAGCGCGACTGGTACAGAGACCCGGACCGGGCCCGGCCTTCAGGCGGCGAAACGCTCCGGGAAGTCCAACGGCGCGCGGTAGCGGCCGTCGAAGGGGCCCTCCAGATCAAGCAGGAGGGCCCCTACGTGTTTGTGTCGCACGGCGACGTCATTCGGGCGTTGTTGGCCCATTATCTCCGACTCGATTTGAATGCGCTGCGCCAGGCACGCATCGACCACGCAGGGGTCAGTGGACTCGAAGTGACCGAAGCCGAAACTCACCTGCTGTTCCTCAACCATCGACCCGGCCTCCACAACCTGGCCTAACGAGCAATGGCTCCTATACTAGTGCGCCGACGTGCCCTCCGCGCCTGTTCCGTAGTAACGACTGCCGTACCGCTTCATTTCGTCGGACAGCGCGGTCCATTCCTCGGCGGTCAAAAACGCCTTCATCTTGAACCGAAGCCCCAACAGTTTTGCCGATGAGCGCATCCGGTTGTTATTCAGTTCGTCGAGGATCTTCGTAAACTCCTCAGGCGAAGCCGAATAGTTTGCATTCAGTTCATAGAGTGCGCGATGCGCCTGGCGTTGCTGTTCCCGGGCCGACTTGATTTCGGTGATCAACTCTCCCATCACCACATTCACCTGCTTGACGGTCTCCGGATTCTTGACATGTTTTTCCACCAGACCGGTGACGTCCTGAGAAGCCTTGCTCCAGTAAGCGTCTCCCTTGGCATGCTCATAACTGCCATGGTGATGGGAACAACCGGTCAATCCGATGATCAGCATGCCGATGACAAGAAACAGGGATCGAGCCTTCATGACAACCTCCATTTAAAAATGACCGTCTCGCATGAAAACGCATTGCGCCGCAGCGCCTTCCTCCCGTAAGCTTTCCGAACACCTGACAGGGCAAGGAGTACGGGGATGGGGGAACAGAAGGGATCTCAACGCGGAACAGGGCCGGTCGAATCACTCCGGGATGAATTCCGTGGACATCTCGACGTCTTTTACAGCTGCCTCAAACTGGCCGCGCCCTACGACAGCGTCGAAAAGGCCTTGGGCACCCTCACCGCCACACTCAAAGCTTTACCGCCGGAGGAGCTGCACCGCGTGGGTATGGACCAGACGCAGCGGTGGACCTATTTTCGGCAGGCCTTCGTCGACTCAGGCCTGATCCAGAAACACCGCGGAATCATCGCAGGCCTGGCACGATCCGGTTCTCCGCTGGGCTTGCCGCCTGAATGCAATCATCTGCTCGATCTGTATCGCACTTCCTCTTAGTGCGCCTGTTCAGGAACGTGTGCGGACCCCGTTGCCCCTCTGGATGACTCATGGACGTGATGCCGCCCCCTCATGGGCCATCGCGACGTCTCTCAATTCCGTGTACACAAGCATCAGCCGCGTGTTTTCGATACGGTAGGCGACCGTGACGGTCAGTAGCCCAAAAGCGACGACGATTAATCCCACCCCGGTCACGCCGATCCCCAGCAGCACACTTCCCAATGATTCGAGCCCGCCCTGAATAACATAGGTGATGAGGAACCCGAGCGTCCCGAACCCCACCAGACTGAACCAGAGAAACGTCAAAATCGAGGACGACCAGGGCACCCGCTTCGTGCACACCATGCGGAGACCTTCAGGATCCGAGGCCAATTCGATGCAACCCTTCAGCGGCCAGGCCGTGCGGAAGCGCATCGAGAACAGACGATGGGTGGGCCGGATGATCATCCGATTCGCGTCGGGAAACACCCGCGCGACTCCATGAGGCAAACTCAAAAATCCGTTCGTATCGAAGGCGCGCAGCAGCTTCGGGAAGGTGAGGGCCACAAACCGGTCCTGCACCTGTCCGATCCCATAACCGTACCGGCTGGCATCCGACGAGAGGCGGGTGAAGTACATCCAATCACCGACGATCAATCCGACAAACAACACGATGGCAAACGCACCGGCGAGCATCATAGCCGAAACTTCCCACAGGGCTTTACGGAGAATCAAGTCTGAACAGCAGGAGATGACAGGCAAAAACCGGGAGGAACCTGTTGACTACCCATCCGTGCATTGGCTACATTATGCGCGTTCTTATCCGGCGGGTGAGGACGAGTCATCCGAGTTGCGTTCCCGCCTTCATAGATTTTTCCACGCCACACTTCTTATCGCCGTCACTTCTGCGCTGCAGAGTTGTGCGGGCAGAGCGGCGTGATTTTGCGGAGGGACGATGGATATCGCCAAAGTCGAGCGTGTGTATACCAATTATTCCGGCGTGTACGATCATATCTTCGGAAAAATCTTTCATGAGTCGCGTGAAGCCTGCGTGCGCAACCTCCGAATCCGGCCGGAAGAACACATCCTCGAAGTCGGCGTGGGAACGGGAATCGCCCTCGAATATTACCCCAAAAACTGCAATATTACGGGCATCGATCTCTCCTCAGGCATGTTGGCCAAGGCCAGACAACGCCAGTCCCATTATCATCTGGACCATGTTCGGCTGATGTTGATGGATGCCGGGAAAATGGATTTCCCGGATGATAGCTTTGACACCGTCATGGCAGCATACGTCGTCACCGCGGTGCCCGACTATCGCAAAGTCGTCAATGAAATGATCCGCGTGTGCAAGCCAGGCGGCCGCATCATCATGCTGAATCACTTCAGCAACGGCAATAAGTTGATCGCCGCCGTCGAAAAAGTCATTTCCCCCCTCTGCAAGCACATTGGATTCCGTACCGATCTGTCCTTGAACACGGTGCTCGAAGGCACCGACCTCCACGTGGCCCGAAAAGAAAAAGTCAATCCGATGAAGTTCTGGCACTTGGTGGAATGCGTCAACCGGAAGGGTTCCAAGAGCAACAACGGGAAGGGGAGCACGAACGGCAATGGCAATGGTCACCACGGGCACGTCAGCTAATTTTCGTACGGTCGTCAGGGATCCGGCACAGGCCTAGAGGTCGGATGCTGAAGACGTACTCCCTGGCCACTCGTCGCTCGAAACCACGTGTTCACCAGTCAGGCAGGTCCCTGCATACCGCTGCGTGACGACTTCGGTCACCGCTCTCAATAACTGGCCACTGGTGCGGCCACTTGCGAGTCGCGGCTGGAGCCTGATTCCAAACCCTCCCCCATCGATCGGTTCATACGCCCGTACGGTCAGCGCTGCCGTCGAGCCGGCGTTGACATCGGCTGCGGCCACCAACTCGCCTTCCCAGCACAAGGTTCGCGAAATACCGGATCGACGCGCCGTCGATTTCCATACGCACGGGAGTCCCGCCTGATCAAGTTCATCCAGCAACCACGCCACTGTGGGAGGGTCACCGGATTCAGCCTGAAAGATCCACTGAGCGGCTCCAGGGTGTAGGTCTACCTCACTGTGTGGCAATGACACCTCCTCCAGGAGTGCCTCTTCACACACCACGTAGAGGTTTCCCTCCGGATCGAACCAGAAGCGCAGGAGGCCGTCCTGGACCTCAACATGAATCATCCCGAGAGCTGTAGAATCCCCGCCGTCCTGCTCAAAGACGGAAAAATCGGACACTCCTTGCAGCGTCAGTTTGGCAATCCGGAGGATGCCGTGCAGGTGATATCGGACCACCACCGTCACGACGCTCCCTGCCGATAGGTCTCGGCTCGACTCCTCGTCGTACATCCAGCGTTTAGCCAGGTGCACGTCCATCACACGACCGCCAAGAAATCCTTGCGTGTGTGTCAGCAACCAGCGCACGTCATCGGCCGTTGTAATTGAATGTGTCATCGCGACGTGACGTCCCATAGCAGAGTGCCCTCTCTCGACACTCCTCCAGCCACTGTATCACGCGGAGGACGGAGAAAAGCGATGGAAATGTCTGTGCCGGGGAGAAGTAGGATATGCGGAATGGCGGCTAGAATAGCACCTGCTGCTGCTTGGCCTCTGCCAGTTGCCGCTCCAATTCCTCCACACGTTCCTGCAGTCGCTGATTATCGAGGCGGAGCAGGTCGAGGCGGTCCAGCAATTGTTCGCGTTGAATGTTCGTCCATTTCAGCGTGCGCCTCAAACCGGCCAGTTCGAGCTGTGCCTGCTGCCCGTCTTCAAACGCGGAACCCATGCGTACGCCTCAGTCGATCGCCATCCGGAGTGATGATGGGCAAATCGTAGCGCACTCTTGGTCAGTTGCGGAGCGATTAGTGATTTATCGACGGGGGTCGCCTAGAAACTGCGCGCATGCCGCATGGCTGTGAAGAAACTCTCCCGGACGTTTATTTGTTTTCGCGAAAGCGAAAGGGCAGGGTGTTGCGCTCGAGGCCATCGCTGGACTCCCAGCGATAATGAACCAGCACGCCGTTGGCTTCCCAGCCAGGCGGGCACAGGTTCCCGGTGCCGTAATAGTCGGCGTCGAGGACTGAAAATGGTGCGACATTCTTGATCCAATCCTGGGCATGGCCGTTGGATTCAATGTAGGACTGGAAAAAGTACGCGCCGCCGGTCAACGGCAAGTCGGGCAGAATAAAATCGATATACCCAGCTCCACGCAAGGTCAACGGCGTCGGATCGACGATATCCGTCGATAGGACGAACAGATCCTGTCCCTTCCGCCCGTTGACGGACACACTAACACGACAGTTGCGGAATTCTTTTCCGTCCGCGCAGCGGTAGTGCATCCGGATGATCACGTCCCGACCCGTGATGGCCGCGGCGACCGAATGCCGGTCTTTGTCTAGCAGATCAATCTCCGTGACCAGGATTTCGCCCAGTCCGATGCGGTCCGGGCGATCGCCGATCGACATACTCGCCTGACTACGAATCGCATCGGCATACCCTTCGACCACCGTCTGCGTTTTGCCGATTTTCGCGATCCGACCCTTCTCCAGCAGAATCGCCCGTTCGCAAAGCCCTTCGATGATACTCATATTGTGACTGACGATGAGAACCGTGCGCCCGCTTCGGCTCACTTCTTCCATCTTCCCCAGACACTTTTGCTGAAAACTCGCGTCGCCCACCGCCAGGACTTCGTCCACGATCAAAATTTCGGGTTCGAGATGCGCGGCGACGGCAAAGGCCAACCGTACGTACATGCCGCTCGAGTACCGTTTCACCGGCGTGTCAATGAAGTCTTCCACGCCGGAGAAGGCGACGATCTCATCGAATTTTCTCCGGACTTCGTCCCGCCGCATGCCCAGCATCGCCGCGTTTAAAAAAATATTCTCCCGCCCGGTCAACTCTGAGTGAAAGCCCGTTCCGACTTCCAGCAGCGAGCTGACGCGCCCATAGATATCCACGGTGCCTTTGGTGGGCTGCGTGATGCGCGACAAAATCTTCAGCAACGTGCTTTTGCCGGCCCCGTTGTGCCCGATGATGCCCAGCACTTCTCCTTGCTTGACCTCGAACGAGACGTCCTTCACCGCCCAAAACGAGGGATCTGGCTCAGACCGGCCGGAGCCCCATTGCGTGAAGGCCTTGAGGCGATGCATGACCTGATCGCGCAACGTATTGTGCTGTACGGCTGCTCCCAGTCGATAGTGTTTGGACAGCCCTTCGGCTCGGATCGCCACGGTACTCATTTAAATCACATCCGCAAAGGTGCGCTCCATCGAACGGAAATAGATCAATCCGCCGATGAGCACGATAAAGACAATGCCCAAGCTGGGAAGCGCCATCGAAAAGTCGACCTGGAATCCCGGAATCAACGCCCAGCGAAATCCCTCCACGACACTGACCACTGGGTTGAGTGCGTAGATGGCGCGCCAGGATTCCGGCACCTTACTCACAGGGTACAGGATGGGGGACACAAACATCCCGAGCTGAATGAACATGGGAAGGATGTGGCCGACATCCCGGTACCTGACGTAGAGCGCCGAGACCCAGAGGCCGGCGGCCAAGGTGATCAGCGCTCCCAGCCCGGCGAACAGCGGCAACAGGAGAATTCTCCAGGTCGGCATGACTTCGAACCAGGCCATGAGGCCGAGAAACGCGATGAAGGCCAAAAACAGATCCACTAGCGGTGCGATCGTCGCCGAAAGGGGAAGGATCAGCCGTGGAAAATACACCTTGCTGATCAGGGGAGCTTCTCCGACTAAGCTCGTACCGCCCCGGCTCAACGCCTGAGAGATATAAAACCAGGGTAACAACCCGGCATAGAGAAAAACGGGATAGGGAAAACCGTCCGAGGGAATCTTTCCCATCACGCTGAACACACCCGTAAAAATCAGCATCGTCGCCACGGGCTGGAACATGGCCCAGGCAACGCCCAGGAGCGTCTGCTTATAGCGTACGGTCACATCACGCCACACCAGAATATGGATCAGTTCGCGGTACTGCCAGAGGCTCGCCAAATCCAATTCCAGCAGACCCTTGGCCGGCTGTATGCGAACGTGGGGCAATACTACCGGGTGTGGCTGGTCGACGTTGACAACAGGCATGGCGATTTAGCGATTCCTACAGGCTTTACACATGAAACACAGCGGTGGAACGACTCTGCAGACAGACGTGAATTCTTGGGGCATCCGCAATTGATTCTAACTCGTACTGAGTACACTCCGTTATGTCAAATTTATGACGCTTGGTCAAGCTAATGCGCAAAGACAAATATTCCCGTCTTGGCGATGCCTCGTTACAGGCAATCCTCACGTATGGATGACCGGTGCTCTGCTGCGGGGACAAACGCAGAAGACACAGGCGCGTTGACTTCGTCGGTCTCAGCGAGACAATCGATGCAACGGAGTGACGGAGGACCTTAACAATCGGGTCAGCCGGACTGGAGACCGGTTATGGCGTGGAGAGGGGAGGCGTTCGAACGGCTCGCACTTCTTCTGCTGAGAGATACCGAATCGCTAATCCAGACATGTGAAGCATCCAACCTTGTCCCCCGCCGGCACCTTGCGTAAAACTCCACGCATCCATGCGGAATGGGTTCCAGTACCCGCTGCGGTAGGAATTACTTGATACTCCGCCAGGGACCGCCGTGCCCATCGTCGACTGAAAGGTGGGGCCCCTATCCGACAGGCGGCGGACATCCGCATCCCCTAACACGACGGCGTCTGCCCCCAGTTCTTTGGCTCGTTCAAGAATGCGGTCACGTAAGGTCTCTTCACTGGCATATTCACTCGTGGCGACGATGCGAGCGATTTGCACATGGCCATGATTCGGCTCGCGTTGTAACGTCGACACCGCCTCTGCCCCTGGGCGGGGTTCAAATGCCTTCGTCGTCAACGGATCAACTTGGACAGAGACACAGGCGCTTGAGAGGACTAGGCACAGGACCGCTGTGAGATGGATCGCTCGTCTGATCACAACAGAGCCTCGTGTGTTCATGAAATACTAACCGACACAAGTGTATGTGTCGCTCTCGCTAACAGCATCTTGACGACTCAGGTCGACCAAATCAACCACAAATCGGCCGCCACCGCAGCTTCTCCCCTACAAATAATCCTGCGTGGAAGGGCGCAGCCTATCCAATTTCGTACTACAATTTCCCTTCGACCAGGGTGCGAATCTCCTCCATGCGCCGACGATTCACGCCAAGGTCGCTATAGCCGGTCCTGGAAGCTGACCGGAACTGAATCGTCTTCGTTGCGTCATCAAAGACAAATTCCACATCATCGACGAACCGCAGCAAAAAGCTGGTGAATTCGTAATGGAGATATCCGTCGTTCTCCTCGACGAGTTGGGTACGAGGTAACCGATTGACGATGGTCTTCAGCGTGTCTTGTGCGTCAGCGAGATGTTGTTGATACCGATATGGCGCGATCTGGTGACTTTGATCTGTCGCCTGCGTCGACACGCAGTTAGGGCTCGAGGGGCAAGGCGCAAGTATGTTCATAGCCGCGGGTCAGGACTGTTCGGATATATACAGGACTCTAATGACCCGCGTCTCCTCTGTCAATCGCTCTCCCCTTGCAAACCATGCATCACTGATGGTCCGACGGCACTGAACGAACGCCGGCATGTGCCCCGCGAGCGATCAGCCGTGCGTGCCAACATGGCACGGCGTTCATACCCGGCTTCTCCACGAGCCGAAACGTCGCGAAACACATGAGAATCAGAGCAGGAACCTGACACAGGACAATGGCCCAATGCTCGACTGGAGAAAACGTAGCAGCCGATTCGCCCAGCAGCAGGCGGTAGGTCACAAACAACACCACGCTATGCAAAAGATACAAGCCATACGCCATTTCTCCCAACACCATCGACGCCGGCTGTTGGAGAATGCCGTAAAGAGAATTCCCGCAGGCGATAATAAGAAAGCTGCCTGCCAGCAGCAGAAGAGCCGGAATCGTATACGCCGTCGGATACACCGTGAACGTGGTCGCCAGACAGAGAATTGCGACGGCCCCCCACACGCCACGGGCAAGCATGAGCCGAATGGCAGCAATACGCACCAGCCCTGCCGCCGCAAATCCCCCTGCAAACGCATACAACGTCGGAAGCCGAACCTGCGGCATCACCATCACAAGGACCACCACAGCCGCAAGACTGACGATCACCCAGTGAATCGGAGGGCTTGTCCGAAGACAGAAGGCAGCAAGAGGCAAGCAGGCATAGAACAACCATCTCATAGGGCAACGACCACACGACTCCCGCCAGCGGGATCGTTTCCGTAAATCCATTCACGGGCACGATGCCGGGAATCGTGAACAGCAGCCGTTGCGCCGTCTGCTCGGCCACCACCGACGGTGCCTCGCGCCAGTGAAAGCCCGCGCGGCCGAACGCCAGAAGCATCACACAGACGACTGCTACGAGATACAAGGGACCCAAGCGGAGCACCCGGGACAAATAGAGGCGCGACCAGTCGATCAGGTGCTGGCGTCCATCCAGGAGCTTCGACCAGAACAGAAACCCGGTGATCATAAAAAACAGGGAGACGCTGCCTTGCCCCAGCTGCGTATACACATTGGAGGGAGGAACCTCCCAGGTGCCCGTTCGCAAATAAAAGTACCAGATGGAGGAATGGCTCACAAACACGGCCAGCGCCAGATACCCTCGAAGCCCATCGAGCGACGGATAACGCGCCGTTGACGAGGTCTCCTGAAGAGCGGCTCGAGGCAGAAACATGGCCGTGGCGAGCGCGACAATCACCACCCCGGCTGCGGGCCACAAACTTGTCGCATCCATGGACTCACGACACCATAAGATCGAACATTTATCTAACCTTTCCGCGAACCACGCCGGCCGCTCGCGAGGCTGCGGGCACCGTCGAAACACGTGTTCCCATCAGCCGATAGGCAACCACCCTCCTCCGGCACTCGCTCCGTTGATTGCGAGAGGGGTCCTGGGGTACGCTAGCCCCTTCCGATTCCCGATTGGCGGCTCCCAGCCGCCACATGTCATACACCGCTGAGCGCCACCGCTCAGGTCAACAAAGGAGTGCTCTCGCATGGCCGGTTTTCCGATTGAAGTCGCAACCCGCATTAAGACGCTGCCTCCCTATCTCTTTGCCGCCATCGACAAGATGAAACAAGAGGCACTTGCGCGCGGAGTCGATATCATCAACCTTGGCATCGGGGATCCTGATCTTCCGACACCGGCACCGATCATCGAGAGCCTGTATGAAGCGGCCAAGAATCCGAAACACCACCAATACCCCTCCTACGAGGGCATGCTGTCATTCCGTAAAGCCGTGGCTGACTGGTATAAGCGACGGTTCAATGTCGTCCTCGATCCGGCGAACGAGGTGCTGACCCTGATCGGCTCCAAAGAAGGGATCGGGCACGTCCATCTGGCGTTTATCGACCCGGGCGACATCGTCCTGGTGCCCAGCCCGGGATATCCGGTCTATCCGGTCGGAACAAGCTTTTGCGGCGGCGTCTCGCACATCATGCCCCTCACGAAGGCCAACGGCTTCCTGCCTGATCTCAATGCCATCCCGAGGGATGTGGCGAAGAAGGCCAAATTGATGTGGCTGAACTCCCCCAACAATCCGACGTCCGTCATCATGAGCAAGGACTATTTCAAGCGGGTCGTGGAATTTGCGCAGGAGAATCAGATCATTGTCTGCCATGATGCCGCCTATTCGGAAATTTTCTACGACGGCAAGCGGCCGGCCAGCTTCCTCGAAGTCGACGGCGCCAAGGACGTGGGCGTCGAATTTCATTCCCTTTCCAAAACCTACAACATGACCGGCTGGCGCATCGGATTCGCCGTCGGCCACAAAGAGGTCCTGGCGGGGCTCGGCAGAGTGAAGAGCCAGCTGGACTCAGGCGTATTCGAAGCCGTGCAAGCGGCCGGCATCACGGCGCTCGGGTTGGATGACTCCGTGACGGACGGATTGCGCAAGCTCTATCAAGAACGGCGTGACACCCTCGTTCCGGGATTGAAAAAACTCGGCTTGGAGGTCGATCCGCCTCCCGCGGCCTTCTACATCTGGGTCACGGTGCCGAAAGGATATACGTCTGCCTCCTTCACCGCCCATCTGCTGGAAAAGGCCGGCATTGTCACCACCCCGGGTAACGGCTTCGGCGCGCCCGGCGAGGGGTATGTCCGTATGACCGTCTGCACGACAAAGGAACGGCTGGCGGAAGCGGTGGAACGAATTCGCAAGGCGGGGTTCTAGGGCTGATCCACTAGTCAGCACGCGGCACGCTGAGCGGTCTACAGATTATGGCAACAGCCTTTATCGGATTCGGCTCCAACCTGGGCAATCGGATCGACTTTTGTGATCGGGCCGTCACCCTCCTCGGGCTGTTGCCGCATTCCCGGCTGGATGCGGTCTCGTCGTTGTATGAAACCGAACCGATTGAGGACGGAGCCGCTCCGGGCCCCGCATGGTTCCTGAATGGCGCCGTGCAAATCGAAACGAACATCACCCCGAAGAGCCTGCTTGAAATCTGCCGCGAAATCGAACGGGCACTCGGACGAGATCAAGACAATCGCAAGGGGCCGCGTACGCTCGATCTCGACCTCCTGCTGTATGATGAGTGTGTGCTGAATGAGCCGGGTCTCATTATCCCCCATCCTCGCCTCCATCAGCGTCGATTCGTTCTGGCGCCTTTGGTTGAGCTGGATCCCGATCGACGCCATCCCGTGATCGGACAACGCCTTCGTGAACTTCTGGAGACAGTGGCCGATCATTCAGTCGTCCGCCTCCTCGACCCTCAACCGAACTCCCGTTACGGCTCGAGACCGGCCTGTAGTCTACCTCCTATGAAGAGTCCCCACGCGTGAACATCATCCGCACCACTTCGGCCATGACCGACTGGAGCCGCCGCCTGCATCGAGAGGGAGTGACCATCGGGTTTGTCCCGACCATGGGGGCGTTGCATGAGGGACATCGCGCGTTGATTCGTGCCGCTCGATTGGCTTGCGATGCCGTGGTCGTCAGCATTTTTGTCAATCCGACCCAGTTTGGGCCGGCCGAAGACCTGGCGAAATATCCACGCCAGCTTCGACTCGACCGTGCGCTGTGCGCAAAAGAGGGAGTCGATGCGATCTTCGCCCCTCCCGCCGAGGCCATGTATCCGGCCGGGTTTCAGACCATCGTGGCGGTCCCAACACTGGCACGACTGTGGGAAGGCGCGGCACGCCCACATCATTTTCAAGGCGTGGCCACCGTCGTGACGAAATTATTGTCGTTGGTCCAGCCTGATATCAGTTGGTTCGGCCAAAAAGATTTTCAACAAGCCGCGCTGGTCCGCCGACTTGCCAAGGACCTCCATCTGCCGGGGATGTTGAGGGTTCATCCGACCGTCCGCGAACGCGACGGCTTAGCACTCAGTTCACGTAATGTGTATCTCTCCGCCCAGCAACGAGAGGCCGCACCTGTGCTCTATCGCGCACTGCAGGCCGGCGCTGCCGCCATCCGTGGTGGCGAACGGCGAGGTGAACGCATACAACGCCTGATGGCGCAGACCGTCAAAGCAGAGCGGTCGGTCACTGCGGAGTATCTCGCCGTCTGTGATCCTTCCACGCTGGAGCTGTTACCGATACTCCAGCGCCACGCCATTCTCCTCGGTGCCATTCGCGTCGGCAGCGTCCGCCTCCTGGACAATATGCCGGTGGCGATCAGACGCAAGCCCTGAACAGGAAGTTGGTGGAATACCTGGGCTTCGCATGGAGGCAGGCCTGTTCCACTATGAAAACGCTGACCTGATCTTGAGATTAGACGGAAATGCGAGGAGGCGCTTGCTGGTAGGCAAGCAGTTCTAGGATCAATTGCCCCATGCGCTGCTTGTCTTCAGGTTGGAACTCCAGAAATTTCATCCCGATCGACTGAGGTTGAATCGAGCAGATCATCGCCGCATCGACCTTGATATCCGGTTGCCCGGACGGGCCGTGGAGCACGAACCTGACGAACGTCCCGCGAGGAAGCGTTGTGGTCGCCTGCAAGGTACAGCCGCCCATGGAAATGTCGGTGACGACTCCTCCGGCCGCCGGGTGATCCAGAATCAGCGTCGCCGCAAAATTCACGGACAGCCGACGATATTCACGGCGATCAAATTCCTGCGTGGTCAGCCGGTTCCCCGGTCTGCGGGCCTGAAAACGAGTCGTACAGAGCTGACAACGAACCTGAAAAATAGACAGCCGGTTCAACGTCTTCTCGATAAGACTTGTCCCTGACGTCACCCTGACGCAGGGCGTGCCGCAGGCCGGACAATACAACTCTTTCATACTACGCCTCTGACTCCTGCATCCCGGTTTCCGCATGCGAGATGGAGCCCACGCTGCCGGACACCTGTCTTGCGAGCAGTGGTTTGACGTCCGCCGGAGAATAGGTTGGGGGTTTCACCCACTTCCCATCCTCCCGCTTATAGCCGCCGACCTTGCTCAAATTCGATCGATGAACCTCGCGGAAGACCGGATCCATATCCACTCCGTAGGAGACCGCCGTACCATAGACAACATACAACAAGTCAGCCAGCTCTTTCGCCACCGCCGGTAGGTCTTGTGCGGTCATGGCTTCCTGAAGCTCGGCAAACTCCTCTTGAATGAGCCGCACCCGCAACTGCCGGATGGCGTCAGGAGGAATTGCCGGCTTCTCCCCGACCGGTATATCAAACTTGCGGTGAAACTCAGCGACCATGTCCTGGGGCTGCTTCATCCTCACGTCCTCAAATCTTCAGCCGCACACGAAAGTCCTGCCCTCGGCTCAATACTGGTGGATTCCAGCATCGCGAGGTCTTTCTCAGATGATATCCCGAGGTCTTTAAATTTTCTAGCGGCAGGCCATACCCTCGTTTCCAACGACGCCACCGCCTTGTTATAGGCCCCGACGCTTTTCCCTAACGCCTGGCCGATATCATTGAGATGGTCAGTGAGCACCGCCATCCGCTCGTAGAGATCCTTCCCCAGCCGCCCCGCCAATTCGGCATGTTCGGTCAATTGTTCCTGTCGCCATCCATAGGCGACGGCGCGCAGCAGCGCCATCAGCGTGGTTGGCGTGGCGAGGACGACCCCTTGAGCGAAGCCATCCTCGATCAGGGTGGGATCCTGCTCCAAGGCGGCGCCGAGAAACTGCTCGCCGGGCAAAAACAACACGACAAACTCCGGCGTCTGCCCGAACTGCGCCCAATAGGCCTTCAGGCTGAGCGCGTCCATTCTGGTTCGCACCTGGCTTGCATGGCGACGCAGGTGCGCCTGCCGCTGCGGCTCATCCTGGGCTTCGTACGCATCCAGATAGGCGGCCAAGACCGTTTTGGCATCGACCACGATCTGGCGGCCCGCAGGCAGATACACCACCATGTCGGGACGGAGCAGTCCTTCCATGGAGTCGACCGAGTCCTGCTCCATAAAATCGCAATGTGTCACCATCCCCGCCAGTTCAGCCACGCGGCGGAGAGTCATTTCTCCCCATCGACCGCGCACCGCGGGAGCCCGCAAGGCCTTCACCAGATTGCTGGTTTCCTGCTGGAGCCGCTGGTGGGATTCGGCCATGAACTTCAACTGCTGGTCCAGGCCGCCGTATTCCCGCTGGCGAAGCTGTTCGGCCTGTTGGAGTTGCTCTCGATAACGTTGGAGCGATTCTTCGAGCGGCTTCACCAGTTCGCCGATCGCCTGGTGGCGCTGGGACAACTCCCCTTTGGCTTCTGCGTGCAAGGTTTCGAAGGACGCACGGGCGAGGTTCAGGAACGCGTCATTATTTTGTTTCAGGGCTTGTCCGGACAAGGCCTCGAAGGATTCATGTAACTCCTGCCGCGCCTGACTCAACATCGTCTTTTGGTCTTCCACGCTCCGGCTGAGGACTTCCATGCGCGTTTCGGCTTTCGTCCGGCATTCCTGGGACTCGGCCAGCGCCTGCCGCAAGTGCCCGACTTCAGACTGTTGTGTGTCGAACCGCTGTTGCAGCACCACCGCCAAGGCATCAGCTCTCTGTGCACGCTCCCCGCTTTCGAGCAACTGGGCCTGAACCCGGGAATACGTGCGAGCGGTGACCCACCATCCGGTGACCAAGGCACCGATCCCGACGCCGGCTACTCCACCCGCGACAAAGGTAGCTGAGGTGAGATCGATCATGATGCATCCTTCTCAATACAGAGCATCGCCACCATGCCTCTCACCCGCCCGTTGTAGGGAAATCGCGTAGAGGGTACGAGAAACCAGATCAAACGTCAAGGGACCAATCGGCTGATGGTGCCTGTTGAACTCACAATTTGAACCTGCTCATCTTCGCGCAAGAGGGTCGTGGCATAGGGCACATTGACCAGGACCGGAAGGCCGTATTCCCTCGCGATAATGGCGCCATGTGACAGGGTACCGCCCATTTCAGCGATGAGGCCGGCCGCGACACCGAATAGCGGCGCCATCCCCGGATCGATCACCGGCACGACGAGAATGTCGCCCGGCCGCACGCGCTGCCAATCCTGGGTAGAACGGACGATGCGGACGGGACCAGTCGTCGTTCCCGCGCTGACAGCAATGCCTCGCAACAATCCATCGGGCACTTGGCCAGCCAGGGGAATTCCCTGCTCGAGCACCGCTTCCCAATCCCGAATCGTGTCCGGCACCTGCAATGCGTGGTGACGCACCCATTCCTCTCGACGGCCTTGGACAAGCCGTTGCCAATCTCTTTGTGCCCCCTCACTCAATACGGCTCGCTCGTCCATGGTGAGATAAAACATGTCGTCAGGTTGACCCAGAATTCCTTGCTCCACCATTCGCCAGCCGAGTTGAAGCAGCAGATGGCGCACGGCCGTGGAATAGTAGAGTAAGTGGTGACGATTCGCCTCCCGCAGCGCGCAAAAACGGCTCAGCCGTCGATACCACCAGCGAAAAACCACCCCTCGATGACGCCGCCAGCCAAACCGCCGATGAATCTCCGCGAGCGCCGATTGACGCCGCTCCGTCTGCTGAGCCATGACATCGCCCGGCGGAACGGCCTTGCCGTCACGCAACTGTGTCTGCAGCAGCATCAAGACGGAATCGGGCTGGTCTGCAATGCGCGGGGACATGATGTCCGACTCTCCGACTGCGCGGTGTCCGTAGTCCGCCAGATACTCTTCAAACCGTCGCAGAAATCCGGTGCCGGCGAGGGCCTCTCGGAATCCGGAGGCCGCCCACCCTTCTGAGAGAAACCATCGCTGAACAACGATCTCGCTCCTCGCAACCTCGACCAATTCCGCCAGACGCAGAATGTGCTGTGCACTGATCACGCTCCCTTGTCCTTGCAAGGAGGCGTTCAGCAACTCGCGCCAGTCTTCTCCCAGCCACCTGGGAAGAAAGGCGCCCATCGCCTGCAGACTCTGCGCGACCCCTCCCGCGACTCCGAACGTCACCTCGTGCGTATCAAGCCATTGCCCCAGACGGTCCAGTGTCGCCGCCAGTTCCTTCGCGGAAAGGTGTCGGATACGGCCGGACTGATAGGTCTCCGCCATGCGTTTCATGGCGACAAAATGCTCCGGCCCCTTCCGGACTACTCTGCGCCATTCCCGCATCATCAAGAAGCCGGCGCGAACAAGCGCGAGACCATTCACGGGACGCACCGAAGGCGTAAACCCCAATGGCTCCCCGCCCATCTGCTCTGTTAAGAATGACGGATTGCCGTGGAGTTGCGTCACCAGAGTGTAAAACAAGGTGACGTTGAGATAGGGGCGGCCGTGCATGACGCGAACGGACGACAGTCCGTCAGGAATCGTGCAGCCGAGTCGTCGATAGGGAGCAACGATATAGGCATCCATGAACCGCTCAAGAAACGAGAGACCCAATGGGCTGGGCAGTTCCGGCATGGTTTCTTTCAAATTGGCCCGCGTCCACTCGCATTCGTCATTTGTCAGGGCCGGGGAAGGTTGTACCGCGGTGATCGGCCGCGCCTGAACCACCCACAACTGATCAACGTCCCACACCCACTCGAGGTCTACCGGATGTCGAAAGGCAGCTTCAATGTGCTTCGACACGTTGGCTAATTCGAAAAGCTGCGCATCGGACAAGGAGGACTGCTTCTGTGCGGTTTCAGAAATCGTCTCGGTGTGGACTCCAGCAGGCGTGGACAGCAATTTCTGCTGTTTGGTTGCCAGCATACGTCGCCGGATGCGAAGCGGACGCCCTTTGGCCTCGTCCACTTCGACGACATACTGATCGGGAATCACCTCGCCGCTGACCAGGGATGAGGCGAGACCGGGCACTGCGTTGACGACGACCTGCGAGGTGCGTCCCGTGACAGGATGGATCGAGTAGACCACGCCGGCCACCGTGGCCTGCAGCAGCGGCTGAATCACCACGGCCATGGATGGGCAGGCTATCGGACTGCTCGTCCTGAGGGCATATTCGAACGCAGCATCAGACCACAACGACAGCCAGCAGTCGCAAATCCCGCGTAACACTTCGAAAGACGATAGGCCGAGCGACGTGTGATAGAGCCCGGCCGCACTGGCTTGCTCGACATCTTCATTCGTTGCAGAGGATCGCACGGCCCAACGTGTCGCCGGATCGTGTGCCAGGCCGGCGAGCCGCCGTTCCAACGCAGACGAAAAGTCTGCCGGCCACACCTGTCTGAGTACACACTCCTGAATTCGCGACCGTTCCCGGGTTCGCTCCTCCTGTGACGCCTGCAGCACTCTGCGCCACACCTCTTCGGCATCGATTCCGCCTGCGGTCAGGGCATGATGGTAGACTGTTGTCGGGATGCACAATCCTCGTGGCACGGCGAAACCAGCCGCCAGCAAACGGCTTAAGCCGACAGCCTTGCCCCCGACCAGGCTCGGATCGCGACTCTCCTCAAGGGAGAGAATGAGTGGCTGAGTCATGGAGGGGGGATAGTACCTAGAGCGCAAGGAGGAGGTAAAGATCGTTCACGTTGGTCCCTGTGGGACCGGTAACAATATGGCCTTGCAGCTTCTCGAAGAACGGATAGGCATCGTTATTTTGCAGGGCATGAGGCAGATCCAGCCCCTTGCGACGCGCCCGCACCACCGTCTGACCATCCACCACGGCACCGGCCACAGACGTCGGCCCATCAGTCCCGTCGGTCGCAAACCCGGCCACCCACATATCTGGCAATCCAGCAATCTCCGGCGCGGCTGCTAAGGCGAACTCCTGCGCCCGGCCGCCCGTGCCCTCCCCTCGAATGGTGACCGTGGGCTCTCCCCCTGCGATGATGCAACAGGGCCGCTTGAGGGGCCGTCCATGGCCTGCGATCTCACGAGCCATGGCACCGAACATTTTCGCGAGCTCCCTTGCCTCACCGGTGAGAGTCGTGGACAGAATGAGCGTGCGTAGCCCCTGCTGCGTGGCAGCCTTGGCGACGGCATCGACCGCAGCTTGATTGTCTCCGATCAGAATGTTGTCGACGCGGCGAAACAGCGCGGCGTGCGGCTTGGGCGTCTCTGCCGCGCGGCGCTTCATGCCCATCTTCAAACGGTTTCGCACGGAAATGGGAATGGCTCTGGAAACCTCGTATCGCTCGACAATCTCCCAGGCCTCCCGAAAGGTGGTCGCATCTGGCGCGGTGGGCCCTGATCCAATCGTACCAAGGTCGTTCCCGATGACGTCGGAGAGAATCACGCTGGCGACGCGGGCCGGGGTCGCCGCGGCCAGCTGTCCGCCCTTGACGCTGGACAGGTGCTTGCGGACGGCATTGATCTCATGGATGGTCGCCCCAGACCGGAGCAATAACTTGGTCGTCTGCTGCTTGTCTTGGAGTTCGATTCCAGAAACCGGGGCTGGGAGGAGGCTCGAAGCACCCCCAGACAGAAGCACGATAAGCAGATCGTTAGCCGTGAGTGTCTTTACCAACGCCATGACCTGGCGGCTGGCCTCAAGACCGGCGGCATCGGGAATGGGATGCCCGGCCTCCACGATACGAATGGTGTGGGTCGGCGCGCCATGACCGTACTTCACCACGACCAACCCGTCGTCGATCCGCGGCCCTAATTGTTGCTCCAGCGCCTGCGCCATCCTGGCCGACGCCTTCCCCGCCCCGACCACAACGATGCGCTTGCATTGATCAAGAGAGTACTGACGGAAACCGATGGTGAGATGTTTGCGCCCGACGTTGACCTGACGCCGCACCGCTTCGAATGGATCGACGGCGTCCAATCCCGCTCGGAACAGCCTGGCGAGAAGGGCTCTGGTGCGAGGCTGCGGGACGCCGACTTTTATCATGCGGACTACGGCAGCTTGTCTTGCTTGAAACAGCGATTCGGACAGGATTGCCGGGGCACCTTAACCTGATAACTGCCCTTTGGCAAGTAATCCTTCGTGAACTCCGGATTGAGCATCTTCAATTCAAGGAAATAGGTGCCATACTCCTCGGCAATGGAGGTCAGGCGTCGCTGGGCTTCCTTAATGGTGACGGTGACCGTTTCGGTTTCCAGCGGCGGATAGAGATCCTTCTTGGTCAAACCGAGATATTTCTCCGGCTGGGAATAGATTTCCTTCGCCGCAATGATGCGCGCAACATAACGCATGGTTTCTCGCGGGCCATGCATCCGCCAGAAATCCGTGACATTCTGCTCCTTGAGCAATTTTCGCACGCGATCTTCACCCGCATTATAGGAGGCCATGGCCAGAAACCAGTCGCCCTGCAGCTCTCGGAGATAACGGAGGTACTTGATGGCCGCTTCGGTAGACATCTCCAGGTTGCGCCGTTCATCGAGCCAGCGTTCGTTGTGCAGCTTGTAGCGCTTGCCCGTGGAGTTAATGAATTGCCATGGGCCCGACGCCTTGGCTCGAGAATAGGCTGCGGCGATGCACTTACTCTCGACCAGCAGCATGTATTTCAGGTCGTCCGGTAATCCGGCATCGGCGAGCTGCTTTTCGGCCGGCGCGAAGCACCGCCCCGTTCGTTTCGCCAGGATGATGCTCTCTCCTTGATCCTCGAGAAATTGGTAAAACTCATACTCGACGCGCTCACGCACTTGCCAATTATCCAAGGGAATCGATTGCCCGGCGAAGGTCAACTTGTCGGGCAGCTTGAATGAGCTCAAGAAGAACCGCTCGCCTTCCCGTTTGATTTCAGGAAGGATCACAAGGCGGTCTTCGAGTTCAGGCGCGCCCTCCGGTTCAGTTGCCATGGGGACTGCTCCGCGGTCGGATCCTGGGACGCGTGGCTCATCCCCCGAGCTCGGCGACGCAGGCGCTGGGGCTTTCGAATCCAACGATACTTCTGCAAACAATGGTGCCAATCCAAGCACCATGGTGACACCGACTACGAACGCCCGAAGCCCCCAATCATTGTTCCGCATGCCCGACGTATCCTTTCGTCACACTGAATGACCCATGCTATCAACAAGCCCCTGATGGGACAAGAAACTCGTCGGTTTGCTACACTCCACGATCATGTCGACACTTTCGATGCTCAACGCCGAAATCATTGCCTGCACGCAATGCCCTCGACTTGTCAGTTACCGCGAATCCATTGCCGCCACGAAGCGCCGGCAATACCGAGAATGGCGGTATTGGGGAAAGCCGATTCCGGGATTCGGGGATCCACATGCCAGACTGTACATATTGGGTTTGGCACCGGCGGCGCATGGAGGAAATCGAACAGGGCGGATCTTCACCGGCGATCGCAGTGGAGATTGGCTGTATGAGGCCTTGCATCGATTCGGGTTTGCTAACCAGGCCACGTCCACGAATGTCGGTGACGGCCTGGTTCTCACAGACTGTTATATCGGCGCGACTGTGCGATGCGCGCCGCCGGCGAACAAACCCACGCCGGATGAGTTCACAGCTTGCCGCCCCTTTGTGTTAGGGGAACTGCGCCTACTGAAGCAGGTGCAGGTGGTCGTCGTCTTGGGCAAGATTGCGTTTGGTCACTATTTCAAAGCGTGCCGTGAACTCGGGCAGGAGCTTCCCTCGCCGCTTCCGAAATTCGGTCATAGCCTCGCATATGAATTGCCCTGGGGGGTCTCCCTAATCGGCTCCTATCACCCTAGTCAGCAAAATACCTTTACCGGCAAGTTGACCAGGCCCATGTTTCACCGCATTTTTTCCGATGCGGCCAGACGACTCACGGGGAGCCGCCACGGGTCCCCCTCGGTTTAGTGGCAACTATTTTTTCCCCATTGCCTCCCAGTCCGCGAGGAATTTCTTCAGGCCGATATCGGTCAGCGGGTGTTTGACCAACTGCTGAAACACCGAATAGGGCATCGTGCAAATATGCCCGCCTGCCAGCGCCGCTTCAACCACGTGTTGTGGATGCCTGACGCTCGCGACCAGGACTTGGGTCTTGTAATCATAGTTCTTATAAATCGTGACAATCTGGCGAATCAGCGCCATTCCATCGGAGCTGACATCGTCAAGCCGGCCGATAAACGGGGACACGCACCAGGCGCCGGCCTTCGCAGCCAGCAGCGCCTGCGTTGGTGAGAAACACAGGGTCACATTGACACGGATGCCTTCCGCAGAAAGCTTCTTGGTGGCGCGAAGGCCTTCAGGGATGAGCGGAACTTTCACGACGATATTCTTGTGAACTTTTGCCAAATCCCGGCCTTCTTTAATCATGGCCTCGGATTCGACGCCGACGACTTCCGCACTAATCGGACCATCGACCATCTTGCAGATTTCCAGGAGCATTTCCTTAAAACTGCGCCCCTCCTTGGCCACCAACGACGGATTTGTGGTCACTCCGTCGATGAGGCCGAGGTTGGCGCCTTCTTGAATTTCTTTGACATTCGCCGTATCGAGATAGAGCTTCATGAAGATGTCCTTTCTTTTCTCTTCAAATGTCTCGTTTCTTGTGCCACGTTTTATTCTAGAAGTAAGTCACAGGCAAGGCAACGGGTCAACGCCCCTATGATAAACTCGTTTCATGCCACAGAACAGTGAGCGTCATCAAATTTTCAACATTGCGCTGTAGGTCCGCACCTGTGCGGACCAAATCAGGAGGACAAGCGATATGAGAGCACCAGTCTGGCTTCTAGCCATCGGTCTTCTCGCGGGAGGCTGCAGCCACAATCCTTACTTGGATAATTCATTGACGCGTTACCAGGGAAAAGACCGCGCATGGATCGAAAAGGAGTTGGGGCCGCCCGATGCAAAAACCACCCGCTTCTTCGGAGGGGAGAAGTGGACCTACAATCGAATTGCCGGAGGAAAAGCGGGACCTCCGCTGTTTAACTTCAAGGCGAACGAATGCCAGATGATTTTGTTCTTTGATAAAGAGGATATGGTTTCTGACTCAACCTATTCGGGCTGTTAACTCGAGAGCTGTTTTTCAAATGCGGTAGCGCATTCGCGGCTACAAAAGAAATACGTTTGCCCGCCGATTTGCTCTCTCACGGCATTTTCGCGAGGAACAAAGACACGGCAGACCGGATCTTGCACCATGTGATTTCCGGATGCTCCGCTGTCACTCGACTTTTCCAATGCGCTACTTTGTCCGATTTTTCTCATGGCTCGACGAATCAGGTAGTAGAGGACGAGCAACAGTACCGTAATCAGAAATAATCTATACATAGTGGCACGTCCCTATCTGACCCACGAAATGTTCCAGGTGAGCGCCTCACCATTCAAATGGTACCTGGACAAGTTACCAGGTCGTGATAATCCATTACGGGCATTACTAGGACCAAACGGCCCAGATACTTCCACGCCGATGAGGGCCTTTTCCCCTTACTCACACAGTACTTCAGATGGATGGTTTATCCTACAGCGTAATGTTATAAGCCCTTCATGCATAAATGTGACAAATGCCGCGGAACAATGTTGCCGGAGCGG
>WBZQ01000357.1_pt1 | contig 38198 bp, 26 predicted proteins | sample 5204251 | NCBI WGS metagenome assembly WBZQ01 (sample SAMN12412402, study PRJNA552823) | activated sludge metagenome | isolation source: activated sludge from nitrification reactor of wastewater treatment plant... | place: USA: Virginia | collected 2017-09 | reverse complement strand
GAGCGTGTCGGGCACGCGGATCAGCGTCCGATCCTCGGGCAGAGTCGAGAGGTCCACGGCGCGTGAGACCAGCGCACCCGGAGCCCGTCGAAGCGCCTCGGCCAGGTAATCGTGGCCGTCGTGCCGCGGGCCCTTCAGCGAGACGAAGAGCTCCCCTTCCTTGGCCGCGCGCGAGTCGAGAGCCACTCCAGTGAAGAAGCTGACCGGTCCCGAGGCCGTCCCCGACACAATCGCCGCGAGCGTGACGCTATCGAGCCGCATGGTCTACGCCTCGACCCTCCCAAGGCCGCGCAAAGACCCGATTTCGCCGAGGATCTCGCGCGCCACCGCGCGGTCATCGAAGGGCGTCCTTTGCCCCATCGCCTCCTGATAGGACTCGTGCCCCTTGCCGGCGAGCACCACGACATCGCCTTTGCCGGCCTTCGAGAGCGCGGCCCTTATCGCGACGCGGCGGTCGACCTCGTAGCTCACCGGAGCTCGCGTCGTAAGCGCGTCGATGCCCGCGCGGATCTCGGCAAGGATCGCGTGAGGATCCTCGAAGCGGGAATTGTCCGAGGTCACGAACACCTCGTCGGCCATGGTCGCGGCGATGCGCCCCATCTCCGGCCGCTTCGCGCGATCGCGCTCGCCGCCGCATCCGAAGACCACCAGCACCCGGCCGGGGCGCGGCGCGTCCTCCCGCGGGGCCTCGGCGACGGTCCGGGCGGTCGCGAGAACGCCCTGAAGCGCCGCCGGCTTGTGGGCGTAGTCGACGAAGACCTCGAGGCCGAGCTCGTTCGGGATGCGCTCCAGACGGCCCGGGACGGCCCGAACCTCGGACAGGCGGGCCGCCACGACGTCGGGCGAAAGCCCAAGCGCGAGACCGGTGGCGGCCGCCGCGAGCAGGTTCTCGGCGTTGGGCCGGCCCGCGAGAGACGAGTCGATCCAAAGGCGTGCTCCGGTCTCGCGGTCGTGGACACGCAGGGTCGTCCCGTCCGCGCGATGCGTCGCGTTGCCGATGATCCGCGCTCCGCCGGCGATCCGCGCTCCCTCGCTCTCTTCGGCACCAGCCAACCGGAACGTGACCAGGCGCCGGACATCGCCTTCGACACGCTCCGCGAAAAGCCGCGCCGCGAGCCTCTGCCCGAACGGGTCCCCCACGTTCACGATCGCGGTCCCCGCGGGCTTCCTCATCGAAAAGAGCGAGGCCTTCGCCTCGAAGTAGCTCTCCATCGTGAGGTGGTAGTCGAGGTGGTCGTGCGAGAGGTTCAGGAAAACCGCCGCGTCAAAGAAGCAACCCGCGAGCCTCTGAAGGCACAGCGCGTGAGACGAGCACTCCAGGATCGCCGCGGTTCCTCCCGCGTCGACCAGCTCGCGCAACATCGGCTGAAGGTCCGTAGCTTCGGGGGTCGTGCGCGACGCGGCCTGGCCCTCTCCCTTCGCCGAGCGATAGACGAGCGTTCCGAAGAGCCCACGGATCGGATGGGCGGCCTCGAGCAGATGGTCCAGCAGGAACGTGGTCGTGGTCTTGCCGCTCGTGCCCGTGACGCCGACCATCAACAGCCGCTCCGCGGGATGGCCGGCGAGGCACGCCGAGAGAAGGCCGGCGGCGCGACGCGGATCCTCGGAGACCACGTAAGGGACTCCGGTTGAAAGAAGCGCCGACGGGGCCGGGGAACGCCCGAGGACGGCCGAGGCACCGCGCCTCACCGCGTCGACGGCAAACTCTCGCCCGTCCTGCGCAAGGCCTGGAAGGGCCGCAAAAAGCGCGCCCTCGCGACACCGCCGCGAGTCATGCGTGACGAGCGCGATCTCGGGATCGCTGGCGAGCGGCGGCCGCGAGACGAAGGGAACGCCTTCCAGAAGCACCGACAACCTCATGCCCGCCTCAACGCGCCAAAGGAGGAGCCGAGGGTTCGCGCCACGTCATGAGCCGGTCCGGTCGCCCGCCTTGAGGACCGTCGCGACCGCGCGTTCGCCCGGAGCCTCGTAGGCCAGTTTCAACCGAACCGTGCTCTCCGGCGCCGCCGCCGCACCCGCGCGCGGCTCCTGGGCCACCACGAAGCCGTTGCCGGAAAGGTGCGGCGCGTAGCCGGCCGCGATCAGCTCGCGCACCGCGTCGCGCGCCGGGAGGCCGAGGACATCCGGAACCCCACGGACGCCGAGTTCGGGATCCACGGTATCGAGCCGCGAGGGCAAAGAGGGGTCGAGGCTTGCGAGGTGCCGCGCGACCGGAACAAGACGGGGATCCGGCGAGCCTCCGTGGCCCCCGTCGGCGAGGTCGATCGTCAGGATCGGCGGCGTGACGCGCGAGGGCAGCGGGTTCGCGGGCTCGCCCACGAGGCGCAGCGCCTCGGCTCCGATCGCCGCGAACGCGGGAGCGGCGATGTCCCCGCCGTGGAACTTCGCGCTGCGCGGCTCGTCGAGCGCGACCGCGATCACGAGCCGGGGAGCCTCGGCCGGGACCATTCCGACAAACGACGCGATGTGCCCGTTGTAGCCGCCCCGCGACGACTTCTGCGCGGTTCCGGTCTTCCCCGCGACCGTGTATCCGGCGATCGCGCCGAGCTTTCCGGTCCCGGCCTCGGTCACGCTGACCAGCAGGCGACGCACGGTCTCGGCGGTGCCCTTCGAGATGATCTGCACGCCGGGCTCGACGCGGACCCGATGGACCTCGGGCGTGTCGCCGGCGCGATGGATCTCCGACACGAGGTGGGGCGTCGGCAGCACGCCTCCGTTCGCGATCGCCGAATAGGCCCGCGCGATCTGAACCAGCGTGACCCCGATCTCCTGTCCAAAGCTGATCGTCGGGAGCGAGCGCGCGGTCCACTGCTGGCTGTCCGCGAGGAGCCCGCGCGTCTCGCCCGGCAGGTCGATTCCGGTGCGGCGGCCGAATCCGAAACGCTTGACCGCCTGGAAGAACGGATCCTGTCCGAGCTTGAGCGCCACGTGCGCGATTCCGATGTTCGAGGAGTGCGCGAGGATCTCCCCGAGCGACAGCCTCGCCCAGCGGTGCCCGCCATGCTCGTGGATCGTGTCCCCGCCGATCGCGAGGACGCCATTGCCGCAGTCGATGAGCTCGTCGAGCGTGACGAGGCCGGCCTCCAGGGCCGACGCGGCCGCCACGACCTTGAACGTGGACCCCGGCTCGAAGACGTCCGTCACGGGACGGCAGCGGTGGCGCTCCTTCGGGACCTCGCCGAACCGGTTGGGGTCGAACGTGGGCGAGGTCGCCATCGCGAGGATCGCGCCGCTCGTGGGCTCCATGACCACGACCGAGCCTCCGGAGGCGTGAGCTCCCTTGACGGCCTCCTCGAGCTCGCGCTCGACCACGTGCTGGATCGCCGCGTCGAGCGTGAGCGTGAGCGAAGCGCCCTCGACCGCGCCGTCCAAGGAGATCCGGTCCGTGAGCGACACGTCCGCCGAGTAGGCGCGGCGGGCCGCGTCGCGAAAACGGGTCATGCGGGCGGCCTGTCCGCGGATCTCGTCGTCGTACTGGATCTCCAAGCCCGCGAGGCCGCGGTTGTCGATGTCGACGAAGCCCAGGATCGAGGCCGCGAGCGCGCCCTGGGGATAGTGGCGCGCGGACTCCTCGCGGACCCTCACGCCCGGGAGCTTCAGCGCCCGGATCCGCTGAGCGGCCCGCGAGTCGGCGCGTCTCTCGATCCACACAAAATCGCGGTCCTCCTGCTTCAAGCGCCGCAGCAGCTCGCCCGCGTCCTTTCCAAGCTCTCGCGCGAGCACCTTCGCGGTCGCCTGGGCATCCACGATCTCCGACGGCACCGCAAACAGGGACTCGGCAAGCGTGTTGGCGGCGAGCTTTCGCCCCTTGCGGTCCAGGATCTCGCCCCGGCGGGGCAACACGTCGATCGTCATCTCGGTCTGGCTCTTGGCGCGATGGGCGAAGTCGCCGTGCCTCACGACCTGGAGGTTCACCAGACGAAACACCAGCGCCACGATCCACAGGCCGAATCCCACGAGCAGGATCAGCCCGCGACGGGACGGCTCGGGGAACGGGCGCGCGCCGGCCGCGTTCAGAAGCCCTCCTCGGTTCCGGACGGGGCCTCTGGCCCGTAGAACTCCGCGTTCGACAGCCGCGACGGCACATTCCGCCACGCTCTCGGCGTGGAGAACGCGTCGGCAGGACTCTCAGACGCGGGTTGCCCGAGGTCTCTCAGCAGAATCAGCTGCTCGGATCTCGGCGCGACGAGCCCCTGGCGCCGCGCGATTGGCTCGACGCGCGCCACGGACGCGAGAGCGGCCTTGGAGAGCCGCAACCTCCGGCGCGTCTCAAGAAGCGCCTCGCGCTTCCTTTGAAGGTTCTCGATCTGATAGCCGAGCTTGAACGTCGACATGTTCGACCAAACCGCGAACACGAAGACCGCGAGCGGCGGAAGCGCCGCGACGAGGAGCGTCATGAACTCCCGCGTGCGAACCCGGTCCCTTTCCCGGACGAGATAGACGTTCTCGACCGGGCGCCTGACCGAGTAGATCCCGCTGTCCATCGTGCGCTTCCTTCGCTAGCGACCCAGCGGACCCGAGCCGGACTCGCGCCTCGGACGAGGCCCCGCCGCCACCTTGCCTTCGTCGCCGGACTCCTCGCGCGGGTGGGTTCGCTCGGCTACGCGAAGTCGCGCCGAGCGCGAGCGCGGGTTCTCGGAGATCTCCGAGAGAGCCGGACGGATGGGCTTTCGCGTCACGAGAGACAGCGCGCGGCGCCGGGAGCAGACACACACTGGAAACGATGGAGGGCACGTGCAGCCCTCCGCGTGCCGGGTCAAGGCGCGCTTGACGATGCGATCCTCGAGCGAGTGGTACGCGAGGACCGAGATTCTCCCGCCCAAAGCGAGCCGATCGATGGTGTCGTCGAGGAACCTCTCCAGATCGACGAGCTCGGAGTTTGTCTTGATGCGCAGGGCCTGGAAGACGCGCGTCGCGGGATCCATCCGCTCCTCGCGCCGGCCGCCCACGGCCCTGGCCACGAGAGCCCTCAGCTCGGACGTCCTCGTGATGGGCGTCTCCTCGCGCGTCTCGACAATCCGGCGAGCGATGCGTGCCGCCATTCGTTCCTCCCCAAAGTCCCGAAAGATCGCCGTCAGCTCGCTCGCCGACCTCGTGGCGAGAAGCTCGGCCGCGGTTTCTCCGGTTCGATCCATGCGCATGTCGAGCGGGCCGTCCCGCTGAAACGAAAAGCCGCGCTCGGCCCGGTCGAGCTGCCACGAGGACATGCCGAGATCCGCGAGCAGTCCGTCGACGGACTCGATTCCCAACTCCGCGAGGTGGCGGGCGAGGTCCTCATGTCGTCCGTGAACGGTGACCAGCCGATCGCCGAAGTGAGAGAGCCTTTGCCTCGCGAGCGCGAGCGCCTCGGGATCGCGGTCGATGCCAATGACGCGGACGTTGGGCGAGGCCAAGAGAAGGCCCTCGGCGTGCCCGCCGAGCCCGAGGGTCGCGTCGACGAAGATCCCGCCCCGCTCCGGCCGGAGAAGTCGCACGACCTCGCGGAGAAGCACCGGAACATGCGTGCCGGGCCCGTCCACGATGCCTCCTCGGACACCTCAGGAAAGGCTCTTCTCGAGTGCATCGAAATCCTCGTCCGTAATGGCGGAGACCTTGAGCGCATCGAGGTGGCGGTTGCGGTCGACGAGCTTCAGGTGGTCGGTCTGGCCGAGCGCGAGCGCCTCGCCCAGGATCCGCGCGCTGTCCCTGAGAAGCGACGGGATCACGAGGCGCCCCTGGCTATCCATGCGCGTCGTCTGGCCGAACGTGTTGTATCGCTCCAGGAACTTGGACTTGGTGCGATGCACGACCGGCAACGCCGCGAGCTTCTCCTCGAAGATGTTCCAGACCGGCATCGGGTAAACGAGAACGTCGAGGCCGGTGATGGAGGTGATGAAGAAATCGACGCCGTAGGTGGTCTCGATCGGCTCGCGGAACACCGCCGGGACCTTGAATCGGCCCTTCTCGTCGACGGTCGTTTCCGCGCTGCCTCGTAACCGGTCCATGGGAGCCCCTTAGGAAAAGAAAACGTAACCTCTGCTACCCACAATCAACCACAAGCTGCCACAAATTTCCACGCGAGTATCGGAGGATGCTCCGGGGCGAGTCAAGGGAAATCCCGCGTTTTGCCGGTGCTACCCTCGCCCTCCCGCATGCCGGCCGATTCCGAACGAACCAATCCCGAACAGACTCACGCCTCTGTTACGCCCGCCGCCATACCCGACATCCGTTCTGAAGCGGCGCCGGCCGCGCTGGTCCAGGACGCCGAGGGTCTCTCGAAGCTCCTGGCCGTCCTTGAATCCGAGCCCGGGGCGGACGTCGGCCTGGACACCGAGGCCGATTCGTTTCACCACTACTTCGAGAAGATCTGCCTGCTTCAGATCGCCACAAAGGAAAGGGTCTTCGTCGTCGATCCGCTTGTCCGGCTCGATCTGGCGGGTCTCTTTCGGGCTCTTTCCCAGAGGCGCCTGCTGATCCACGGCGCCGATTTCGACCTCCGGCTTCTGTTCCGCTCATACGGCTTTCGCGCGGCCGTGGTCTTCGACTCGATGCTGGCGGCCCAGCTGGTCGGAGAGCCGGAGTGGGGGCTCGCGGCGCTTCTCAAGAGACGCCTTGGGCTCGACCTCGACAAGACCCACCAGCGCTGCGACTGGAGTGAGCGTCCGCTCTCTCCGGAACGGCTTGGCTACGCGGCCGCCGACGTGCGGCACCTCGCCCCGCTCGCCGAGTCGCTGGAAAGAGAGCTCGCCGAAAAGAGACGTATTGGCTGGCACCAGGAGGAATGCGCGCGGCTCCTCGCCTCACCCCTTTCGCCGAGGGACAAGGATCCGGACGAGGACTGGCGCATCAAGGGCACCAACGCGCTGACGAACCGTGAGCGGGCGTACGCACGCGAGCTCTGGAGGGTCCGCGAGGCACGTGCTCAGGCTCTTGACCGACCGCCGTTTCGCGTGCTCACGAACGAACGCCTCCTGGCCGCGGCCCGGCTCGCCGCGACCGGTGTCTCCGATCTCGCAAAGCTGTTTCCGGGGCCCAAGCCGCTTCCTGCGGCGTTCGCCGCGGCCACAAGAAGCGCGCTCCTCGCCGCTCGCCTAGTCCCGCGGGAAGCGTGGCCCGGCCCGCGCACCGGACCCGCCCGGGCCACGGATGCCCGCCTGGAAGCGGAGGTCGCGAGGCTCAAGGGACTCCGCGACGTGAATGCCAAGGCGCTCGACATAGAACCTTCCGTGCTCGCGTCCCGCCAGACGCTGACGTCGCTTGCGCGGCTCTTCCTTGAGAGCGGGGGGCGCAAAGGTTTCGATGGAGTCGAGGAAACGGCCGAGGCGACCGGAATCGCCCGGTGGCGGCTGACGGCGCTGTTCGGGAAGCCGAGGCCTCAGGAGGCCTTGACCGCGGAAACCGCGGTCGACGGCGCGCCGCTGTAGTACGGGGCGGCCTCGGGAGCCACGCGAATCACCGCGTCGCGCTTGAGCTTCTCCAGGTACTCCGCGAGCTTCTTCTGAAACTGCGTCTCCTGCTCGCGCTTCAAGAGATCGCCTTTGACCTCCGCGAACGGCTTGTAGGCCACCGGCTTCTTCTCGAGGACCTTCAGGATGTGCCAGCCGTGCTTGGTCGGAATCGGCTCCGAGACCTCTCCAATCGGCAGCGAGAACGCGACCTTCTCGATGTCGATGTTGAGCTCGCCCCGCGAAATGAAGCCGAGCTCCCCTCCGCGTCCGCGCGTCGGGCCGTCCGAGTACAGCGACACCAGCGTGTCGAACTTCATTCCCTGCTTCTGCTTGTCCGAGGCCTCGCGGGCCCGCCGTTCGCCCGACGCGCGCGAGGCCGGATCGTCCTCCACCGAAATCAGAACCTCGGCCACCCGGACCTGTTCGGGGATTTTCCAGGTGTCTTTCTCGCGCTCGTAGATCACCCGCAGCGCGTCGTCCGAAAGATCGACCTTGCTGTTCACCTCGCGGCCGACGACCCTTTGGACCGTGAGGGACTTCTTAAGCTGCGCGCGCAAGCTCTCGACGGTCAGCCCGGACGCCGACAGCGCCTTCTCGAAGTCCGCGTCGCTCGCGACCTGGTTCTGCTCCTTGAGCCGCCGGATCTGATCCTCGACATCGGCGTCGGTGGTCGCGAGATCCAGATCGCGGGCGCGATCCTCGAGAAGCGCCTCGTGCAGGAGCTCCAGAAACACGGACTTTCGAAGCTCTTCGAGCCTCGCGGTGTCGGCGGGGGTTCCGCCGTCCCGAATCGCCTGCTGGACGCGTGTGTCGAAGGTGCTCTGGGTGACGACCCGGGAGTTGATGTGGACAAGGATGCGGTCGATGACCTCGCCGGCTTCGAGGCTCGCTCCGAAAAAGAAGAGGCCAAAAGCGGCTCCGGCGGCGAAAAGACGCGTTCTCGAGCTCATTTGGTCGAGTCTAGCGAACGACGTGCCGCCGCCCCGCCGGACGGACCCGAGCCCACGTACGGAAACGGCAGGTGCGACTCCACGACCTTGACCGGATAGGCGAGGCGGGCCTCGGCAAGAAGACGCGCGACGGCCTCGCCGCTGCGCTTCTCCGAGAGCGCGAGCCGGAGTCCGGGCGCCGCCTCCTCGAAGGTCACGATCCGGCGATCGACCCTCTCGTCCACGCGAAAGATGTGGAAGCCATGGGGGGCCGCGAGGATCGGCGTCACGCCCCCAGCCGGCTGCCCGAAGATCGCCTTCTCGAACTCGCGGGGAAGGTCCGAGCGGGCCAGGAATCCGAGCTCCCCTCCGGTCGGGGCGTTCGGCGCCACGCTGAGCTCCTTCGACACCTGAAGCCACGGAATGCCCTGAGACAGCCTCTTCCTGGCCATCTCGGCCTTCTCCCGGGTGGGCAGCAGGAGCTGGGAGACCTTGAGAACCGGCGGTCGGTCGTATCGCTCCGGGTGCGCGTCGTATTCCCGCCGGAGCTCCTCGACCGTGAGCTCCTCCAAACGGGCCTCCTTGGCGATCGCGACCCGGCGCCTCTCGGCAGCGTCTCGCGATTGAGAATCCGGTACGCGCTTTTCGATCGCCAGCTCCAGCAGACGTTCCTCGAGATACTGATCGAGAAGGCTTGAAGCGACCGCCGGCGAAACGGCTCTCGGTTCCTCTCCGGTCGAACGCCTCACATAGAGCGCGTAGTCCTCAAACTCGACCGGCCGGTCGCCCACGAGCGCGACGACGGACGTCCGCGACGCCGCGCGAGGGCCGCGACGCGCGCACGCGATCCCACCGCCGAAGACCAGAAGCTGGAAGACCAGTAGGCCGGCCGGAACGGCTGCGCGAGGCCACTTCGGTCGGGTCTTCATGCCGCCTCGAATGGAACAAGAAAGGCGGCCTCGGCCCCTCCGAGAGAGCCCGGGCGAGCGGTCTCGAAGAGAAACCCCGCGGCGCGCCGAAGGACCTCGTCGCTGCCTCCGGGGAGCCCCGCAAAGAGTCTGGGAAGCCGGAACGAATCGGGACCCGAGGCCACGAGCTCGCCTCGCTTTAGGACGGCCAGAACCTGGTTGGGATCGATGAGGTGGTCCTTCTCCAGGGTCGCGGCCAGCTCGTCCCCGCGCCGCTGAAGGGCGCGAACGCCAAGCGAGCGCGCGAGGAGGCGCAGGCGCGCAGCCTCGACCAGCGTCGCGAACTCGCGGGGTGGGCTCCCATAGCGATCCCGCGCCTCCCGCGCCAGGGCCAGGAGAGCCTCGCCGTCTTCGGCCGCGGCGATCCTCTTGTAGAGCGCCATGCGAAGGCTCTCCTCGCCGATCCAGGCCGCGGGAAGCCCGAGCGGCAGACCCAGCTGGATCGTGACCTCCCGCTTCTCAGCGACCGGCTCGCCCTTGAGCTCCGCGATGGCCTCCTCCAGAAGGTTCAGGTAGGTCTCGAAACCCACCGACTCGATGTGTCCCGACTGTTCCCCGCCCAGCAGGTTGCCCGCACCCCGGATCTCCAGGTCCTTGGCCGCGATGCGAAACCCGGCGCCCAGGTCCGAGAACTCCTGAATCGCCTTCAGCCTTCGCCTGGCGTCGTCCGAGAGAGGCTGGCCCGGAGGCACGAGGAGCCAGCACGAAGCCGGCTTGTCGCTCCGCCCCACGCGGCCCCGCAGCTGGTAGAGCTGTGAGAGGCCGTAGAGGTCGGCGCGATCAATGAGCATGGTGTTGGCCGACGGGATGTCGAGCCCGTTCTCCACGATTGTGGTCGCGAGGAGAAGGTCGGCCGCCCGGGTCGTGAACGCACGCATCGCGCTCTCAAGCTGGACCTCCGACATCTGCCCGTGCGCGACCGCGACCCGCACATCGGGAACCAGCGCATGCAGCTGCTCTCTCACAAGACCCAGGGTCTCGATGCGGTTGTGGACGAAGTAGACCTGCCCACCCCGTTCGATCTCAGCCTGAATGGCTTCGCGAATGACCTCGTCGCCATTCGGGACCACGTGGGTCGCGATCGCGAGGCGGTCCTTCGGAGGCGTCTCGATCACCGAGAGGTCGCGAATCCCCGCGAGCGAGAGGTTCAGTGACCTTGGAATCGGCGTCGCCGACATCGCCAGGACGTCGACCGCGGCACGCCATTCTTTGATGCGCTCCTTCTGGGCGACCCCGAAGCGCTGCTCCTCGTCCACGACAAGAAGGCCAAGGTCCTTGAACGACACGTCCTTCGAGAGGAGGCGGTGCGTCGCGACCACCACGTCGAGGGTTCCCGCCGAGAGCCGACGCAGGACCTCGCGCCTCTCCTCCGGAAGGCGGAACCGCGACAGGATGTCGATCGAGACCGGAAACGCCGCAAACCGCCGCTTCAGCGTCCGGAAGTGCTGGTCGGCCAGGATCGTGGTCGGGCACAGCAACGCGGCCTGCTTGCCATCCAGCACGCACTTGAAGATCGCCCGCATCCCGACCTCGGTCTTGCCGTAGCCGACGTCCCCGCACAGCAGGCGGTCCATCGGCTTCTCGCTCTCCATGTCGCGCTTGATGTCCCGGATCGCCGCGAGCTGGTCGGGGGTCTCGGTGAACTCGAACGCGTCCTCGAACTCCTTCTGCCACGGCGAGTCCTTTGAGAACGCGTGCCCCTCCGCCGTCGCCCGCCGCGCGTACAGCTTGAGGAGCTGATCCGCAATGTCCCGCACGGCCTTCTTGACCGCGGACTTCCTCTTTGCCCACGAGGCCCCCCCCAGCTTGTCGAGGACGGGCTGCGGGCCGTCCCCCGCGGTCGAGTACTTCTGGATCAGGTCGAGCCTTTCGACCGGCACCAGAAGCCGCCCGTCCGCGGCGAAGCGAAGATCGACCATCTCGCGCGGCACCCCGGCGTCGTCGATCTTCGAAAGGCCCGCGAAGCGCGCGAGCCCGTAGTCCCGATGGACCACGATGTCGCCCGGCTGAAGGTCGCGCAGGTCCGACAGGAACGCGGCCGAAGACGAAGCCCGCCGGGGCGCCGCCGAGACACGCGGTTCCCCGAAGAGGTCGGTCGCGGTCAGAAGCAGAAGCCCGCCGGGCGTCCACAGGAAACCCGAGGTGGGGCCGCCGTCGAGAATTCGGCAGGAACCCGCGGAAAGTGGCGCCTCGGCGCCCGCCGTCACGTGCTCGATCGCGTACTCGGTCAGCAGCCTTTCGATGTGCTCGCGCTCGCCGCGCGAAGCGGCCGTCAGAACGACCGCGAGCCCCTCCCGCCGCGCCCGGGCGATCTCCTTCGGCAGATCCGGCAGACGATCCTCGAACGAGGGCGAGCCCTCGGCGATGAGCCGGAAGGTCTCGCCTGAGGGGACCGCGGGCGAGAACGCAAGAAGCATCTTCTGGCGCACCGTTTCGTCGACGCGATCCGGGTCCCCCGCGAGGCGCACGGGGTCGGGGACCACGCGGCCCGCGGCCCGGGTCTTCTCGTAATCCAGCCTCAGGAGATCGGCCGCGCGGGAGAGCTCGGTCGAGACCGCGTCGGGATCGTCGACCGCAAGCACGAACGAAGGCGCGTAGTCGAGGATGTGCGAGGGCATCGCGTCGGACGAGAGGAGCGGAAGCAGCTCCTCCAAGCCGTCCTCCCGACGCGGGGCATCGAGATCCCGCGGCACGGGCGGGTCGTCGTCCTCGGTGCGGCAGCGCAGGAGCACCTCGCGGGCGATCTCGCGCGTTTCGCGGGTGTCCGGCGTCGAGGCCATCGGGGAGACGCGCACCTCGGAGAGCTCGCCGGTCGAGCGTTGGGTGTCGGGATCGAACGTGCGGATCGACTCCACGAGATCCCCGTCGAGTTCCAAGCGGACCGGCTCGAAAAGGTGAGGGGGGAAGACGTCGAGGAGACCGCCCCGTACCGCCACATCCCCGCACTCGGTCACGAGGTCGGTCCTTCGATAGCCCTCCCTGAGAAACGTTGAGACAAGACCCGAGAGCGAAACCTGCTGCTTGACCGCTAGGCGTACACCGCGGCTCTTGAATGAGGCCGGATCGGGGAGGATGCGAAAGAGCGATCGCGCGGGCACCACCAGGATCCCGACCTCGTTCTGGAGGAGCCGCGCGAGGGTTCCGAACTCTTCTCTTCGCACCTTCAGGGAGGGAGCGACCCCCTGGTAGGGCGTGAGGGAGGGCGCCGGGAAGAATGCCACGCGAGATGGACCGAAGATCGCCGCGGCGTCCTTCGCAAAAGCCGCGGCGTCTCTCTCATGAGCGAAGACCGTGGTGAATCTGAGCCCAAGCTCGTGAGCGGCGGCCCCGAGGAGATATGGCAGGAAACCGCGCGCCGCGCCCACCAGGGAGACCGGCCCGGTTGTCTCTTCGAGGACTCCCGCTTCGATGCGCGAGAGGAGCGCCGAGACCGGTTTCGCCGCGGCGACGTGGGCGAGAACGGGGTCCCGGGTCGTCAGAACCCCGCCCGCAGGGTCATGAGGAACTCGTCGGGACGGACCGTGCGCGTGCGCGCCGTCGCCGCGTGGCGCGAGTACTCGGCCGTCAGGTCTACGCCCCGCAGAATCCCCACGCGCAGGCCGTAATCGGTCTTTTCCCAATCCCAGCCGAAGGAGGGGGCCACGAAGCCCGGCGGCGCGGAGAACTGGTTGTCGATGCTGGAGAACCGGAGCGTGGGGGCGACCCAGTTGATAACCGGAGAGTCCCCCGAAACGAACAGGCCGTTGAGCGGAATGCGATAGGCGACCTCGACCTCGAAGCCCTTGCGCACAAGCCCCGCGATTTCCTGTCTCACGATCTGGCCATAGAGCGACGCGCCCGCGAAACGGGCTTCCAGGTTGGCGCCGTACTCGATCTTGTCGCGGCCCTGAAGCGGCAGGCTCGGTGTCAGGAGACCCTGCAGCAAACGCAGATCCCCCGAGTAGAACGTACCGTCGATCGCGACCCGATCGGCAAGCGTCCTGCGGAAGTACCAACCGAGGACGTCGACGCCGTTCCGGCCTCCATCGGAAAGAAAGCGAAAGCCCAGGCCGCCGCCGTATTGGAACTTGCCGCGGAAGTTGAGATCCCCGGCCTTGGTGTCGTAGAGGATCGGAAACCCGGATTGGTAAACCGTGGGCACATTGCGCCCGGGCTCGCGATCGGGCGTACCGTTGTCCCCCGCCAGCGCGTTGGGATCCCGCATGAAGAGCGGGTTGCCATTCACCACGTGAGCCCGCCAGTAGACAAACTTGCCAAACGTCCCGCCGGCCTCGACCCCGATCTCCTCCAAGCGCCCGACCGCGGTCCCCCAAAGGCCGTAGCTCTCCAGCCGCCGCACCAGCTGCTTGCTGAACCGGGGCGCCTTGCCCATCTGCAGGTACACGCTGGTGCCTGGGACCTTTCGAAATGGCTCGTACTTCTGCCCAAGCCGGAGCCAGGCCTGTCGAACGGCGATCTTCTCGTCGGTCGACGTTGGGTTCCGGTTGTAAAGATCGAGAAAATGAAGCTCGACCTTCGCCGCGATGTCCGGCGTGAGGTCAGCCTCGCCGATCAACACAATGTCCGAGATCTCGAACGAGCCATGTGGAGAAACCGTCCGCTCGAACACCACACCGGTCGGCGTCGTGACCCGCACCTCTTCGGGTGAGGACCCTCGGGCGTTGAGCTTGATCTCGCCTTTCAGGCGAAAGCGGTCGCTCGAGGACGCGATCCCCTTCTCGGAGATCAAGGACCCCGTCTCCTGCGAAGCCGCCGGCCCAAAGAACGTCAGGGCGATGAGACAGGCGACGCCGGAACCTCGTGAAAGCATGCCCGACCTCCTCTTTAGAAGACTCCCAAAAAGAGCGGCGCGATGTTACCGGACGGGTCCGATCGCCAAGGCCAGCGAGTCAGTCCCAGCGCCCTTCTCGTTTTAGGAGCTCCAGAAGGTCGAGCCTCTCGGCGTGGCTCATGGCCGAAAACCGTGCCGCCCGCTCGCGACTCCACGGGAGACCGTTGGCCTCACAGAGATTCCGTATGGCCATGGCCACTTCCGCCCCGATGGCGGCTCCCTCCTCGCGCCCGATCGCGACTCCCTCCTCGCGAGCACTCGCGAGAAGCGCGTCCACGCTCGCGTAACCCTGCCTTTGAAGCAGGTTTCGGAGGGTCGCGCGCTCCGCCTCGTCGCGGTCGTAGAGGGCCTCGACGAGCACGGGATTTTGCAGAACGCCCGGCGCCTTGAGTTGAGCTCCGGGCCGCACCACACGCTTGGGCTTGCCCTTCTCATGAACCTCGACGCGTCGGGGCCCGCTGAGCCTCACGACCCAGAGGTATTGCGTTCCCGCACCCAGGAGGTCGTCGATCTTTCTTTCGAGCGCGTCCTCATCCTGGCCCTCGTCCGCGTACTCGATCGCGAGGGCCGGCACGCCCGCGACCCAACCCGGTTTGTTCTTCGGAACGTTCCCGACCGCGATGTCGGGGGCCCGCAACATGCCGGGTTCGGGCGAGTACCCAACATCGACCCCGTACTCCTCGACCATGGGATCCGTTCCCACGACACTTGCTCCGAAGGCATTTGGGCCGCCTCCGCGCGCGCCGGTCGGAAAGCACTCGATACGATGGCCGTTCGAGAGCTCGTAGGGATCGCCCGATACGAACTGCTCGGCGCGGTAAGGACCGCGGTCGCGTTGCTGGGGTCGGTTTGGCACGCGCGAAGTCTAGCCCTTGAGAATCCGCCGCGGCTTCTCAAGGCAACTCGACGACCGTGCGACCTCCCTCCTGAATCAGGACCGGCTTCGAGGCGCCACCCTCGACCGACAGCGTGTAAGAGCCGGGCGCGATGTTCTCGACGCCTCTCACCGGAGTCGCGAGGGCGATGAAGCCCTCCGGGGAGAAGATCGACACGGGATAGGCTGTTCCACCCGGCGTCAACAGCCGGCAACGGGCGCCGGGTATCGCCAATGTCTTTTCTCCCGACTTGATCTCCAGACGCCCACCGGGAGTCATCGCGATCGCCACCGTCGAGGACGGCACGTTGACGGCTTCGACCGTCTGAACCGCGTACCCGGACGCGTCGACGACCAGCGAGTACCGACCCGGTTTGAGCGAGGGGATCTCCCCCCGACCCTCGCTGTCCAAGGACACTGGACCCGTGAAGACCGGAACCTTCTGCGAGTCGAAGACCCTGGCCATGAGGCCGCGCAGCGGCACGCCGTAGAGCCCATCGCGCGCCGTGATTCCAATGCCCTCACCCCGCGTGAGCTCGATCGTCAGCGCGTCCGAGCCGTGTTCGGCGGCCGTGGCCTCTCGCTTGTCCAATTGGAAGCTCGAACGCCGCGTGGCCACCGCGTAGCTTCGGGGTTCGAGCGCCTCGAATGAAAAGCGCCCGTTGCTGTCGGTCGTGACGTCGCGCATGGAGAAGCCCGGACTGCCCCCGCCCGCCGGGCTCAAGGACACAGACACAACCGCGTCGGCCAGCGGCTGGCGGGTTCCCGATTCCACAACCGTCCCGGCGAGTCTCGCGGTAGGCAACACGAGATCGATGTTCTGATCGCCCTTGAGGTTCACGGTCTCTCGCTTGGTCGCCCCATCGCCGAAGCCAAAGGCGCTCGGAGCGCTGGCCTGGATCGTGTAAGTTCCTTCCTTCAGGCCCTCCAGCCGGAACGAGCCCGTCTCGTCCGCGCGCGCCGACGAGGTTCGGCCGCCGCCCGCCGCACCGGCAAAGACCATCGCCCCCTCGACGCCGTCGCTCCCCCTCAGAACGCGTCCGGACAGCGTGTAGCCGGTCTCGAAGACGATCTCGGTCTCGAGCTCGGGCTGTCCTTCCACGGTCGTGACTTGCTTGAGCGCGGTCTTCGTCGAGGTCATGAAGTCGCCTGCGGTGGCCCGAAGCGTGATGGAGCCCGTCGGAACGCCGTCGAGCTCGAACCGGCCGTCCGCCCCGGTACGAGTGGAGGCGGCAAAGGACTCCGGACCGGTCGCGAACACGCTGACACCGCTGCGCTCCTCGGGAGGAAGCCCGCTCACGAAGCCGCGCACCGTGGTGCCCGCGGCCAAGGTCAGAACCAAGTCCTCCTTCGATTCGCCCTCCTGCAGGACGACCTCGACCGCGCCGCTTGTCTTGCCTCGGAGACTCGCGACCACCGTGTACCGGCCCGCCTTGAGATGCTCGATCCGAAAACGCCCCGTGGCATCCGCAACGTTGCCTTGACCGTCGCCGCCGAAGCGGACCATCGCGGCGTCGCCGGCCGCGGTCGCCACGACTTCGGCCCCCGAGAGGCCCCGCCGGCCGTCGGAAAACACGGTCCCCGCGAGAACCCCACCCGAGGACAGCCGCACCTCGACCGTTCCTCCTCGTTCGGTCACCTCCGCCGGTGTGCTCGCGTCCGCGTAGTCGGCGTGACGGGCGGTGACCGTGTAACGCCCGGGCGGCAGAGACTCGATCTCGAACGCGCCCTCGGCATCCGTCGTGTGCTCGGCATCGCCCGCGAACCCAAACGCCAGGGGGCCACCCGTGCGCGAGGAGTCCGAAGGATTCGCCGCGACCTCGACGTTCGGGATCCCCCGCCCCGAGCGGGCATCGGTGACGCGGCCCTTGAGAAGCCCGCCGCGGGCCGCCTTCACTTCGACGCCGTCTTTGCCCGCGCCCTCCTCGACGACGATTCCACCGACGCGGGTCTTCTGATAGCCCTTTGCGGTCACCACGACCTCGTAGCGCCCGGGCGGAACCTCTTCCAACGCGAAGGAGCCGTCTTCCCCCTGAAAGTGGGTGGCCGCGGCGCCTAACGAACGCCGCCCGGCCGCCATCCGCATCACGAACATTCCGCCGCCGGAACCGCGATCGGCCTCGTACGTGGCGTCGAACTCACGGAGGGGCTCGCCTGTCGCCGCGTCGACCGCGCGCCCCGCGATGCGGCCGGTGCCGCTCACGACGATCTCGACGCCGTCCGCCGGAGCCACGACCCCTCTCTTCTGCGGCCCCGGACCCGCGTTTCCAAAGAGCTGGAGGTCGTATGTCTCTCCGGACTTGAGCCCCCCAATCGAAAACGCGCCGTCCGGACCCGTTGTCTCGGGCTCCCGGCCGCGCCGGGGACCTTGCCGCCGCCCCGGAACGGCGGCATTGACGATCCAGCCTTCGACCGGGCTCCCGTCTTTGCGCCGCACCACCCCGCCGATGCGGCCCTCCGGCGCGAGCGTCACCTCGAGGTCTAACGGCGCGGAGCCTTCCGCGACCTTCACCGGATCCACGGTCTCGACCGCATACCCGGACTTGCGCACTGACAGCGTGTAGTCGGCGGGCGAGAGCCCGCGCAGCACGAACCGGCCATCGGGACCGGTTTGAGCCTTGGGTGAGCTGCCCGGACCCACGATTCCGACCTGCATCACCGCTCCCCCGCGGCCACCCCGAAAGTTCATAGCCGCCTGAAGCTCCACTTCGGCTCCCGAGACCGGCTCCTTGGCCGCGTCGCGAACCTGACCCGCCACCGAGAGACCCTGGCGCATCACGACCAGGACGTCGGAGCGCACGCCGCCGGCCGGGAGGGAGACCGCCCCCACCACGGTCTTCTCGAACGACGCGTGTGAGAACGTCAGACGTTGCCCATCGCCTGGTTGCAGGCGGTTGGCCTTGAAGGCACCATCCGGACCCGACTTCAGAAGCGGCCTCTCGGACGAGCGCAGCTGGCGGACCATGGCTCTGAAGCCGACCTCGGTGCCTTGCGTGAGGACGCCCCTCGCCGCGGCGATCGGGGCTCCGTTCTCGTCGGTCACCCGCCCCGCGATGGACGCGCCGAGAACCAGCGGAATGTCGAGTCGCGTCGTCTCGCCGGCCAGGACCCGCAGACCGTCGCGCTCGAACCTTACGTAGCGGGGCTCGTCGGCCAGGACCTGCCAGGCTTGAGGCGCGATCGCGCGAAATCGATAGCGCCCATCCGGCCCCGAACGGGCCAGCCGGCTTCCATGCTCGGAACGCGCGAGAAGCTTGACGCGCGGCACCGCACGGCCCGTCTTGGAGTCGACCACCTTGCCTTCGATCGAGGCCGGCGGCGAAAGGACCAAGACGAGCGGCTTGCCCTCGGGACGGGGTGTCTCGATTCCCGTCATCGCCGCGTACCCGGCCTCGCCGGCGTCGACCGAGATCGCTGCCTTCCCTTTTGGCGCACGCAGCGAAAAGGTTCCGTCCTTCCGAACCTCGACCCAGGAGCTCCGTCCCTTGCCGTCCAGCCGGACCAGCGCCGAGCCGGGAGGCGTCTTCTTGTCGGCCTTCACGACGCGCCCTTCGAGAAGCAAGCCGCGGGTGAGGACGACCGGCCGCGGGAGCGCCCCGGAGCGAACGAGAGAGAGGCTGGCCGCCGCATAGCCCGACGCCTCGACGAGAAGCGTGTTTCTTCGACCTGCCGCGCCGCCGAACCGGAAGGTCCCATCGGTTCCCGTCGTGGCGCGTTGCGGCAGAAACGAGTCCTGGGCGTCTTCGTTGGAGACCTCGTCCGGCGTCAGGGTGACAACCGCGGAGGCCAAGGGCTGTCCGGATTCATCCACAACTCGCCCCGCGAGAGCCTCGCCACGAGTCACCAGGCCCTCGCCCAAGTCCTCATCCTCCGAGCTGTCGAAGACCCCCCCGAGCGACGTGGCGGCGACGCCCGAGCCCGAAGCCTGAACCTCGAAGAGCCGCGGCGGCTTTCCCGCCGCGGCCGCGACCGTCAGGCGGAACCCTCCGTCGTCGCCCGTCGTCGCGCTCGCGAGCGGCTGCGGCGCTGGATCGCCTTGGGCCACGCGACGGGCCTTCTCGAAGGGCTCCTCGTACGGCACGGCGGTCACCGTGACCCCCGAGGCCGGCTTCTCGCCGACAAGCAATCGGCCCTTGACCTCTCCGCCCGCCGCGCGACCCGAGACGAAAAACGAAACCACCGTCAGAAAGACGACAGGGACCGCATTCCCGGAGCTCTTGAACCTGTACATTTCTCGCCTCCTGAAGCCATTCATGAACGCCACACCGAGCAAGGTTACGAGGACGCGGGCTCGAGCGCGGCGACCCCCGGAGTGCAAGGGTGAGACCAGGCAGATCGGGCGTCGTGTTCCCACCTCCTCCGTTCCGTGCCCGCGCCGAATTCGGGAGGCGAACCCCGAAAACGGGATGACGGAGCATCTCCTATGTTTGGGCGATGCCTCGCGAGTTCCGTTTCCTCAATGCGGCCCGCACACTCGTGGTTCTCGACACCGACTGCTGGCCTCTTCTGATCCTCGCCACGCAGATCTATGGGATTGCGGATCCCGCGGAAGACCGCCCGCCCATCTCCCTTCCGGATTGCCCGCGCCTCGTGGTCACCACATTCGATGGCCCGCCGCTGCCGCGGGCCTACGAGCGCCGCCTGAGCTGGGACCTGACGGCGGACCTCGTCGGGCTCGACGTCGCGGGGGCCGTGAGATTCCGGCTCTCGATACCGGAGCGCGAGGGCACCGTGGCGGTCTCGCACGCGGCCCTGGATGGCCCCTTGTTGAGGGTGTTTCGCCTCGCCCTGGAGACGCCCATCGCGATCTTCCTTTCGCGGAGCACGCACAACGTCTTGCACGCCGGCGCAGTCGCGGGTCCGCGGGGTGCTGTGGTGTTGAGGGGCCCCGCGGGCGCGGGAAAGTCCACGCTGACCGCCGCAGCCTGGAAGGCCGGACTCACGGTGCTCGGGGACGAGAGCCTCCTGGTCCTGCGCTCTCACCCCGACCGCCTTTCCTCGTCGATTCGCGACTTGACGATCCTGCCGCAGACGGCGCGCCTCCTCGATATTGGGAACTTGACCGAGCCCGCCTTCGCGGGCGGGGAGGCCAAGCGTCGCATCGACCTGCTTGTGGGGTCTAAGCCCGAGGATCGCAACTCGGACCGCAGGGCGACGCTGGTCTTGGGTCCTCGCGAGCCGGGTCCTGCCCGGCTTGTTCGCCTGGGCGCGGCGGATTTCCTCGCGGAATTTGAGCGCGGCTCGGTGCCCGAGGAACGCCTCGGCACCGACCCGACGGACATCGCCCGGCATTGGGCCCAGCGGGACGTCTACCGGCTCGACGGAGCGATCGACCTCGACGGCGCGGTCCGACTTCTGAAATCTCTCTGTGCCTAAGCGCACAAAACGCCGCCCGCGCCTCTCTTCACGCGCTCTCCGCGCGGGGGTCCATGCGTATACTCCGCGCGATATGAGCGAATCGGCGGGCCGGGTGCTCCTCGCCCACTCATACTTTCTGGCCCACGACGCTAAGCAGGTTCGCAAAATGAGGCCGTATCCGCCGCTTGCGACGCTGATCACCGCCGCGATTCTCCGGCGCCAGGGCTATGCCGTCGATCTCTTTGACGCGATGTTGGCCAGCGACGAGGGCGAGTTTGCAAGCCTCGTGGAAAGGAAACGCCCTTCGGTCGTCGCGATCCTGGAAGACAACTTCAACTTCCTCACCAAGATGTGCACGACGCGAATGCGAGCGGCCTGCCTGGAGATGATTCGCATTGCCAAGAGCGCCGGCAGCCGCGTCGCGCTCAACGGCTCGGACGTCGCGGACAATCCCGAGCTGTACCTCAAGACCGGCGCGGACGCCGTGATTCTCGGGGAGACCGAGGCGACGCTCGTGGCGCTCCTGGAAGCGTGGAAGGCCAATGGTCACGGCGAGGGATTGGAGGCAGTCCCGGGGCTTGCGTACCGCCGCGGCAGCCAACTTCACAAGACGCCTCCCCGGCCCTTCGTGGAAGACCTCGACAGCCTCCCGTTTCCGGCCTGGGATCTCGTGGATGTCGAGGCGTATCGGCATACCTGGAAGCACGCGCACGGGCGGCTTTCCTGGAACGTCGTGACCACGCGCGGCTGTCCGTTTCACTGCAACTGGTGCGCAAAGCCGCTCTACGGGGTTCGCTATGCACAAAGAAGCCCCGAGAACGTGGCCGAGGAGCTTCGTCTTCTGAAACGGGACGTCGCTCCGGACCACGTTTGGTTCGCGGACGACATCTTCGGGTTGAGCCCGCGCTGGATCGAGCGCTTCGCGACCGAGGTGGCGGAGCGAGGCGCGCGGATCCCTTTCACCATGCAATCGCGGGTCGACCTGATGACGCCCTCGGCTGTCGAAGCGCTGGCGCGCGCCGGCGCCGAGGAGGTCTGGATGGGCGTCGAGTCCGGCTCGCAGCGGGTTCTCAACTCGATGAACAAGGGCATCGCGGTCGAGGAGGTGCGCGCGGCCACGCGAGCGCTCAAGGCGCACGGCATCAAGGCGTCGTGGTTTCTGCAGCTTGGGTATCCGGGTGAGGATTGGGAAGATCTCCTCGCCACGCGCGATCTCGTGCGGTCCGAGCGCCCCGACGACATCGGTGTCTCGGTGGCCTATCCGCTTCCCGGAACGCTCTTTTACGAACGCGTCAAGGATCAGCTTGGGCAGATGCGCAATTGGGAGGACAGCGACGACCTTGCGATGATGTTCGAGGGAACGTACGCGGGTCCCTTCTACAAGAAGGTACGGGACGCTCTGCACGAGGAGGCGGCCTTCTTCGCCGCAGCCGAGGCCTTGCCGGAGGCCTCGGCGCGCGCCGCCTACGAGAGGCGACTCGGCGAGCTTCACGCCCGCTGGAAGCTCCTGGATACGCAGCAGGAGTTCTTCCGCTCCACGAGCCCGACAAGACCGCTCGAAGCCGTTCCGGCTCTCGCGACCGGCGCGTTCGGCGGGTTTCCCGGCCGTCCTTAACCGGCGACAGGCGCCGTGGCCCCATGATCCTCCTCGTCAACCCGCGCGCCACCAAGCCCGTTTTCCGCCGCTTTCCGCTCTCGATCATGGCGCTCGGAGCCGCGCTGCCAAAGGGCACCACCTGGGACCTCGTCGACGGCAACCAGCCAAACCGCGACAGCTTCGAAGAGATCGCCGGGCGGGTCAACGCGGCCGCCGGCGGGCCCGATCCGGTCCGCTTGCTCGCGTTCTCGGTCATGCCGGGTCCGCAACTCGCGGCGGCCGTGCCCCTGACGAGGAGGCTGCGTGAGCGCTACCCGCGCCTTCCGATCGTCTGGGGAGGCTACTTCCCAAGCCTCTATCCGCGGCCGGTCCTGCAGGCGCCCTACGTCGACTGGATCGTGCGCGGCCAGGGCGAGCAGACGCTTGTGGAGCTCCTGGAGGTTCTCGGCAACCGCCGCGATCCGGCGGCGGTCCTGGGACTTGGGTACCGGGAGAGGGGCACGGTCCGGCTCAATCCCGAGCGGCCCTGGGTGGGGCCCAACGAGCTTCCGAGCCCGCCCTACGACCGGATCGACGTTGGAGACTACTTGGAGGCCACGTTCCTCGGGAGCCGCACCGGCGTTTACCAGGCCTCGATCGGCTGCCCCTACACGTGCAATTTCTGCGGCGTGATCTCGGTCTACGGCAGCCGCGAGAAGTTCGAGGAGCCCGCGCGCACCGCCCGGAACCTGGAGTTTCTGGTCCGAAACCACGGCATGAACGGGCTCCACTTCTACGACAACAACTTCTTTATGGCCGAGGCTCACACGCGCGAGCTCTGCGCGAGGATTCTGCCCCTCGGCCTCAATTGGTGGTGTGAGGCGCGCGTCGACATCGTGCTTCGCTACGAGGACGCGACGCTTGCGGCCTTGCGCAAGTCGGGCTTGAGGATGATCTTCTTCGGCGCCGAGTCGGGGTCGGACGAGGCGTTGGCAAAGATGTCGAAGAGGCTCACCACCGAACAGACATTCGAGCTCGCCAAGCGCCTTCGCCATTTCGACATCATCCCGGAGTTCTCCTTTGTCCTCGGCGGCCCCGACGAGCCGGAGCGGGAGATCGACATGACGCTCGGGTTCGTCAGGAAGCTCAAGTCCGCCAATCCGGCCTGTGAGCTGATCTTCTACTTCTACACGCCGATTCCACAGCGCGAGGGAGCCTATGGCGACATCGACCCCCTCGCCGGCACGCCCGAGGCGCTCGAGGACTGGACCGCCCCCGAGTGGATCGACTGGATGACGCACGAGAAGCCCGATGTCCCCTGGATGACGCCGGCACTTCGCGCCCACGTCGCAAACTTCGAGCTCGTGCTCAAGAGCCGTTTCCCGTCCCTTCACGACGTCAAGACGCGCCCCTGGGGAAAGGCGCTTGCGGCAAGGCTCGCGAAGACGCGCTGGGAGAGCGGCCGGTTTGAGAACCCGAGGCTTCTTCGCGGAATCCGCCGGTTGGCGCGGATTCCAAGAGAGAACCGCCAGCTGTACGGCCATCTGCGCCCACCCGCGGAAACCGGCCAGGAACGGGCCTGGTGAACGGAGCCACCGGGGCCGCGGCCGTGGTGGTCGCCCCCTTGCCGGCGCGGCTTGCCTACCCGCTTTGGGCACCGCGTTACGACAACGAGAACGGCATCACGCGCCTCGACGAAATCGCCGTCGCGAGGCTCAGCCCGAACGTCTACACAAGCCTCCTGGACGCGGGGACCGGCACCGGGCGAAGGCTTTCCTTGGGCACTTCCCGAGCGGTCGGAATAGACCTGGTCTTCGAGATGTTGGTCGCCGGACGGCGTCCTCCAAACCTTCTGAACGCGGACTTCACAAGCCTCCCGTTTCGGACGGCCGCGTTCGACCTGATCTGGTGTCGCCTCGCGGTTGGGCACCTTCCGTCCCTCCGGCCCGCCTATTCGGAGTTCGCGAGGGTGCTTTCGAGAGGAGGTACCTTGATCGTCACAGATTTCCACCCGGAGGCCGTGCGATGCGGCTTCCGGCGCGACTTTCGGGATGCCCTTGGAGCCCGCCACGAGGTGGAGCACCACGTTCACGAGCTCTTGGATCACGAAGCGGCCGCGCGCGCGGCGGGTCTGCAAATCGAGCGGGAGGAGTCCTTCTCGATCGGCCCGGAAATCCGCGGCTTCTTCGAAGAGGCCGGCGAACGGGATCGCTACCAACGGCAGCAGGGCCTGCCCGTGCTCCTCGGAGTTCGCTTCCGGCTCACCCGAAGGGTCTGATGCCCGACATCCTCCTGAGCCACGGCTACTTCCTCGACGAGGATGAGAAGGAGCGGGAGATCATGAAGCCCTATCCGACCCTGGGCCTCTTGTATCTTTCGGCCTACCTCAAGCGCGAGGGCTTCTCCGTGGAGGTCTTCGACACCACCTTCGCGACCCGCGACGCGCTGTACGAGCGCCTTCGCCAGGAGCGGGGCGTTCTCGGGCTGTACACAAACCTGATGACGCGGGCGGCGATCCTCGACATTGTGAAGACCGCGAAGGCGAACGGCTGGACCGTGCTCCTCGGCGGCCCCGAGAGCGCGAGCTACAAGGACCGCTACCTCGCCCGCGGGGCCGACGTGGTGGTCTTTGGCGAGGGCGAGGAGACGCTCGCGGAGCTCCTTTTGGCCCTTGCCAACCGGGGCGCACACCGCCTGCACGGAGTCCTCGGGACGGCCTTCCTCGACGAGAATGGCGTCTTCGTCGAGAACCCCGAAAGGCCCAAGATCGCCAACCTCGACGACTTGCCCTTCCCGGACCGCGAGGCCATCGACCAGGCGCGCTACGTGGACGTCTGGCGGGAGCGCCACGGGATGGGAAGCGTCAACCTCATCACCGCCCGCGGCTGTCCCTACAAGTGCAACTGGTGCTCACACGCGGTCTTCGGCTTCACGCACCGCAGAAGGAGCGTTGCCGGGGCGGCGGACGAGGTCGAGGAGATCGTCGCGCGCTATCGGCCGGATCAGCTTTGGTATGCCGACGACGTGTTCACGATCCACCACTCCTGGCTCTTCGCGTTTGCCAAAGAGCTTAGGAGACGGGGCCTGAGGGTTCCGTTCGAGACCATTTCCCGCGCCGATCGCATGCTGAAGGACGAGGTCCTGGCGACGTTGAAAGACATGGGTTGCTACCGGGTTTGGATCGGTTCCGAGAGCGGCAGCCAACGAATCCTGGACGCGATGGAGCGCGGCGTCACGGTCGAGGAGGTGCGCTTCGCCACCAAGGCCGCGCAACGGCACGGGATGCAGGTTGGAATGTTCCTGATGTGGGGATACGACGGCGAGACGGTCTCCGATATCGAGGCCACGATCGAGCACGTCAAGGAGGCGAACCCGGACGTTTTCTTCACGACCGTCTCTTACCCGATCAAAGGCACGGGCTACTTTGACAAGGTCAAGGACCGGGTGGTCCTGGATCGCGATTGGGAAACGGCCTCGGATCGCGACTACAAGATCCGCGGACGAAACTCGAGAACGTATTACCGGCACGCCGACCAGTGGTTGAAGAACGAGGTCGCTGCGTTCCGGCTTCGACCGGAGAATCCCGACGAGGCCGCGAAGAGGCAGGCCGTGGCTTTCCTCGCCAAGGAAGCGCTGCTTGCTTCGGCAGCCGAGGTGGAGGGCCAGGCATGACGCCCGCGTGTTCCGCGCCCTCGACCGCGGTTGCGTCTCCATCTCCGTTCGACGCCCTTGCCCCGGTCTACGACGTCGACTTCACACAAAGCCTCCTTGGCCGGCTTGCCCGGGTCAGGGTCACGAGAGCCCTCGACCGCGCGTTCGCGCCCGGGCACCGTGTCCTCGATCTCGGCTGCGGAACGGGCGAAGACGCCATTCATCTTGCAAGCCGTGGCGTTCATATCCTCGCGATGGACTCTTCGGAGCGCATGGTCGCGAGGACACGCGAAAAGACGGCGGCTGCCGGCGCCACGCCCTTTGTGCGCGCAGAGGTCCTGTCGATCGAGAAGCTCGCGACGCTCTCTCACAATGAGCCTCTGGACGGCGCCTACTCGAACTTCGGCGCCTTGAATTGTATCCCGGTCCCCGAGCTTTCCAGGATCGCCGCGGAGCTCGCGCGGCGCATCCGGCCCTCCGGCCGACTCGTGCTTTGCTTCATGGGGCGCTGGTGCCTCTGGGAATGGGCCTACTTTGTAATCCGGGGTCAGCCGCGCAAGGCGTTTCGCCGCCTGCCCAAGGAAGGCGCCGTCTGGCGGGGTCTCCCGGTCTTCTATCCCGGCCTTCGCGAGATTCGCCGGGCTTTCGCCGGACACTTCCGTTTCCGAAGCGCCGCGGGCATAGGGACGCTTGTCCCGCCCTCTTACCTCGAACACTGGGCCGCACGATTTCCCTCGACGACCCGCCTTCTCGACGATCTCGAGCGCGCTCTCGAATCCGTGCCGCCGATGCCCAATTTCGCGGACCACGTGGTCCTGGAGCTCATCAGGCCGTGAGCCTTTCCGCGCTTCCCATCCTCATCCTGTTTCCGCACAGCCGGTGCAACTGCCGCTGCCTGATGTGCGACATCTGGAAGGTGAAGGAGAGCCGCGAGATCTCGCGAGAGGATGTGGCTCGCTGGCTCCCGGAGTGGCAAGGGCTCGGGGTCTCGCGCGTCGTGCTGTCCGGCGGCGAGCCGCTCCTGCATTCCCATCTTTGGGAACTCTGCCGAGTCCTTCGGGACGCGGGAATCGGCATCACCCTTCTTTCCTCGGGCCTGCTTCTGGGTCGGAACGCCGATGGGATTGCTCAACACGTGGATGACCTCATCGTCAGCCTCGACGGCCCACGCGAGGTTCATGACGCGATTCGCAATGTTCCAAGGGCATTCGACAGGCTCGCCGAGGGAATCCAGGCCGTGCGAAGGGCTCGCCAAGAGATTCCGATCTCGGCCCGGTGCACCGTGCAGCGCCGAAACGCGGGTTCCCTCGTTGCGACCGTCCAGGCCTCGCGCTCCCTGGGCCTCGACCATATCAGCTTCCTGGCCGCCGACGTCACCTCGAAAGGCGACGGCGTCTTCAATCGCGATGGGCAAGACCGGCCGGAGATTCTGGATTTGGCACTTCGGCCCGAGGATCTGGAGACCCTTGCGAACGAGCTGTCTCGCCTCGAAAGGGACCATACCGGAGATTTCCGATCTGGATTCCTTGCGGAGAGCCCACAGAAGCTGTGGAGCACCCTGTACGTCCACTTTCGGGCCGTCCTTGGTCTTGACCGTTTTCCCGCCAGGACCTGCAACGCGCCCTGGGTCTCGGCGGTGGTGGAGTCGGATGGAACGGTCCGGCCGTGCTTCTTTCACAAGCCAATTGGCAACGTCTTTGCCTCCGGGTCCTTGGAGGCCGTCCTCTACTCGCCTCCCGCACGGCATTTCCGCGAGACACTCGACATCGCAAGCGATCCAACCTGCCAGGCCTGCGTCTGCTCTCTCAACCTCAAGGACGACGACCCGCGCGGCCTTGCGAGTCCAAAGAGCGCCATCCACGCCGGCGTCGAGGAGCCCAGCCTTGTCAGCCGATAGGCGCCGGACCGTTGTCTTGTACAACCCGCGGGCGGTCTTCTTCACGATGCCGCTTGGACTTCTCGCCGTGGGCTCTCACCTCGATCCCGCCCGCTATCGGGTCGTGATCGTGGACGGGCGTCTGGAGACGGACCCCATCGCGGCCGTGCTGGCCCGGCTCGAGGATGCGGTCTGCCTCGGAATCGGGGTCCTGACCGGGGCGCCCATCAAGGACGCGGTGGAGGTCTCCCGGGCGGCGAAGGCGCGTTTTCCAGAGCTTCCCATCGTCTGGGGAGGTTGGCACCCTTCGCTCTTTGCGACCGAGTGCTTCGAAGAGCCGAGCGTGGACGTGACCGTACAAGCCCAAGGCGAGGAGACGCTCGACGCGCTCTTGTCCTCTCTGGCCTCGGGGCTTAACGTCACCTCGCTGGACGGGCTTTCCGGCCTCTCCTATCGGCGCCCGAGCGGGGACCCGGTTCGCAACCCTCCGCGGCTTCTCTCCAACATCAACGGCTTTCGGCCGCACGACTACGACCTTCTTCCCGTGGAGCGCTTCTTCGCGCTCAAGGGTAAGAGGCAGCTCGACTTCATCGCCTCGCAGGGATGTCACTTCCGCTGCGCATTCTGCGCGGACCCGTACGTCTACGGCCGGAAGTGGGTCGGGCTGACGCCGTCCCGAACAGGCGAGGAAATCGAGCGTCTGTGGCGCCGTTACCGGTTCGACGACGTCAATTTCCAGGACGAGACCTTCTTCACGTATCTCGACCGGGTAGAGGCGATCGCCGAGGAGTTCCTGCGGCGCGGGCTTCCCGTCACATGGGCCGCGACCATGCGCGCCGATCAGGGAGATCGCCTCACCGACGACGTGATGGCCAAGTGCCGAAAATCGGGCCTGAGGCGGGTGATCATCGGTGTGGAGTCGGGCTCTCAGGAGATGATGGACTGGATTCGCAAAGACATTCGCATCGAACAGGTCTTCAGCGCCGCCGAGAAATGCCTGCGCCACGGGGTCGCGGTCAATTTTCCCTTCATCGTGTGCTTTCCCGGTGAGACCGACGAGAGCATCGCCAAGAGCCTCGCGATGGCCAAGACGCTCCGGGAGATGAGCCCAAGCTTCCAGACGCCGATCTTCTACTTCAAACCCTATCCCGGAACGCCGCTCACCGAGCAGGCGGTGAGGGACGGCTACGTTCCGCCGCGCAACCTCGACGAATGGGCGCGCTTCGACATCTACGACTCCTCCGGACCATGGGGGACGCCCGCGCGCCAACGCCTCATCGAACGCTTCAAGTTCTATCAGCAGGTCGCATACGACAAACCCAGGCGGCCCTTCGATCCGGTCCGGCGCTTGGCAAGGTGGCGTTGCGACCGGCGACTCTTCGGATTCCCAATCGAGAAGACCCTCCACGAGTGGAGGAATCCGGCGCCCGCGCTGTCGTGAACCGGGCTCGGCTGCCCAAGTTCATCGCGATTGAGGGGGACCTTCCTTCGCCTGGGGCCTTTTTCGACGGCCTGAACTTGGACCTTTCGGATCACATCCTGGTCCATGGACTCATCAACGCGCATGACCACCTTCCGCTCAACGCCGTTCCATGCCCGGTTCAATTGCCCAAACAACCCAACAGCTATCGCTGGATCGAAGCGTTCCAACCCTACTTCGAGCATCCGGCCGTTGTCACCGCGCGTGCCATTCCAGAAGCGCATCGAGCCTGGCACGGAGGGCTGAAGAACATCCTCGCCGGCACGACGACCGTGGCTCACCATGATCCGTGCCTCCCTGTCTTCGACGATCCCGGGTTTCCGGTGACGGTCCTGAAGCGAATGGGATGGAGCCACTCCTTGGGTCTTTCGTCCTCGTACGGGCCGCCGATCGCTCAAAGCAGGCGCGAGGCCCCGGAGGGCGCGCCCTGGTTCATCCATCTCGCCGAGGGGACCGACGACCTCGCCGCGGGAGAGCTTGGGCGGCTCGACGCGGAGGGCGCCTTAGGCCCCGACACGGTTCTCGTGCACGGGGTGGCCTTGAGCGAGGCCGACGCCGAACGAATCGTGGAAGCCAGTGCGGCTGTGGTCGTTTGCCCATCGAGCAATCTCTCGATGTTGGGAAGAACGCCCAATCCAAGGGTCATCCGCAGGCTCCATGACGCCGGGCGACTGGCTCTCGGGACCGACTCCAGGTTTTCCGGGGCCCGAGACCTCCTTCAGGAAATGAAGGTGCTGGCGGAGGTCTCTGATCTCACCCCACGCGAGATCGTCTCGCTCGTGACCACGGGCGGCGCGCGAATCCTGAGGCTGAAAGAAAGAACCGGCGCCGCGGATTTCTTTGTCTTGGCGGCCCAGGATCGAGATCCGTTCGACGCGATCCTCCAATCCACACGGGCCTCGCTCCGGTTGGTTGTCCACGGCGGACACCCGGTGATCGGCGATCCTGATTTTCAGCCCTTGTTCGCCGCCGGTGAGGTCGAGGTCCACTCAATCACGCTTGACGGAGTTTCCAAGCTCATCGCGGCCCGTCTCTTGGAAGGATTGGATCCCGACCTTCGGGAGCCGGGTCTCGTCGCGGCGAGAGGACGGCCAAGCCGCGAGGGTCCCTGAGCGGCTCACCCATCGCTTGAAGTCGTTCGTCGGCGCCATTGCGTCGGCGATGTTCAAGAGAGGGGCGGCCACAGGGGGCCGCCCCTACGAGATTCTCGGTTCGAGCCGGTTTGGTTTGACCGGGCCCGCCACGTTCGAGAGCCGTTTGGCCCCTCTCACTTGCCCGCCCTCGTTCCGGCGAGGGCTCCGTACTCGTTCTCCAGCAAGCGGTTCTCAAGGAGCGCGGTTCGGAGCCTTGCCTTGGGTTCTTCCAAATTCGGGGTGCCCTCACCGCGGTTCGCTTGCGCTTGCAGAATCGCGATGGCGGCGTCCAGCGCCCGGATCTCCGGAGAACTCGGGTTGATCGCGAGCGCCTTTGCGGCACACTCGCGGCCCTTCGCGAGCATTTCGGTCGTGCGTGACCACGGCGGCCGTTGGGACAGTCCAAACTCGGCCGAGAAGCGGCAGAGCCTTCCGAGGAGCACCGCCGCGTCGATCCTTGACGGGTTGCGCGACAGAGCCTCGTCAAGCGCCTTTCGGCCGCGCTCCCACGCGGCTTCCGGCGATTGGCGATGGTCCACGGCCCATCGAACCGCTACAAGCTCCAGGTTTCCAACCCCAATGAGGGACGTGGTGGAACGTTGAATGGCGAAGGCCTTGGCAAACGCCGCGCGGCCTTCCGCGAGGGCCGCCTCGGGGTTCTGGCCGCGCCGTCTGAGACCGTCGGCCTGGAGCGCCGCAAGACCGCCGATGTAACGAAGGACCGCCACAGAGGACGGGTTCAACTCCTGGGCTTTGGCAAGCCGCGCCTTTGCCTCACGCAGCGAAGCCTGCTCGTCAGCGGCCGTCTCGATCTCGTACTCGGTCTGTCGCAAAAGGACGCGCCCGGCGAGCTCGGCGGCGATGGGATCGTTGGGCGCGACCCGCAAGGCCGCATCGAGATCTTCGAGCGCACTCCTTAAGTGTTTTCCTGGATCTTCTCCGCGGGAGAGCGCCTCGTCGGCCAGGAGGGTGTGCACCAGGCTCCGGTTTGTCATCGCGGCAAACATCCTCGGGTTGACCTTCAGGGCGCCGGCGATTGCAGCGAGCGCCTTTTGGCAACCCGGCCGAGGATCCAAGCCGCGGTCGAAGTCGGCCCGTGAAAGGAGGTGCATGTTGGTTCCGAGGTTGTTGAGCGCCGAGGCGGAGTCGGGCTTGAACTCGAGGATTCTCTCGAACATCCGGATGGATTCGCGGTAGGACCCGCGCGGATCCAGGCCGGAGTCGTCCTCGTTTTCCGCCTTGACCGAAAGCACGTTCCCAAGCTCGTTGAGCGCGGTCACGTGGTGAGAATCGATCTCCAGCGCGCGTTTGAGGCTGGCGATGGCCTTTTCAAGCGCCCCTTTCGGATCGCGCCCCTCGGATGCCGAGAACTCGGCGTCGGTGCTGTACGCCAGGCCCAGCATGCCGTGGGCGCCCGCGTCCCTGGGCCCCGCCCGGACAGCTTCCAGGCCGGCGTTCACGGCGCTCTCCACGAGCTTCTTCCAGTCCCCGCCGTGCTCTTTGGCGTAGTCCGCGACCTGCCAATAGATCCACACCTTCTCCTGATAGGCCGGGGAGGAATCGGGGTCGACGCTTGTCGCCCGGTCGCAGGCGACGACCGCGCGCGCGTAAGCCGAGTCGGGCGGCTGCCCCTGCTGCACCGCCAGCATCACGAAATGCCTGCCAAGAGCACAGGCCGCCTCATGCACCTCGGGATCGCTTCTCGAAAGCTCCGCGGCCGCCTCGAAGGCGGCGTTGGCCATGAGGTATTCACGCGCCGCGCGGTCGAGGTCCCCAGCCGCCCTCTTTTCCGTAGCGCGCGCGCTCCTGATTCGGCCTTCGAGAAGCTTTGCCTCCGCTCGCATCGGCGCGGCCGCGTGGGCCTTTTCAGAGAGCTCCAGGGCGCGATCCCACTCGTGCTTGAGGTACAACATGCGCCCCTCGACAAGGGCCGGGCTTTCGAGCGCGGCCTCGCGGCCCTTGTTGAGAAAGTCGAGTGCCCGGGCGCCGAGCTCGCGATCGATCGCCTTCTTCTTCTCCTCGCGAAGGGCCTTGCTGGGGATGCGATCCGCCGCGTTCGTGGCCGTCGTGTAGAGGCCGGCGTAGGCCTCGCCGAGGGCCAGGGCGAGGGCCGGCGTCCGGTCGACCTCAAACGCCCGTTGCAGGTGCTGGCGGGCCTTCTCGTACTCCCGGAGCACGAGGTTCCCGCGCCCCAGAGCCCCGTGGCCCGCGGCCTCGCCGGAACGTCCCCGCTTCTTCATCAGAGACTCGATCGAGCCGATGCGCTCTTTGACCCGCGCGCGCTCCTCGCGGATGTCGTGAAGCGGAAGCGCGTACGCGAGGCGCATCGACCACTCCATGTCGCGCAGTTCCTGTCCAAAGCGCTGTGCGAGCTCCGCGTTGGCCGCCGATCTCACGCGCTCGACCACGAAGGCCGTCGCGAACGCCACAACCGCGACCAGCGCCACGGCCGAGAGCGTCACGAGCCTCCAGTTCTTGACGGCCCTCTTGCGCAGCCGATAGCCCCAGCTCGCGCGCTTGGCCTCGACCGGATCGCCGTCCAGAAACCGCCGGAGGTCCTCGGCAAGCGCCCGTGCCGAGTCGTCCCCACGGTCTCGAGGTCTTCGGGGAGCGTGCGATCGACCTGCCGAAGCGGAACGGGATCCTTCTGGAGGATCGCCATCATCACGTCGACCGTGCTCTTGCCGTCGAACGGGGTCCGCCCGGTCAGGACCTCGTACAGCGTGACGCCCAGCGAATAGACGTCCGTGCGCCGGTCGAGCTGGGTGATGTCGCCCCGGACCTGCTCGGGAGACATGTACGAGGGGGTGCCGACGATCATCCCGGTCATCGTCAGGCCCTTCTCTCCCGAGAGCTCCCTCGCGAGGCCGAAGTCCATCACGTAGGGGCGGAGCGGCTCGCCCTCGCGGGTCTCGATCATCACGTTCTCGGGTTTGAGGTCGCGATGGATGAGGCCCAGGCGATGTGCGGCCTGCACGGCCTCGGCGACCTCCATCAGGACCTTGACCTTCTGCTCCAGCGTCATGAACGGCGCGGTCTTGTTCAGCGTTTCGCCGGTCAGGAACTGCATGGCGATGTACGCCTGCCCGTCCCTTTCGCCGACGTCGTAGACCTTGCAGATGTTCTCGTGATCGAGGCCGGCCTGCATTTGCGCCTCGTGAAGGAAGCGCTTGCGAAACTCCGGGCTCGGCTCCCGCAGAAACTTCAGCGCGACCCGGCGGTGAAGCACCGTGTCCTCGGCCTCGTAGACCTGGCCCATGCCGCCCTCGCCGAGAAGGCGTCCGATGAGGTAGCGCGAAAAGACGCGTCCCGGCTCTTCCGCCATGGCTCCTCAGCGCGCTCCCGCGCCGCCCAGGAGGCGCACTTCCGCGATCGAATAGCTTCCGTCGCCGCCCCGAGGCGTGATCCTCACGAACCGCGCCTCGCGAAGGCGCGGCGAGAAGAACGCCCGCGATCTCAGGCCCACCATGGGAGCGAGCGGGACCGCGCCCGCATCCTCGAAAGCCAGGCCGTCCGTGGAGACCAGCACGCGGTAGTCGTCGTTGTGGTCGGCCGTCACGAGGAGGCCCGCGACGTCGTGTCCCGCGACACGAGGAAGCTCGAGCGCCACAAACGAAGCTGGGCCCTTCAGGATCAGGGCTTCGGGTGCGTTCCAGGGCGAGCCCTCGGGAGGGATCCGGCCGTCCGCGACGAGCGAAGGCTCGCGGGAGGTCTCGTGGACCGCGATGACCGTGGGGCGCTCTCGCAGCGTGTGGTCGTCGACGTACCGGGGATCCGTGACCACGAACAGGCTCAGCTCACCCGCACGTGCGAGGAGCGCGTGGTCCGGACGCTTGGACAGCTCCGCGGCGAGCGGCTCATCGGTGAGGGCCACGGCACAACCTTCGCGGCCGGTCGACCTCCGCTCCGAGCCGAACATGAAGACCCAATCGTCCTCGACGGCCGGCGCAAACGCGTTCTTCTCGAGCTGGAGGACGAGGCCGGCCGCTGGAACCCAGCCGCCGGCGAACCCGATCCGGACAAGCGGACGGGACGCGCCGTGGGCTTTGAGATACGCCATCAACTTTGGTGCGAGCTCTGTATGGACGGGAAGCGACGTGGCCGAGATGGGCGGCTGGCTCGGAAGCCGCGTGGCGTTGGAGCGCGTCGCAAGGAGCACGAACGAAAGCCCCAGCCCCACCGCGAGAGCACGCGCTCTCCCCCCGCGGCGCGCACGGGCCACGAGGTTTCCAGAGGCGGCGAGCGCGAAGAGAGCGACCCCGAACCACGCCATCACACCCACCCCCGAGACCCACGCGAGGAGGTAGGCGAGAAGGGGTCCGACGACCTGGTTCGCGGACAGAAAGGCGGCCACGAACACGGCCGCGCTCAAGGCGAGGAGGGCCGGGACCGTGCGCGCGGTTAGCCGTCCCTCCGCGACCCTCCCAACCGCCGAGGCGACACCGGCCGCGACGAGAAGCGCGACCAGGAGAAGCGTCGCCGTCCCGGCTCCGTGGCCCCGTTCGTCGCTGGTTGATGGGACGAGGAGCCGCGCCATCTCGAGCGGCAGCGCGGCTATGTTTCGGGAGACCCCCTCGAAGACCTCCGCGAACGTATGCGCGTGTCCCTGGGAGCCGAAGAACCTGGCAAGCCGCGTCAGATTCCCGGGCGAGTTCCGCAGCTCCTCGACGAGAGGCGGGAGCCAGAGCACAAAGAAGATCGCTACAGCAAGACCGATCGCGCGGCCGCTCGCGCGAAGGCCGGACACGAGACCCGCGGGCCGAACTCGCTCTCTCCTCAACCTCATCGCGAGGCAGAGCAATCCCGCCACCCCAAGGACCGGAAGGTAGCCGACGTGCGTCTGAACCAGCACCGAAGCCAGGAAGGCGACGCCGGGAAGATAGGAGAGGCCCGCCTCCACAAGCCCCCAGCACAGAAACAGCGCGAGCGTGAACGGAAGGATCGTCGCGAACGGATTCCAAGGGTTCGCGAGAAGCGACGGTCCGAGGTGAGAGGCGAAGACCGCGAACGCCACGGCCGCCAGAAAGGCCGCCCCGCGGCCCGCCAGACGCCACGCCACGAGCACCGAGGCCGCCGCCGAGGCCATGTTGAAAAGCAAGGTGCCGAGGTAAAGGCCCATCGTGCGCTCACCCGAGAGCGCGTAGACGGGCGCCAGCGCGTACGAAAGCGCGGGACCGGGGTGGCGCCATTGAAAACGCGAGTAGGGCCCGACGAGGAGATCGCCCGTAAGAGCGCTCCTCACCGACAGCTCGAGAAGCGCCACGTCGTCATCCACACAGGTCTCACACCAAGGATGAGAGACGATGTAGGCGAGCGAAGGCAGGAACGGCAGCAGGGCTAGGGCGGCCGTCAGGGTCACAGGGAGAAGGCGCCTCGCGCCGGAGTGACCGGGTACGGCCCCGCTCCCGGCTGTGTCCTTCGAGCCCCCGTTCGCGCTCGGCACGTCACTCGAAGGTGCACAGGCAGTGCGCGTAGAGCCCGTTCGGGTCGTTGAATCGCGCGTAAGCGGAGACCTCTGACCTCAGCGTCCTCCACGCGGTCTCGACAGGTGACGGGCGGCGGGATCCGGGTTCTTCGGCCGTCGTACCGACCCGGTCGAAGAGGTCGCGCCAGGAGGTCATGCGCGTCAGCCGGCTTTCAAAAATGCTCGTCAGGAGGCGCTCCTTGAGAGTCCTTTCCTTCTCGACCAGCATCACGCGGTAGCCCTCGGCGAGCTTCGCGCTCTTGGCAGCAGAGGCCACAGCGTCCCGGAGGCTTCCGAGCTGGTCCACAAGACCCACTTTCTTGGCGTCCTCACCGCTCCACACGCGGCCGCGGGCGAGCCTGTCGACGTCCTCGCGGGACATCCGGCGCCCCTTGCCCACCCTCTCTAAGAAGTCCTCGTACCCGCGGTCGATGAGCTGCTGCAAGACGTCCGCGAGCTGGGGAGCCAGCGGCTTGTCCGGCCGGAACGCCCCTGCGAGAGGCGCTGTCCCGAACCCGTCCACGCGGATGCCGAGATACTTGGCAAGCGGCCTGTCGAACGTCGGGAACATCGCGAAGATGCCGATCGAGCCCGTGATCGTGCTGGGGCTCGCCCATATCTCGTCTGCCGTGGCCGCGATCCAGTAGCCGCCCGACGCCGCGACGCCTCCGAACGAAACCACGAGGGGCTTCTTGGCCTGGCGTACCAGCGCGAGCTCACGCCCGATCACCTCCGCGGCGTGCACGCTTCCGCCACCGCTGTCCACGCGAAGAACCACGGCCTTGACCTTCTCGTCGAGCCGCGCCTTGCGAATCAGCTCCGCCGTGGAGTCTCCGCCGATCCGGCCCGGGGGCTGTGTTCCGTCCAGCATGTCGCCCTTGGCGATCACGACCGCGACCGCATCGCCCGTCCCGAAGGAGCCCGTGCGATCGCCGCCCGCGGCCGCGAGGTAGTCCGAGAGCCCGATTTGGGGATAGGTGTGCCCGGATTCGTCCACCCCCGCCAGCTCGACGAGGCGCTTTCGGACTTCTTCGCGAGACCCGATACGGTCGATGAGCCCAGCCTTCCGGGCGACCTCCGCGGGATCCCCTCCGGCCTCCCGGAGACGCTCGGGAAACGTCTCCGCGAGGGCCTGAAGAGCCTCGGGCTTGAGCCTCCGCGCCGACGCGACCTGTTCCAAGTAGGCGCGCCACAGATCGCCAAGCCAGTCCGCGTCGTTCTCGCGGGCCTCTTCGGACATCCCGTCGCGCATGTAGGGTTCGACGTACGACTTGTACTCACCCACGCGGAAGATGTGCCAGTCGACCCCGAGCCGATCGATCGCATCGCGGTAATAGGTCCGATAGATGCTGAAGCCCTCGAGCCGCACCAGACCGCGCGGCGCAAGGAAGATCTCGTCGGCGGAGGAGGCCATGTGATAGGCGCTCTGCCCGTAGTCCTCGGCCGCCGCGATGACCTTCTTGCCCGACTTCTTGAAGTCCAGGAGCGCTGCGCGGAGCTCCTCGAGCTTTGGGAGGCTCGCGCCCCCCATGTGCTCAAGGTCGAGGAGGATCGCCTTCACCCGCTTGTCGTCTTTGGCCGCCTTGATCGCGTCGAGAAGGTCGCGCAGGAGCGTCTCCGTCGGCACGCTCTCGAGAAGATCCTCCAGGCCGAGGTCGGGAGCCCTCCCCGAGAGCTGCTCGACGATCGCTCCTTTGGGCTCGAGCACGAGGACCGTCGACCGCGGGACCCTCGGCCCGGAAAACACAAGCACGAAAAAGCCCACCACGAAAGCGAAGAAGACGGCGTTCATCGCGAGACGCCGGGTCACGTTGAAACCCCGGTAGATCCCGCGGGCGAGACGAACGAGGATGTGGGGCTTTCGCTCCTTTTCCAAAGGCTCCTCCGGTTGTGACGGTTCGCGATCTTAGGGCTGGGCGACCTGCCGAAAAGCCTCGAAACGCGACGTCCCTCCCGGCATCTAACCCGCGCTCAACAACTTGAAGGAGGTCGTATGACCCTTGTCCTGAAGATCCGTGCCCTGGTCCTGAAGATCGCCGACGCGCTGTCATGGCTTCCCGCGGCGCTCGCCCGCCTCACGGTCGGGTGGGTGTTCGTGGAGTCCGGCTGGGGAAAGCTCCACAACCTGGAGAGGGTCGTGGGCTTCTTCCGCGACCTCGGCATCCCGGCTCCCGAGATTCAGGCCCCCTTCGCCGCGACGGTCGAGCTGGTCTGCGGCGCGCTGCTCCTCGTCGGGCTCTTCTCGCGCCTGGCATCGGTTCCCCTCATCGTCACGATGATCGTGGCCCTCGCCACCGCCAAGAAGGGCGACATCAACGGCGTCTCCGACCTCTTCGGGCTCTCGGAGTACCTCTACATCGCGCTCCTCGTGTGGATCGGGGTCGCCGGCCCCGGCCCGCTGTCCCTGGACCGTCTCCTCGTCAAGCGGTTGGGGACCGAAGAGGCTTCCTGAGGGTTGCGCTCCGCATCGCGGCTTGATAATCTGGCTGGCTGTTGGATTCGCCCCAATTCGTATTCGCGCTCACGAGCCGGCCCGCGGGCTCTTGGTGATCCGGGCCATCGGAGATCACGGAGATGCGGGGAATGCGGGCGGAAGGGCCGGCAGACCACCTTAACCAAAGAAGAACGCCA
>WBZQ01000355.1_pt1 | contig 38242 bp, 29 predicted proteins | sample 5204251 | NCBI WGS metagenome assembly WBZQ01 (sample SAMN12412402, study PRJNA552823) | activated sludge metagenome | isolation source: activated sludge from nitrification reactor of wastewater treatment plant... | place: USA: Virginia | collected 2017-09 | reverse complement strand
AAGGTTCAAAAAGATCTGCATACACCTATGATGCAGCAATATTTGCGCATCAAAAAACAATATCCGGACATGTTGCTGTTTTATCGCATGGGGGATTTTTATGAGTTGTTTTTTGAGGATGCGGAAAAAGCGGCAAAATTATTGGGAATTACCTTGACGCAACGGGGCGCTTCTGCCGGTGAGCCGATTAAAATGGCTGGAGTTCCCTATCACGCGGCTGAGCAATATTTGGCGAAGCTGGTTAAGGCGGGTGAATCGATTGCGATCTGCGAACAGGTGGGCGATCCGGCTGCGAGCAAGGGGCCGGTTGCACGGGAAGTTACCCGCATTATCACGCCTGGAACTTTGACTGACGCTGCATTGCTAGAGGATAAGCGCGATTGCATCTTATTGGCCTTATTACCGAATGAATCGATTTTGGGATTGGCGTGGCTGAATCTCGCTGCGGGGCAATTGCGTGTCATGGAAACATCTTCACAAAATCTGCTTACTGAGCTGGAGCGGTTGCAACCTGCGGAAATTCTTTTGCCCGAAACGCTTACACTGGCCGAATTGCAAGGAAAAAATTGGGTATTGAAGCGCTTGCCCGCTTGGCAATTTGATCGCGATAAGGCTATCAGCGCATTGACGTGTCAATTTGAAACGCATGATCTACAAGGATTTGGTTGTGATGATCTGGCGATTGCTTTATGTGCTGCAGGTGCATTATTGGAATACGCGCGCTTGACGCAAGGGTCGGTTGCGCTTCCGGTGATGTCGTTGCAAGCTGAGCGGGAAGATATATATGTACGCATGGACGCAGCAACCCGCCGTAATTTGGAAATCTCCGAAACCATTCGAGGCGAGCGATCACCCACATTGCTATCGTTGCTGGATACCTGCTCAACTCATATGGGCAGCCGTTTGTTGCAATTCTGGCTGCATCATCCATTACGCGATCGCGATACGATACAGAAACGCCTCGATAGTATCGCAGCTTTGATCGGAGATAATGAGCAAAATACCTATTTAATTTTGAGAAAGCTACTCCGGCCGGTTGCTGATATTGAACGAATTACTGCGCGGATTGCGCTTAAATCAGCCCGGCCAAGAGATTTATCAGGTTTGCGTGATAGCCTGAAATTGCTGCCTGAAATTATCCAAGCTATTGCTGAATGCTGTAGCGAAAGAATCGCTCAATTGGTTCAGGCTATGCAGATTGAGCCTGCCTTGATGGAGTTATTGCACAAAGCATTGCTTGAAGAACCTGGTGTGGTGTTGCGAGAAGGCAATGTCATTGCAGATGGCTATGATGTGGAATTGGATGAATTGCGGGCACTTCAGAATAACTGCGGTGAATTTTTACTGCAATTGGAAACTCGCGAAAAACAACGTACCGGTATTCCCAATCTAAAAGTCGAATATAACCGCGTACACGGATTTTATATCGAAGTTACGCACGCACACAGCGAAAAAATTCCTGACGATTATCGGCGCAGACAAACATTGAAAAGCGCTGAACGCTATATCACCCCGGAACTGAAAGCTTTTGAGGATAAGGCGTTATCGGCACGCGACAGAGCGCTGGCGCGGGAAAAATATTTGTACGATGAATTGCTGGCGATGTTGCTGCCGCACCAACATGCGTTACAAAAGCTGGCGGCGGGCATTGCTGAACTCGATGTACTGTGCGCTCTGACGGAGCGGGCGCAAACACTTGATTACACTGCACCGCAATTATCTGAAGAAAATGTGATTGTCATCGATACCGGACGTCATCCGGTTGTCGAGCAACAGGTAGAAAATTTTGTTGCCAATGATATCCAATTAGGCGGTGAGTCAACCGGTAAACCGCAGATGCTGATGATTACCGGTCCGAATATGGGCGGTAAATCCACTTACATGCGGCAAATTGCATTGATCGCCTTGATGACGCATTGCGGCAGTTTTGTGCCTGCGCAACAAGCGAGTATTGGTCTGCTGGATCAGATATTTACCCGTATAGGCGCTGCGGATGATCTGGCTAGCGGGCGCTCGACGTTTATGGTTGAAATGACCGAGACCGCCAATATCCTGCATAACGCTACGGCGCAAAGCTTGGTGCTCATGGATGAAGTGGGGCGCGGGACTTCTACCTTCGATGGTTTGGCATTAGCTTTTGCAATCGCCAGGCAGCTCGTGACTAAAAATCGCAGTCTCACGCTTTTTGCGACGCATTATTTTGAATTAACAAAGCTAGCTGAAGAATTCAAACCTATCAAGAATGTGCATTTGGATGCCGTGGAGTTCAAGCACCATATTGTTTTTCTTCATAAAGTTGCTAATGGTCCGGCCAGCCAGAGCTATGGCCTACAGGTTGCAGCGCTGGCTGGCGTGCCAGAAACGGTGATTAGGGTAGCCAGAAAGCACTTGATTCGGCTAGAACAGGAAAGTATCAGCAGAAAACCGCAATTGGATTTATTTTCCCGTACGATACCGCAACCCGAGGAAATTGTTGCACCCGAGCATCCGGTTATTGCCATGCTGCAAAATCTCTCACCGGATGAACTCAGTCCCAGGCAAGCCTTGGAGCAGCTTTATGTATTGAAAAAAGCTGTTGATACTGCAGATAACAGCTAATTTTCAAGCAATTGTTTGACTATTTCCGTTAATGCTCATGACCATGCGCACCATGCACATGTTGATGAGAAATTTCTTCCACGGTGGCCGGGCGAATTGCCGTAACCGTGCAGGAGAAATTTAATGCCATGCCTGCAAATGGGTGATTACCGTCAACAGTAACAGTATCATTACTCACATCAATGACTTTATAGATGAGAATATCATCCGAGCCCTCGGCGCCACCCTCAAAATGCATGCCAACCGCAACATTGCTAGGAAATGAACTGCGGGGCTCCTCGCGAATTAAATCAGCATCATATTCACCAAAAGTATCTTGCGGTTCCATCGAAATGGAACATGAATAACCAATTTCCATTTCGTGCAAAGCTTCTTCAACCAGAGGAAAGATACCGCCGTAACCGCCATGCAAATAACTGATCGGAGTGTCCGTTTTTTCCAGAATTTTTCCGGCGGCATCTGACAATTCATAGTCAAGTGAAACAACAGTATTTTTTTCGATGCGCATATATAGATGTCCTTGTTAATCAATGGAATATTAATAATACCAAGTGGCTGTGTGGAGCTTAAACCAAATTGAGAAAATGCCATTATACGCACAAAGCTATTTTTTTCCTTATCATAAGCATATCTTTCAACAGTTAAATTACCTCCGATAAGATGAGAAGTACTTTAACTGAAAATATTGCGATTATCAGTAGATTAAAATTCAGCGGATTTAAGTCAATTCCGAATAAAAAATCATGCGTCGTTGCGCAAAATGACTATCTTTTTTAAATGGTCTTCGCATCAGATAATTGCCTGTTCTTTTTTATATGCCAGTTCAGGAAACTCTGAATAACCCTTAATGCCATTCCGAACAAAGTGAGAAATCTTTGGCAATCAATACCATAGATTTCTCGCTCTGCTCGAAATGACAGTTATTCAAGGTTTTTACTTAATATTATCCTTGGGTTACACGAATAGAATAGGCTCCTGTCCCGATAGGTGAGTAATGCCTAACCCTGGCGAAATACTCACCCGGCGAAAGTTGTCGTTGGATACGCGAATTGAAGGAAACGCCGCCGTCGTCATTACGGTCGATCTCCGGTATCTGACTATTCGGGCCGTGCAATGTCATGAAAGTGTCCGTCGTTCCACTTGTTTCAATGGTATAAATAGCTTCGGTCGCTATATTAAACCTATACACATCGCTTTCATTTGCTGCGGAAATAGCGGCATCGATGCTGGCGCCATTTACAACGAGCTCAGGGACGGGATTGGCGGGTGCACCCTCGGAGCGCACAGCGACGGCATAATTTCCTGTCGCACTTGGACTAAAAAGACGAATACGCAAATAGTAGGTTCCTGCTGAGAGATTGCGGGCGATTTGTGCATTAAAATTGTCGCCTGCGTCATCGTCTGATGTCACTTCGACGTTCGGATCGTTCGGACCGAACAGTGTCATGAACGTATCGGATGGTCCGGTGGTAAACATCGTGTGAGGGCCGAAGGTTGGAACTTCAAACCGGAAAACATCCGTTTCACCAGCCGTTGCGATATCCGCCGGTGTAGGGGCGGCTCCGACAATGATGAGCGGTGGTGGTGGCGGAGGTGGAACGACGGCACCGTCATACACAATGCCAAGCGCCGCGCTGTCCAGCACATCGATAGGACGCGATCCTACCTGGCCCGAAGGGGTGTTATTCATAGGATCGGTTAAATTTTGTCCAAAAGGACCGCCATTGGCAGGAAGATATCCTTGATTCGGGAAGCGTATTTGCCACTCATGCCAAATCTTGTCGACCATGCAATGGTTCATGAAGAATACCGGATCATTCGGCGAGGTCATCGGTAACATAGAACCGCCTACCCAAACATGTCCGCGATTGTGCAGATTGGGGCCAATCCAACCCTCCAATTGATTGCGGAAACTAGGATTGCTGTTCATGTTCCACGGAGACGTGTCATAAGGCGTGACAGCCATAACTTGATCAATTTCAGCCTGAGTAGGCAAGGTTGGCAATCCATTTTGACCAAATTCACGCATCAATGGCCCCGCGGGTAATCCGCTGGAATTGATAACGGTCCACTGCCCGGAGCGGAATGGTCCGGTACGGACGACACCACCGGCATCGCCATTTCCGCCAAGCAAATCATCGTCCCACATGGAGGCATTAGCGCCTCCTGAAGGCCAGTTCCAATACGGTATCCCAAGATTGGGGTTGCCCGAGACGCGCTGCAATTCTAGTTCGAGATCAAAAATAAAACGGCGGTGCCAGGGCAGGAAAGCGGGACAACGATGAATGGCGTTCATGATGGCGTTTGCGTGCCTGAGTACAAACTGATCATAGATACCTTCGGCCTTCAGTTCTTGAATGGCGGCAACGAATTCTGCTCGTTCCGTAGCCGTGAGGGTATTAGCATCTTTTCTGATAGCCATGAGAATTTCCTCCTCTTTATGAATGGATTTGACCTACTCTTGTACGTGAGAAAACTCGACTGAGTTTTTGGCGATTGCTCGAGCCAGTTCCAGTAATGAACCATATAACGTATAGGGCATGTATTTCGATGAAAATTTATCTTTTGCCGCATCATACTGGTAGTCGATTTCCTTGCCATTGATTGTCAGTTTGGTATCGTTTATCACGATAGTGCAACCTTCAAAAATTTCTGTATGCTGTGCCATGTTATCAACTCCTTATTTGAATAGTGAAAATTGATTCTTCTTCTTTGCGGAGAAAGAATTACTGCGGTAACTTTTCCACGTTAACCTTTGCTTCATTGCGGCAAAATGGAATAGCATTTTCTTGCTGTATTAGGCATTCACCTCGCATTGTAATTTTGCGGTGGTAATAGTTCCTGAATGACGTCCATATCCGCGAAGCACTGCTGAGATATCCACAAAATAGCCATCCAGCGTGTCGTAATTTAAATTTGCAAATCCCAGCGTTCGCGGAAAATCCGCTACCGCATCTTTTGTTCCCGTTACCTTGATAGTCAGCAATTCAAGACTCATGGTCTCACTAAAGCGCGATAGCTGAAATCTTCCTGATTTGGTTACTTGCTCGACCATGAAACAACCATGATATTGCGCTTGCAGTATAAAAGTACCTTCTTTGGCAATAGCCAGTGTCCCGGAATGTAGCGTAGGTATTCCTGTACATTCATCCGTTGCTGTTGAACTAATGTAGCAAGTCATGTTTTTCATATCGAAACGCTCCTGTGACAGGACAATCGAGCTCTTTCCCGCTACGATCATGATACCTATGAACATTACTGCGAATGGTTTCATGACAATTTTTCTCATGCAGCACACTATATGGAACCACCGGCTATAAAGCGTCGTGCAGAATTTATTTTAAGCGCTGTTGCAATTACTTCACACATATACCTGCACAATCGGCACCACCTTTAGTCGGATCGCAATTATCTGCGGGGTCATCGACACACTTCATGCCTTCAGGGCATGGAAAAGCCGCAATTCCGCCACACATTTGTCTGGGTTTATAGTCGTTGTAAGCAGCGCTTCCTTTGGGCGGATAATCGATGCGTTTTCCTTCTCCTGGTTTGGATGGTTGTGTTGATCCCAATTTGACAGTATCGCGAATTTTGTGCGGCTGAACGGTTTCGACATCGATCGACTCAACATCTCCGTCGGTATGCCGGGCGGTGTATACGCTCACGACGTCCAAGGGACCAGGGCTTTTTATCACCAGAAAGCCTTCCAAAAATGCGAAATCCACGCACACACCATCAATTGGGCAAAAGTAACCTGCAACGTCAAAGCAATTTACCCCGACTGCGCCATCCGGTTGCAGAGTAATCCCCTTGAATGGCGTAACATCGAAGGGACCCGGTGCGGATCCCATTTGTGTTGCAAGTGCGACTTTAGCTGCAATAGTGATCTTCTTATCGCTAGGATTGTGGATATTCACGATAGTGCGGTAGGTACCTCGCGCTAAACTGCCATCCTGGTGCGGCAGCAATAACGAACAAGCGACTTTTGCAGCATATTGATACTCCGTTTTGATCGTATCTGAGTAGGTCATCGATTCTGCCCGTGCCGTCTGTTGCATTGCGATGAGACCGAAGCACAAACTTAGGCCGAGCAGCATGGAAAAGCACCTCGCAGACCGTTGTGAAACTATCTGCATTGTGCTTTCCGCGTTGGAATTTGATTCGTAGTGTGATGGGTATGCACGTTTTTTCATGATAAACCTCCTTGCCCCGCAGGGCATCATAGTTTACGTATTATTGCTGTCATCTTTCTCCTTTGCTGTACACCTCCATTCTAGAATTAAGAAATCAACACAAATCTTGTCGCTGATGGCGCTTCCTAGGTATTGATGAGAAGTAGCATGTAAATACCCTGGCGGTGCGATATTGCCATGCGCCTAAGTTTAGGAATCCCGGTGAATAGAGTTTTCCATCGTGAATCCTGATCACAGGATCCAGGTACGCGTCCACGCCGCGTCCGAAACGCCGCCATTGCAATGAGCGGCGTATTTTTTATGACTGCGCAGGCAGTATCTAGATATTCGCAAAAAATCAGAGCATCCAGTGAGCGACGATTAACTTCTACTTGTGGAATAGTAGCGTCTATATGCGCCATGTTTCTCGTACAATCAAGACGGCGTTTATGATGTTCCGCATTATCAGGAGCGACAGGACTGTAGTTCGGAACTGTCGCGATTTTGAGGTATAGATACCTTACATTCATGGTCTACATCTCCTTTCCAGAAAGGTATTCACAAACATAAAAATACGCTTAGGCAGTAGTCACACTTAAAACAACCGTTACATTCTTACTGATGCTCAAGTAGCTTCACTCTGAAAACGTCACATCACTTTCGATCCGCCATTTCATAGCTTCGCGTACATTTTCCCTATTCTATTCTTTGGCGATTATTTGCCTTGACATATTCCCGGGCAATCCGCTCCGCCTTGTGCAGGGTCGCAAGTGTCACTCGGATCATCGACGCAGGTTTGTTCGTCTGGACATTTAATACCTGCGATTCCACCACATGCTTGCGGCGTAGCTTTACATTCTCCAGGATGATCAATAGACATACCCGCTGCTGCAGCTTCACAGGCATTGCCATAAGTTTTTCCATCGCAGCCACAAACCGGCTTGAATTCTTTTGTGCATATCTCGGGTTTTGTTTTACAAATGCCTTGCGCATCAGCAACTTTGCATTGACCAACGCCAAAGTCGCAGTACTGCTTATCAGGGCATGTCAATCCCTGGATAGTACCGCAAATTGTTTCTTGCGGCGGCACCGGCGGATTATCTTTACAGCCTGCCACTACAAAGGAAATAGAAGAAATAATTAACAATGTGAAAAGTGTATGCATGATGTTTAACCCCCTTCTCAATTAGATAGGCTATTGATTTGCCTTTCATTTATTTGACTAGTGTTTTAAACAGCTTGAACTGAGGAGTCAATCAAGCTACTCCCCATTTGATTCATCATCCTCTTTGTTTCTTTACTTTGCAATAGCGGATCTAAAAATGGCATAGTGATTGGAAATAGCATCTATTTGACCCAGCAGGGGCTTCAGCTCTGATGAATTTGTCCTGACCAGTCCGCCAATAATAACGAAGCCAAATCATCTTTTTGCTGATGCAAAACCTGAAAGTAGCGTTATTCAGGGTTGACTATTTAATTTTCAGCGATAAGAATCGCGTAATTTATCTAACCTAATCCTAATAATGAAACGCATTCCATCGCAAGACACTACAGTTTATATGGTTGGCGGCGGGATCGCTGCGTTGGCCGGTGCATACCATCTCATTAACGATGCCGGTGTGAGCGGTGAAAATATTCATATCGTGGAGCAGGATGCGGTTGTAGGTGGCGCCTGCGATGGTTCTGGCAATCCCGAGCACGGTTATATGATTCGTGGTGGCAGAATGCACGAAGCGCATTATGTATGTTATTGGGATATGCTATCCCATATCCCTTCTTACGATGATCCCAATGTTTCCGTCAAGGATGAATCCTTTGCTTTCAGTCAGCGTTATGTGTCCAATGCCAAGGCACGATTGCTCAAGAGCGGTGAGAAAATTGACACTACCCGCTTAGGATTGTCTCTTCGCGACAAAATAAATTTGTTGCAACTGGTTCTAACCACAGAGCACCGTTTAGCCAATAAGAAAATTGAGGATTGGTTTTCTACCGCATTTTTTTCGACCACTTTTTGGTTCCTGTGGACATCCATGTTCGCTTTCCAGCGTTGGAGCTCGCTCGCGGAAATGCGCCGTTATCTGCGGCGCTTCATACATCTGGTAGAGGGTTTGGGGTATTTGGGCGGTATTATGCGCACCCGCTATAATCAATACCATTCGGTCATTGTTCCGCTGCAACGCTATCTGCAACAAAACGGCGTACGCTTTCAGTTGCAAACCCAAGTGATCGATATCGATTTTGAATTCCAGGCCGATAAAAAAACTGCAACGGCCTTGCATTTGCTCCATTCCAATGGCTTGTCGAGCAAGGTGGCTTTGGGTAGCAATGATGTTGTTTTCATTACCAATGGCTCAATGACAGATAACACCAGTCAGGGTGCCTGGACAACTGCGCCAGTATTGAAGGATAAATCATCTTCTGCAAGCTGGATGTTGTGGCAGCGCATTGCCAGGAAAAACAAGGCATTTGGGAATCCCGACGTGTTCAGTGATCATATCGAATTGCAAAAATGGTACTCGTTTACGGTCACACTAGCAGATCCTACTTTTCATGATCATATACATGCGTTTAGCGGGAATATTGATGGTACAGGCGGATTGGTGACGATGGTTGATTCGAACTGGCTGCTGTCAATTGTCATTGCTCACCAACCCCATTTTCCTGATCAACCCGAATCTGTGAAGATTTTCTGGGGGTATGGATTATATCCAGACCGCAAAGGCAATTACGTGCAAAAAACGATGTCGGCATGTAGCGGCGCGGAAATTTTGCAAGAATTGTGGTATCACCTGAAAATACAGGAAATCATGCAACCGATTACTGATTGTGGAAAGATTATGTGTATTCCGACTGCCATGCCATTTATTGATAGCGCATTCATGCCGCGGATAGCCGGAGACCGTCCTGATGTTGTACCTGCGGGAGCGAGTAATTTCGCTTTTATCGGGCAATTTGCCGAGTTGCCTGATGAATGTGCATTTACTGTCGAATATTCTGTACGCAGTGCCCAAACAGCCGTCTATGAGCTTTTTGAAACCCATAAAGTAATACCTCCGATTTACAATTCGCTTCATCGTCCCGGTATTCTAATAAAAGCCATGCAGGTCATTAACCGCTAGCGGTTATAGATAAATGACTTGCATTGTCGCAACACAGTTAAAAAAGCTTCAAAATGCATATTTAATTGCCCATCAGTTGGGTTTTTTTGTTTTCCATATAGTGTTTTTTTCGAAATCATTTTTTCTTTTCTACTTGATGCTTGATCAAAACGGACAAATAGCTATAGAGTAGGGCGTTTTCAGGTCGCTATGTGACCATAACTAAATGCGAATGAAGATTTTGTCCCAACAAGGAAGGGGAGTAAGTTTATGGCAGAGCAATCGGAGGTCGGCAACTCACCTGCAGTAACTATGCAGGCATCTGATTATCTTTATCAATGGTTGGATAACGAACAGATCAGTTTTGCTTTTACAACCTATCAGGCCAATCGATTGTTTTTGGTGGGGCGAAAAGAAAATGGCCGTTTGGCCGTTAATGAGCGCTTGTTCGATAAGCCGATGGGGTTGTATGCCAGCCACGAGCAACTTTTTATGGCGACGCGCTATCAGATTTGGCAACTTGAAAATCGCTTGGCCACGGGCGAGCGGTATCAAGATTGTGATCGTTTGTATGTACCTGCCCAATCGCACACCACAGGTGATTTGAGTGTGCACGATCTGACCGTGACTGATAAACAACAAATTTTGTTCATTAATACTAATTTCAGTTGTATTGGCAGATTACAAGCAGGTTACAGTTTTGCGCCTATTTGGAAACCGCCCTTTATCACAAAACTTGTGGCGGAAGATCGTTGTCACTTGAATGGCTTGGCACTGCAGGATGGAGAGCCTGCCTATGTGACAGCTTGCAGTGTTAGCGACGTAGCCGCTGGTTGGCGCGATCACCGCTTGGATGGGGGTGTAGTAGTGCATATTCCTTCTAATGAAATCATCGCTTCCGGTTTGTCCATGCCGCACTCGCCGCGTTGGTATCAAGGCAAATTGTGGCTGCTCAATTCAGGTAAGGGCGAGTTTGGTTATCTTAATGACGGCCAATTTGTGCCGGTTATTTTCTGTCCGGGGTTTGTACGCGGTTTGGCATTCTGGAAAAATTATGCGTTAGTAGGTTTATCGAAGTTACGCTCGAAAGTGTTTACAGGTTTGGCTCTAGAACAGCGGCTCGCAAGTGGCAACATGACATCGCAGTGCGGGTTGATGATTATTGATCTGAACACGGGTAATTTACTTCATACGCTGCGGATTGATGGCGTAGTTGAAGAATTATTTGATGTGGTGGTGCTACCCGGCGTATCCTGGCCTAGGGCTCTTGGTTTTCAGAATGACGACATTGATCGTTTGATCTCTTTTCCCGGTTCGGGAGGCATCATTACAACTAAGCCAACGGTGCAGCGCCCTGGCTTGAGCCAACCCGTGCAGAAGCCAGGAGTGCCGCGTGCTTCACAGTTGGATGATGGCGAGAAACCCGATATTAAATATCAAAAGGTTGTTAATTTGACGCCAGAGAATCTTCTGGCTTATGAGTCCATGACCCAACCCAGTCTGCGTAATCGCTGGCTTACGCAGCCGCAACGCGGAGAACTGCTGGGTGTATCTGCTTCCATTGACGGCGAGATGGTTGGTTTCGTGGTAGCGGAATCGTGGCAGGAAGCAGGGCATCCACATATTGAGTTACTATCATCGTACGTGTTGTCCGGATACCGTCATCATCCGATTGAACAGAAGTTGCACGTGTACTTACAACAGGCACTGAACGATACCCGGAAATTAGTCTAACCTGTAATAACTTATAAGAGTCAAAGTGTAAGATCCGGTTTTTATTCCTACTGCCACACATCTATTGGCTTTGAGTGGTTTCCTGGGTTGGTCGGTATTGATGGCGATAGGGATTTAAATGCCTATGCCACCTTTCTTTTTAGCTATCACTTTCTTTAGTGCTTGCACGGAATTTTACATCAGCAATAACACGCTAAACATCAGTAACTTAACCATAACTAAATAATGCCAAGAACACACCGCTGAGTCTTGAAGATATTGTAGAGATTGATCCAGATAGCACGACTGTTACCGCGCCATGAATTTGTCGAACGCGGCTGCGGGCAGTTTAAGCACCGCTATATCCGGTGCTGTAACGTCAGCTTACACTGCGACAGTAACCTGGACAGCACGTGCTACGGTAGCTAAGGTCGATGTTTTGTTGGCGAGCCCCATATTTACGCCAGCAGCGAACAAAGTGGCACACTGACTGACAAGAAGTTCCATCAGCAATTTTGTGACATTTATCACAAAATATTCTCGGGATTTCTGATATAAGTAAAAATACAGAAGCTTGCTGTTAAAAAGAGAATGATTGGATATTTAACGCATGTCAAGGTGAAAAAATGGGAATTCCATCAAATTTTAGTGATGAAGGCCTGTCTGGATTTCATGTCTCTTCATCCAAACTTGTAACGATTGAACAGCAATATGAAAGTGAAAATCGCGAGTGCGTGGTGTCTGATGAGGGTTGTTTTGTTCGAATCGACGATCCTCGCGCAATTGATTCGGATGGCTTAAGACTACCGGAAGCCAAAAATGCTGCGATAAGCTTAGTAGCGGAAAAGAACTGGCTCCCTCGTGTTCACTCCGACGGTACGCTGACATATGGCGGCAGGGGTGCGTGGCTGGAATGCAGGAATGTGCTGATTCCAAAAAACAAGCGATTGTGGTTTCGATATACTTTTCTACGATTCGCTTCGCTACCTACTAATGCATTTGCCGTACTTTTGTTTTTCCCCAACGACAACACAAGCGCCACTCCTCTGACACCTCACTGGATTTGCTGCGTTAAGGATTTGCAGCAAGATAAAGGTGGCATCTACCAAACCGGCTGGACCGAAGATTTGGTAAAAATCGATTGCAGCGGTGATTTCCAAGGAACTGTCAGATGGATTGTTTCCACTGGACATTCTGTAAGCGACCAAGGTGTAATACCCGATAACACTCGTTTTGCCAGGCCGGGCTGTTTACTTATAGATGCTATTGACATTCGCTAGTCACCAGGAGAATACAATGTTTTACTTAAATCGTTTATTCCTGAGCTGTATACTGATTTTTCTCGCAACCGCCTGTAAGATAATCGATGATAGCGGTGATAATGGCCGCGTTGTACAACGCATCGTGCATGCTGATGTCGTGGCGCTCGAGCAGCCGCTTTATTACAACCGGTTTGGATCGGTGAATCCCTACGGAATGGTTTATGCGTTGAAGCGGGATGTCACAGAAGTTATGGAAGGCGAGGAATGGCTGCCTGGACTATCCTGTCCGTCTAAAGTACGCCTGCAAACAGGAAAACGGCCCCGGCCGCTCACATTGCGTGGCAACGTCGATGATATTTTGGAAATCACTTTTACCAATCAATTACTGGCGCAGCAGCCGGATATCAGTCAATGCAAACTACTCGACCAGCAATCACCTTACGCACATTTAGTTAATGTAGGCGAACAAATCGAAGTCATTGACCCCGACGAACATGAACCGCGTGCGGATGGAGGAGAGAATGAAAATCTGCCGCCGGCTGACTGGCCGAAAACACGGTCGGCAAATATTGTTATTCCCGGCTTGACCAGTTTGTCGGGCTCCGAGCCGAAATGTAATGGATTGCAAGCTATCGATCCCGGTGAATCAATCACTTGTCAGTGGAAACTCGAGCGGGAGGGTACGCACCTGTTTTCCAGCCTTGGTGCACCTGCCGGTGGTGAAGGTGACGGCGGTAGTCTGACGCATGGATTATTCGGTGTAGTCATTGTCGAGCCTAAAAACAGCAAATGGTACCGAAGCCAGGTGACGGCATCTGTTTTTGATAAAGTTTGGCTGCGCCAGCAGGAAAATGACAGTGCGCGCAAGGGTAAATTGCACTATGACGCAGTCGACGCGAATGGCATTCCATATCTGAACATGCTTACAGCAGTTGGAAAAGGCAATTCAAATAATACAATGCGTTATGAACTTATTTATGGCGATCTGAATGCTGTGATTTGGGAAGAAAATCCTAAAAACCCTAATACACCGGCATTTCGTGAGTTTACGGTTGTTTTTCATGACGAACTAAAAACCTTTTATGCCAAGAATTTCCAGGAATTGGCTACCAGCCGGCAACTGAGTGGTGTTGGCGATGGATTCGCCATTAATTATGGTGCCAGCGGAATGGGCTCGATATTACTGGCGAACCGTAAGGAAATAGGACCTGCGGCTGAATGTGCAGAATGTTTCTATGAGGAATTTTTCCTGCAATCGTGGGCCAATGGTGACCCTGCACTGCTGGAGCACTTTGACGATGATCCCTCCAATGTTGCGCACTCCTATCTGAATGACCGTATTAAGTTTCGGAATTTGCATGCAGGCCCGAAAGAAACGCATGTCTTTCATTTGCATGCGCACCAATGGCTGTCAACTGCAGATACTAACACCGGCACATATCTTGATTCACAAACTATTGCACCACAGCAGGGATTTGACTACTCCATCTACGATGGCGGTTTATCCAACTGGGGAAGCGAAGGTAATTTACATACGAACGGTAGCGGCAATCGCAATCGTACCACTGGGGATTCTATTTTTCACTGCCATCTTTATCCGCACTTCGCACAAGGTATGTGGGCGCTCTGGCGGGTACATGATGTGATCGAAGATGGTACTCGCAGATTGCCGGATGGACAGCCTGAAGTACGTTATTACGGCCAGCCAAGCGTGGCATTGTCTGTCGAGAGATTGGGGATAAGTGGAAAACGGCCTGGGACTGACCCAGTTACGGGTGTCAGTGGTGCCGGAACTCCGATTCCTGCAGTGCTTCCGCTTCCCGGCCAAAGCCTGCCACCACTCCCCACATATGCACAGGTTCCGAATACCGAAGGGGCTGAGTCATATGCTATGCCGGGGTATCCGTTTTATATTCCTGGTGAACCAGGCCGAAGAGCGCCGCAACCTCCACTGGATTTTGCTAAAAATGAAAATGGATCGCTAATGCATGGCGGACTTCCCAGGCATATAGTTAAAAGTGGTGAGCGTAAATCTGTTTTTCTACCTGACGAGTCGGTAAATCAGTTACCTGATGATCCGGATACGCGCATGGCAGCGCTCTTGCGAAAATCTCTTACATTAGGAGATTTTCGTCTGGAATTAACTCAGGCCGACATCACCTTGCTGGATCACGAAGGCGAACCGATAGAACGGCAAGCAATGGATTTTCATGCCGGAAAAGCCAGTAGAATCCGGCTTGCTGATGGATCCTATGTGACATATGATGCGGCTGGATCCGGTTATCCGTCTTTGACACCTGAAGGTAAAGCGGCACACTTTTATGTAAATGGTGCCTTACCTGCACCCGGCGCACCTTACGCAGATCCTTGCCACGATCCCGCAAAGACGGGACATCGGCAATATGAGGTGTCAGCGATCGGACTCAATCTGGTGGTCAATCGTGCCGGCTGGCATGATCCACAAGCGCGCATTAACGTACTGACCAAGGATGCTGAAAGTATCGAAGGACATCGACGGCACGACATGGAACCGTTCTTTTTCCGGGCTGCTTCCGGTGAATGCGTAGAATTCAAGCATCAGAATAGAACGCATAAGGAACTGGAACTGGACGATTTTCAGGTTGCCACACCTACGGATACCATCGGCCAGCATATCCATCTGGTTAAATTTGATGTGACATCCTCTGACGGTTCGGGGAATGGATTTAATTACGAAGACGGCACATTTTCGCGTGGCGCTGTTGAAGAACGAATTGCCGCGGTCCAAGGCGTTGCCATGACATCCAAAGGCGAACAAAAGCAACTCACCGCAGGTAGAGATTTTGATGGTCAACCGGTTGGCGATTATCAAACAACTGTACAACGCTGGTTTGCCGATCCTTTGCTGACGGTTCGAGACAAAGGCATGATGGATACCATGCATGGCACAATATTACCGGATAGATCGTGTCAGATAGCAAGCGATAAGGAATGTATCGACCGCACGTTGCGTACAGTGTTTACCCATGATCATTTTGCGCCTTCTTCCATACAACAGCATGGTTTTTATTCTGCTTTGCTCGTTGAACCAGCCGGATCAAAATGGTTGCAGCCCAATGGAGAAATGCTTGCAGATGGTGTGGGTTCAAAAGCGGTCATTGTCGATGCCGACGATTGGTTAATCCATGAAAATCACCGCGAATATGCACTTGCAGTGGCTGATTTTGCTTTACTTTATGAACCTACTTTATATCAGCCGTGGCTGGATCAAACGGTCAACAATGGCATGGCCAGATTGCTTCATGAATCCGCTAAAGAAACAAGCGATCCGGTTATGGCGATATTGTCCGGTAATCTCGAACAACATGCCAAGCACTGGTGGAAACAATACGGTAAACCTGTCGATCCGCCATTCAAACCGGAAGCTATTTCCAAGGATCACCACAACCCTTACTTGGTGAACTATCGTCATGAGCCGATTCCACTGCGTATTGGGAAAATGGAAGAAAAACTGCAAACTCCTGAAGAAACAAATTGTGGTCAATATGCACAAACTCGCGATGCCAATGGCTATTTAACTAAAAGGAAAAGTATTGTCAGTCAGAAGAGAGGCAACGATGGTGATATGGCGTTTGTTTTTGCCACTCGTGAACACGGAGATCCATGTACGCCAATATTGGAGGCGTATGAGGGTGAAAAAATCCAAATCCGTATGATTCAGGGTGCGCAGGAAGTGCAGCATATGTTTGCGGTTGAAGGCTTATACTGGCCGCGTGTGATCGATTATTCCGCAACCAATCATTTTTCGGAGAAAGCACAGGCGAAACGCGACAATCCGCTGACGTTGGTTGCTGCACAGGAGATAGGAATATCCGAGCATTTTGAAATGCGTCTGCCGCCAGTCGGAAATGTAACCAGTGGAGCAACTGTAAATGACTACCTCTATCATTTTGGAACTGTCGATGCTTTATGGAATGGTGCCTGGGGGATATTGAGAGTGCACAATGGCACTGCATCCCCAGATTCGCAAGCATGCGGACCCAATCAAACCTCATTTAGTGGCAAAGCATCTGACAAATGGTTTGCGCGCAGAAATTTATTTCTACTTGATGAGGAGGATATTCCACCTTCATGTCAACAGGCAATTGGAGGGCGGTTGAAGCCGTTGCCAGGGCACGGAGTAGGAAAAATCAAGCTGAAAAACGCATCAGATCTTTGCCCCAGTGAATCAAGACCGATCAATTATACAGTAGTAGCAACACGGGCTGATTTACTGGTTGCTTCAGAAAAGGATCGCCTCTTTTACGATCGCGAAAATCAAATCTTCGATCCTGACGCATTAATACTGCTGGCTATGCCATCCGGCTATTCCGCGCCTACGCTTGATGATGTCCGAAGTATATATCAGGAAAAAGCAGAGGCGGGCCACTTGGAACCGTTGGTCTTGCGCGCCAATGCCAATGATTGCATTGCATTGAATTTTCACAATCTATTGAGTGAAAATGAAAAAGAACCATCGTTACCGGATTCTAGCGGTGATGCATTAATGCCCAAAATCGTTCCGCTCAATGTTGACAAGTCTGCTGATCCAAATGCAGACGATATTAAACCATCAGCGCGACTGTCGATCTCGATACCCATGCTACCCAGCGTCGGATTCACAAATTACCATAATATCGGTATCGGTATGAATCGCAGTATGGAACCTGTACCGGGTGGACGGCAGATTAATTTGCGTCTTTATGCGGGTAGACTGGAGTTGGATCCAGGGGAAAAAGTTAAGGGTGTACCAGTTTGCGATGACCACGAGGAATGTTCCTATACCCTAAATAGGGTTCCTTATGCTTTTGGAACGATACCGATCAAGGCATTTGGCGACGTTATCGGTCATGGCACGCATGGTTTGTTTGGTACACTTATCATCGAACCGGAGGGCGCGACCTATCATGATCCTAAGACCGGAGCGTTAGTTCCGGATAATGATCGCTGGAGCCTCGGATCGGAGGCTTTAATCAAATACACGGATGAAAAAGGTAAGATGCGAACATTCCGTGAATTCGTAATCGCTTATCAAGACGGATTAAATCTGCACTGGAATCCGCCATGGAACTCCGCCAATGTATCAGAGCCAATTGGCGATTGTCCTATTTGCGATGATTCATATGATCATGGAGAAAAAGGGCTTAACTATCGCACAGCACCCTTCTGGTCAAGACTGCGGCATGGTATTGATATTAATGGAAATGTCGTTAATCATAGTACCGACGCCGGCTCGGATTTGAATCAAATAAAATTTCCAAATAATTTTCTGTTGGAGTCATGGGCTAAGATACCGACACCCATTTTTCAAGCGAAAGTTGGTGAAGAAGTACGCTTTCGTATTGTGCAACCTCATGGCCGAGCTCGCCAACGCGCATTTTTAAGCTTTGGGCATGATTATCAGGATGAGATACCGCACTTCGGTTCGGCGCATGCTGCACTATTATCAGCGGGTAAGTCTGTAACGGCTGTTTTATCGGGTACTGCTAAAGAAGGTTGCTATCTCTATCGTGACGGTCCGATGCACATTTTTGCAGGAGGTGTATGGGGACATTTCAGGGTTAATCCGGTGGATGGCGCTACTTTGAAATGTGCACAATCCTAAGCTCGGCGGATTCAGGTAATAACTGCAATGATACTTATCATTGATGGATAAGTTAATGACAGGAATTAGCGGACATCGCCTTGGAAATTGTTCAGTGCTTTTACCGGTGCAAAACTTTTCCGGTGAATTTCGCACGCGCCGTGTTGTTGAAGAGCTTCCAAATGTGCTTTAGTCGGATAACCTTTATGCCGGTCAAAACCGTATAGCGGGTAAATTTGATGCAATCGCAGCATTTCTGCGTCACGTGCGGTTTTTGCGAGAATCGACGCGGCGGAGATTTCGGGTACCAGGCTGTCACCATTGATAATTGTTCGTACCGGGTAGCTGAGGTGCGGGCTTTGCTTACCATCGACAAGAACCAACTGTGGAGAGAACGGCAGATTTTCCACCGCACGTTGCATGGCAAGCAGGCTTGCGTGCAGGATATTGAGTTGATCGATTTCTTGCACAGAAGCTGACGCAATCGCCCATGCGGTGGCGTATTGCTTGATCTCAATTGCAAGGGTATCGCGCTTTTTTTCGCTCAATTGCTTGGAATCGGCAAGGCCATCGATGGCATGCGCCGGATTCAAGATTACGCACGCTGCGTACACAGGCCCTGCCAGCGGCCCCCGTCCGGCTTCATCGACGCCACAAATCAATTTTTCGCACCGATCGATAAAGTAGCGCTAGTCATCGAAACAATGATTCACTAGACATTTCTTGCAGTACACATCAACTGTGCTTCCGTCACGAGTTGTTCATCGACCTCGGCGCGTGCAGAATATTTCCACAATCCTTTGATCTGGCGCTCGATGGCAACTTTGAGAATAAGCTGATCACCGGGCATTACGGGTTTTTTAAAACGCACACCATCAATGCCTACAAAATAATAAACTGTGTCGTCTTTATTGATGGTGTCTTCGGTACGGAGTGTCAGAATGGCAGCCGCTTGTGCTAAGGCCTCAACAATGAGAACCCCGGGCATGACGGGATGATGTGGAAAATGTCCGGGAAAGAAAGGTTCATTGATTGAAACATTTTTTAACGCCACGATATTTTTGCCTGCTTCATAAGTAATTACCCGATCTACTAATAAAAGGGGGTAACGGTGTGGAAGGTATTTAAGGATTTCGTGGATATTCATGGTATTCATAGAGTTTTCCTTTTAATGCAATATCCATCGGAAAGGATGGATGAGGCCCCGGTTATGGATTATTCTTTCTCGAGTGCTTTGATGACTTGATCTGTAATATCGATACGCTGACTTCTATATACGAAATCCTGCAGTTGCAAGATCAAATCATATTGCTCGGTTTCTGCAATTTTATTGATAGCGCGATTGGTGCGGTCTAAAATGGCATTATATTCTTCATTCTGCCGCATGCTTAAATCCTCGCGCATTTGCTTTTGTGCGCGCTGATAATCCCGGCTCAGATTAGCCAGGTTTCTTTCCAGGTTGCGACGTTCCGTTTCTGCCATTGCGGCGCCGTTTTTTTCAAGCTTTTCTTGGAGTGCTTTAGCTTGTAAGGCGATTTTCTTGATATCTTCGTCGCGCGGCATGAATTCTTGTTCAATCTTTTTTTGGGCTTGTATTGCCGGTAAAGATTCACGCAATATTTTCTCGGTATCAACGACACCAATTTTGATATCGCCGGCAAACGCGACTAAGTATCCAATGCTGCACATTATGGTTATTAGAACCATAATTAGGTTAAATCGCCACTGATTAATTCGCCGTAATGTTTTCACCGGATAGCGTATCAATTAAATTTAGAATTGTTGCCCGAACATAAATTGGAACCTTTGTAAGTTGTCTGCCGGAACGTCATTTAGCGGCTCTGCAATGCTGACTTTTAACGGTCCCATTGGCGATACCCAGGTTAGCGCAATACCAGCAGAGTAGCGGACAAGGTTATTAAGTTCGTGAAATTTGTTAAATGTTGTTCCACCATCCAGAAATAAACTGAAACGAAATGATCGATCCTCTTTCAAGAAAGGCACGGGAAACATTAGTTCAATATTACCGACGACCCGTTTGCTCGCACCTACCGCGAACAATCTCGAGTTGATTCCTGGAGTGCCAGTGGGAATGACTTCGTCACGGGGGCCTAATGAATTCAGGTCATAGCCACGTACTGAGTTATTACCGCCGGCAAAAAAGTTTTTGAAAAAGGGTAGCGATTTTCCAGTATAGCCATCGCCATAACCAAATTCACCATTCAGCATTAATGTCAACCAGTCGGTAATCGGATAGAACCATTTTTGATGATAACTAACTTTATAATAATCTAGGTCGCCGCCAGGTACACTAACTTCACCAAACAATCGGTGCGTTGTTCCCGAGGTTGTCCAAATTGCGCTGTCACGGCGGTCACGTGCCCAGCTAAGTGTCAGTGGAAAATTGTTGGTGGTTGTGCCAAATTCATCGACGAAATTTTTGTAGCGAATGGGACTGTTGGTAAAAACACCCAGTTTCGTGTTTTCAGCCGCAAGGCCTAACGATACGATGTCATTTTCGGCGATTGGTATACCCATCCGTACTCCAGCACCTAACGTTTCGGTTTTAAATTCACCAAATCGGGTCAATGGACGTGTATCCACATCACGCTTGTAAACATCGAATCCAAGGCTTACGCCGTTGATTGTAAAATAGGGATTGGTAAATGATGCGGCATAGGTTTTGTTGATAGCCCCTGTATTAACATCCAAACTAAAGAAATTACCCGTACCAAAAATGTTGTTCTGGGAAATTGAGCCGTTCAGAATTAATCCCTGACGATCTGAGTAGCCAGCGCCAAACATGATAGATCCGGTTGGCCTCTCTTCGACTTTGACATTAAGGTCCACTTGGTCAGTTTTGTTTGTTACAGCGGGTGTCTCCACATCAACTCTATTAAAGAAAGCCAATCGATCAACGCGCTGTTTGGAAAGATTAATCTTTGTGGTGGAATACCATGCGCCTTCCATTTGACGGAACTCTCGGCGTATCACTTCATCACGAGTGCGGTCATTGCCTGAAATGTTGATATGGCGTATGTAAACCTTTCGCCCTGGGTCGACAAAAAAGGTAAAAGCTGCTTGCCGTTTTTCATAATCCAGTTCTGGTGCGGCATTGATATTGGCAAATGCATAACCATCATCGCCTAAACGATCAGTAATGAGTTTAATCGATTCTGTCAATTTCTCACGGGCAAATACATCGCCGGACTTTATTAATATCAATTTACGAATTTCGTCTTCGGGAATGATAAGGTCGCCGGCGACTTTAACATCGGAAACAGTGTATTGAGCCCCTTCGGTAACATTGATTGTAATATAGATATCACGAAGATCCGGTGTGATCGACACTTGAGTGGATTCAATGTTGAATTCCAAGTAACCGCGATCAAGATAATAGGAACGAAGGGTTTCAAGATCGGCTGCCAGTTTTTGCTTGGAATATTGATCATTCTTAGTAAACCAGCTTAATAAATCAGGTTTTCTGAGAACAAGTATGCCGCGTAGCTCATTGTCCTTAAATTTTTCGTTACCGACAAAATTGATCCTTTTAATGCGCGCTGTACGGCCTTCGGCGATATCAAAATTAATCCCCACACGGTTTCGCTCAAGGGGAGTTGTGGTTGTGGTGATTTTGACGGCATATTTCCCGCGGGTGATATATTGACGTTTTAATTCTAATTCGGCCCTCTCCAGTAACGATCGACTGAAAATTCGCGATTCCGATATACCCGCTTGCTTAAGGCCCTCTAGTAATTTGTCTTTTTCAAATTCTTTGGCGCCATTAATAGTAATTTCCGCAATCGCTGGCCGTTCATCGACTTCAACGATTAAAACACCTTTTTCAGATTTGATTCTGACGTCTTTAAAGAAACCTGTGGCATACAATGCTTTGATGGCTTCTGTTGCTTTTGTCTCATCAAATATATCGCCAACTTTAACGGGGAGATAACTAAATACAGTACCTGCTTCGGTACGTTGGATGCCTTCAACACGAATATCTTTGATCACAAAGGATTCGCCGGCCCAGGAAGAAATAGCAAAAAAGAAACTTACAAGTACAAAAAAAAACTTGAAAAATTTCATTATCTAACCATTGATAAGGCGACTAATGTCATTATATATCGCGAAAGTCATTAATGTTAGCAACATAGCTAAGCCAATCTTCTGACCCATTAATACGGTTTTGTCAGAAAGTGGGGCGCCTTTGACCATCTCAATGAGATAATACATAAGATGCCCACCATCCAGAATAGGGATCGGCAAGAGATTCAATACACCGATGCTAACGCTGATCAAAGCAAGGAATGCCAAATAGGATACCAATCCCATTTGTGCGGACTGGCCGGCATAATCGGCAATTGAAATCGGTCCACTGATATTTTTCCACGATACATCGCCAGTAATCATCTTCGATAGCATTTGCAATGTGAGTACAGTTGTTTCCCAAGTTTTTACCATGGCTTTTTGAATGGCTATTGCCGGGGGATAGCTGATTGTTATTATTAATTCTTCGAATTCAGCCTGATTAATAACAGGAGCTATGCCAATTCTACCAACTTGCTTACCATTTTCTGTAGTCACTTCCGGTGTAATATCGAATGTGATTACGCGGTCATTACGTAGAATTTCAATTTCTAGCGTACGTCCAGGATTGGAACGTATTTTTTGTACAAGCTCTGACCAGGCCTTAATTTCACTGGAATCAATAGCTAAAATTTCATCACCTGCCAGTAAGCCCGCATGATCACCGACACCGCCGGTCACGACCTGGGCGATTACTGGTTCTACTGTAGGTTGGTAGCTATTCAGCCCAATTACCGCGAGTAAATTTTCATTCAGTTTATCGGGATCAATCTGGCTTAAATCTAAGTTGCGCCAATTTATTTCGCCATTCTTATTGATGGTTTGTATTTTGATGCTTGCTGATTGATCAATAGCGTATCGTAATAAGGTCCAGCGGGCGTCTTGCCAGCTAGCGATAGCCTCATTTTCAATACTGACGATAGTTTCACCTGCTTCAAATTTGGCATGTGCAGCAGGAGTTTCCGGTTCAACGGGACCGAGTACCGCTTTCATGCCACTTACACCTAGAATAAAAAGTAACCAGTACAAAACAACAGCAAGCAAGAAATTGGCGATGGGTCCGGCTGCAACAATTGCAAAACGGCGAGTAACAGGTTGACGGTTAAAGGCGCGAGGCAAATCTTCAGGTGCAACTTTACCTTCGTTTTCATCCAGCATTTTGACATAGCCGCCCAATGGAATCGCTGCAATTACCCATTCTGTCTGATCTTTACCCCAACGTTTGCGAAAGATCGGTTGACCAAAACCAATACAGAACCGCAGTACTTTAACGTTATTCCAGCGGGCTACCAGATAATGACCGAATTCATGAAATGTAATCAGTATACCTAGAGCAATAACGAAGGAAATGATAGTGTAAGTTATAGACATAATTAATTTTTGTTGCGAAACATAATGGATGAGAGAGTTAACTGCACAGCGCTAATCATTCCATAATTTGATTGAGGAGGTAGATACTATCATTAATTTATATAAATTGAATCCGGCCATCCATTTGCACTATATTTTATTGCAGCTTTGTAAGCCACCCACGTGCTTTATTGCGGGCTAGTTCATCCGCAATTAAAACATCATCCAGCGTAGTAATTTCTTCTTGAGTTACTGTTTGCATCACGTGTTTAATCATTGCTGGAATAGCTGTAAATGCCATGCGTTTGTTAAGAAAAGATTCTACAGCTACTTCATTAGCTGCATTCAATATTGCGGGCATATTACCACCAGCAGCAAGGGCTTGATACGCCAATTCTAAACATGGAAATTTTTGAATATCAGGTTCTTCAAAATCAAGATGACCTACTTTAAACATATCCAAATCTGGAACACCACTTTCTATTCGTTCCGGGTAACCCATTGCATGCGCTATCGGGGTACGCATATCCGGATTACCCAGTTGCGCAATGACTGAGCCATCGACATAAGCAACCATGGAATGGATTACGCTTTGCGGATGAATTACTACCCGAATTTTTTCGGGAGGGGCGTCAAATAACCAATGCGCTTCAATGACTTCTAATCCTTTGTTCATCATGGTTGCCGAATCAACCGAAATTTTCTGGCCCATATCCCAATTGGGATGAGCGCAAGCTTGCTCAGGCGTTACTTTTTCCAGAGAAGCTAAGGGAGCGCATCGAAATGGGCCGCCTGAAGCGGTAAGTAATATGTGACTAATCCCAGATGCTGTTAAATTGCCATTGAAATGATGAGGTAATGATTGGTAAATGGCATTATGTTCACTATCGATAGGCAGTAAGGTGGCATTATTTTGCTTTACCAGATCCATGAAAATTCGTCCGGCCATCACTAACGTTTCTTTGTTGGCGAGCAGTATGAGTTTTCCTGCACGCGCCGCAGCAAAAGCTGGGCGGATACCTGCAGCACCAACAATGGCTGCCATCACTGCATGCACTTCCGGATGAGAGGCTACTTCTTCTAGTGATTCAATTCCTGATAGCACTTCTGTACTGATACCGGCAGCGTGTATGGCTTCAGTGAGTTGCTGAGCGCTTTTTGTGTCGAGCATTACTGCGTAACGCGGTTGAAAACGTTGACATTGCAATAGCATTTTCTCAACATTATTGTTGGCAGTTAGTGCAAAAGTCTGAAAACGATCAGGGTGGCGTGCTATAACATCCAGCGTGCTTTCTCCAATACTTCCAGTAGATCCTAGTATAGTTATTTGGCGGATAATTTTCATGACAAGGGTGTGTAATAAATAAGTAACGCTACGGCAGCAAGTGGCAATGAAGAAGTCAATGCATCAATTCGATCAAGAATTCCACCGTGACCAGGTAAAATATTACCGCTATCTTTCAAGCCGGCTTGCCGCTTTAGCATAGATTCGTATAAATCTCCGATAATTCCCAACATAGCCATTACCATCAACAGTGGTACCAATGCCAGCACTATAGATTCGTCTGTTACTGAAAAACTCCACACAAGGCCATAAACGAATACAGCAATCATAGCACCGATGACGCCTTCCCACGTTTTATTAGGACTGATGGCTTGAGCAAGCTTGTACTTACCAAATGCTCGCCCAGTGAAGTAGGCTGCCGTATCTGAAATCCATAGGGTTGCCATAAAGCCTAGTAAAAGTAAGGGGCTAATAAAACGTAACTGGTACAATGCTAGACAAGTTGGCAACAATACGATCCAGCCAGTTAGCATCCACATGAATGGATTTTTAATCGTGTAGTATTTTTTTAGATAAATCGGTACTCCTCCAATCCAAAAAATAACTGACAAAATGTATGCCCATATAACATTGGTTGAATAAGCGTTGACTTGCACGGATTCCCGTAATAAAAGTAATAGTTCACTACCTATTATGACCGTCAATAACATAAAAACAATTGTGTTTTTGACGGAAAACCGCGCCAATTTGCTCCACTCACGTGCGCCAATAACCGTTAAAATGAGCAATAAGGCTAGCCAAAAAATGTCTTGCAGATAAAATAAGGCAGATAAAAATAGAGGTAAAACAATAAGTACTGTAAGAACACGAGCTTTTAACATGTAAATGGCTCTTTTTACCCTTCAGCAGATATTGTCATTTTAATCTGTTCACTGGTGCGACCGAATCTACGTTCTCGTTGCTGATAAGATTGGATAGCTAATTCGAGTGCATGTTCATCGAAATCAGGCCATAGTGTATTGGTAAAATACAATTCGGTGTATGCGAGTTGCCATAATAAAAAATTGCTAATGCGGCACTCACCGCCGGTGCGAATAAATAAATCCGGTTCAGGAGCATAGTTAAGAGCAAGATATTGTGCTAAATTTTCTTCCTCAAAATCAAGGGAAAGATCGGGCGATTGAGCCATCATTTTGCGCATGGCTTGCATAATGTCCCAGCGCCCGCCGTAGTTGGCCGCGATAGTAAATGTTAGTCGCGTATTTTGAGCGGTTAATTGCTCTCCACTATGAATGAATTCAATAATTTTTGGGTCAAATTTTGATAGATCACCTATGACTTTGAATCGAATGCCATTTTCATGCAGCTTACCAATCTCTTGCTCTAACGCCCCAGTAAAAAGCTGCATCAAGTATGAAACTTCGTCGGCAGGACGGCGCCAGTTTTCACTGCTAAAAGCAAACAGCGTAAGATATGCAATACTGCGTTCTATGCACGCCTTTATAACGCCACGAACTGTTTCGACGCCTTGCTGATGTCCTGCCATACGTGGCATAAAACGTTTCCTGGCCCAACGACCATTACCATCCATAATAATGGCAATATGTTTAGGTATTGAACCAGTTTCGGGTATTTCTCTTGTTGAGCTTTGACCTTGAGGCATATATCAGACAGCCATCAATTCGGTTTCTTTAACTTGTAGAACTTTATCAATTTCAGTGATATAGCGATCAGTCAACTTTTGAATGTCATCCTGTCCACGACGCTCATCATCTTCAGATATTTCTTTGGATTTTATTAATTCTTTAAGGTGAGCATTGGCATCCCGGCGGATATTCCGCATTGCGACACGCACAGCTTCAGCCTCTTGTTTAACTACTTTAATAAGTTCACGTCGACGCTCTTCTGTAAGAGCAGGCATGGGTACGCGAATCGTCTCACCGACTAGCATTGGATTTAAACCTAAATCAGATTCGCGGATTGCTTTTTCTATCGCATTTGCCATTTTTTTATCCCAAGGAACAACACCAATTGTCCGCGCATCTATTAAATTAATGTTGGCTACTTGATTGAGTGGCGTTGCGGTACCGTAATAATCAATAGTAATGTGATCAAGAAAACCTGTATGTGCCCGCCCACTTCTTACTTTGCTTAAATCCACTTTTAATGCTTCGAGACTTTTCTGCATTTTTTGTTCAGCAGATTTTTTTACATCGGCAATCATAATATTTATCCCTTTATACCGTTGTTTCAAGAGACTCTGATTCTATTTGGATTAGATAGTTACTAAAGTCCCCTCATCCTCTCCGATTATTATACGTTTAAGTGCTCCAGCCTTGAAAATACTAAATACGTTTAATGGTAATTTCTGGTCACGGCAGAGTGTTAATGCAGTTGCATCCATTACTTGCAAATTCTTGGCAATTGCTTCATCAAAAGACAGTTTGCGAAAACGTGTCGCCTCTGGGTTAATTTTGGGATCACTGGTATAAATACCATCAACTTTAGTTGCTTTCAGCATGATGTCGACATTCATTTCCATGCCACGTAATGCTGCTGCGGTATCAGTAGTAAAAAAAGGATTACCAGTTCCTGCTGCGAAAATTACAACCTTGCCGTCTTTTAAATAGCGTATAGCTCTGCCTCGAATATAAGGTTCCACCACTTGATCTATGCGTAAAGCGGATTGAATACGCGGTACTAGTCCGACTAGTTTCATGGCATCTTGTAATGCTAAGGCATTCATAACTGTAGCCAACATACCCATATAATCCGCAGTAACACGTTCGAGTCCGTCATTTGCTGACTTCATGCCACGAAAAATATTACCGCCACCTACAACTATGGCAATTTCAATGCCAAGTGTGCTGATTTCTGCAATTTCAGCTACGATTCTTCCCATCACTGTGTGATTGATACCATACTTATCCTCACCCATTAGGGCTTCACCAGAGAGCTTTAGTAAAATACGTTTGTAAGCGATTGCGGTCATTGAGAGTCGAGTTGTGAGAAATGTTTTCCTTTTGATACTATAGCTGTCCCATTTGTGCTTTTACTTCTTCAGCAAAATTTTCAGATTTCTTTTCAATACCTTCACCTACAACAAACATGGTAAATCCATTTATCTTGGTGGATTTTTTTGCTAGTAACTGCTCTACAGTCTGTTCCGGGTCTTTAACAAATGGTTGGCCTAATAATGTTATTTCAGCTAAGTATTTTGCGATACGGCCGTCAACCATTTTTTCGATAATATTTGCAGGCTTACCACTTTCGGCTGCTTGAGCAGTAAAAATTTGGCGCTCATGTTCAAGCACATCCTGTGATACTTGTTCTTTGGATACACACATCGGTTTGCTGGCTGCAATATGCATTGCGATGTCTTTGCCTAGTGCTTCATCATCGCTAGTGTAGTCGACGATCACGCCGATTTTAGTGCCATGAAGATAAGAAGCTAATCGTCCTTGTGTTGTGTGGCGTGAACAACGTCGAATGCTAATATTTTCACCTAACTTCATCACTAATGCTTTACGGGTTGATTCCACAGTTTCACCTGTCGGTAGCAACGCATCATTCAATACTGCTACATCAATCAGGTTTTTAGTTGCTATGAGTTCCGCTAGGTTTTTGGAAAAATTAAGGATGTCATCATTTTTTGCTACAAAATCTGTTTCGCAATTAACTTCAACTAGGGCACCAGATCGATTATCAGTTGAAATATATATACCAATTACACCTTCTGCTGCGATTCGACCCGCTGCTTTACTTGCTTTAGCGCCACTTTTAATTCTTAATAAATCTTCTGCAGCTTTCATATCGCCAGCAGTTTCAGCTAAAGCTTTCTTGCATTCCATCATGCCGAGCCCTGTCATCTCACGCAATTCTTTTACCATGCTCGCGGTAATTTCCGCCATTTACTCAACTCCTGATAAAAATTTGTTTATGAACGGGATATCTGCCTTTTACCCAATAAAAGAAAACATACGTAGTTAAAAAACTTCTCATGTCTTAATAAGACAATAGAATATAAGCAGTTTCTAAAAAGTAAGGTAATACCAATATCCCAATAACAAATACAATAACAATAAAAAATTTCTTACCTTACTTACTCGGCTTCGGCATTGCTCATTTCTACAATTTCTTGAATAGCTTGATTACGTCCTTCCAAGATCGCATCGGCTACACCACGGGCATAGAGACGAATTGCTCTGCTAGAATCATCGTTTCCTGGAATAATGTACTGTAAGCCATCTGGATTGTGATTGGTATCAACTACACCAATTACTGGAATACCAAGTTTTCTAGCTTCAGTGATAGCACCTTTTTGATAACCTACATCGATTACAAATAAAGCATCCGGCAAACCCTTCATATCTTTAATGCCGCCAAGACTCTTGTTGAGTTTATCTAATTCTCTTTGTAGATCAAGCGCTTCTTTTTTTACTAATTTATCCAGAGTGCCGTCTTGCACCATCACTTCCATGTCTTGTAAGCGCTTGATTGATTGTTTAATCGTTTTAAAATTGGTCAGCATTCCACCTAACCATCGTTGATCTACATAAGGAGAGTTGCAGCGTAATGCTTCTTCGCGAACAATTTCACGTGCTTGCCGCTTAGTGCCGACAAATAATATAACACCTTTATTTACTGATAGTTGGCGTACATATTTCATAGCCTCTTCATACATGACCAAGGTATTTTCAAGGTTGATAATATGAATTTTATTGCGATGACCAAAAATATACGGGGCCATTTTGGGATTCCAGAAGCGTGTTTGGTGTCCAAAATGAACACCTGCTTCCAGCATTTGACGCATGGTTACAGACATAGATTCTCCTTTAGGATTGAGCCTCCATTCGCCCTGGTACTGCACTAAAGTGTCAGATATAGGCGAATGTGTGAATTTAACTTGACTGGTTATTTTTGTTCAGCACCAATCACGTTATTTTTTTATTATAGCATTGGTTACTTACTCAAGTTAACACTAACTAAACAAAAATATGAGATTGTAATGATGTGCTTACGGTGGAGATTTGATTAATCTGAAAATGTTTTTTAGTTTTAACACCAGCCCACCTGCGGGGTTTATTTATATTAACGAAGACATGCCGAATTACCCATTTTCATTTTTAAACGGCCAATATCGTTTATTTGTACTTGCTTGTTGTCAATTGTAATGATGTTTTCATCTTGGAGCTTGGAAAAGGCTCGGCTGACAGTTTCCAGTTTTAGTCCAAGATAACTACCAATCTCTTCTCGTGTCATGCGGAGATTAAAGTTGTATTCGGAATAACCGCGCATCACAAGTCTGCGTGACAAATTTAATAGAAAGGTCGCTAATCGTTCTTCTGCTTTCATGCTACCCAATAACAACATTACGCCGTGATCTCGTACGATTTCGCGACTCATTATTTTATGAAAGTGATGCATTAGTGATGGGATTGTGCGACTTATCTCCTCTAATTTAGCAAATGGAATTTCGCATACCTCGCTATCTTCAAGGGCAACAGCATCACAAGTATGCATTTCTCCACTAATGGCGTCTAGGCCTAACAATTCTCCAGTCATATGAAAACCGGTAACTTGTTGCCGGCCATCTTGCTCGAGTATGCAAGTCTTAAAAAAGCCGCTGCGAATGGCAAACAGTGATTGGAAATTTGAACCGGCATGATGTAAATATCCGCCGCGTGGAATTTTACGCTTATGGCTGGCTAGGTTGCCGAGTATTTGTATTTCTTCCTCATTCAGACCAACTGGCAAGCATAACTCACGCAAACTGCAAGTGGCGCAGCTTGATCTTATATGTGAGATATCAAGATCATCCGGTAAAGTTTGTAATGGCAAAATATTTCCCAAATTAAAAAATTATATTTCAATGCCTTGATTGATCTGAGTCAAAGCTATTATTCATAATTTGTGCATAATTTTACCGGTATTGCTATAGAAAATGGAAATTCTTTTTTTCTATTTAGGTGATGTGTAAAGGCGAAAATGCACGTAGCAGCATTTGATTAATGCGTATTACTTATTAATTTTAGTCTTTTGATTTCAATTTCTCACAAGGAAAAATAAATCTAAGTGCAATCAATGCTGGTTTCTGATTTTTTTGAAACTTATTCTGACCTTATTCGCCGTTTTGGGTGTAATTATGCGGATTATCGTTTGTACCCAGAAATCGGATATTTTGTTGAAGCATGCGATGCACACGCTTATTCAGCTTGGCTTGGTCATTGTAAAACGCGGCGTTTTTGTCGATCGTTGACTGTGAATATCCATGCTCCATTTTGTCACTTGTTGCATTTTTATTCCCCCCATTTTGATCAGGATGTTTCCAATAATAGTGACAGCGCTAAGAAGTATCATGATTATTTATTACGAGAAATAAAACTTTACAGTCAGTTACTAACAGATCCGCCAATTGTTGAGCAATTGTATGTTGGCGGTGCTTCTAATTTTTTAAGTTATGCGCAATTAAATAGCGTCATACAGGAAATACAACAGAATTTTACCTTAATGAAAGAAGGAAAATTATGTATAGAGATTGATTCAAAACAAATGAGTGAATCTTCCTTACAAGCACTGAGAGAAATGGGTTTTAACTGTGTCGTAATTGGCATGCAAGATTTTGATCAAGGAACCCAGCAACCATTACATAGTTCCCGTATAGAAGCTAGTCCATTATGTGCCATCCGTAATGCACATCAAGCTGGTTTTAAAACGATTAAAATTGAATTATTTTACGGACTGCCCAAACAAAATCTGGAAAAATTTGCACATATACTGGAAAAAATTATTACCGCAAATCCTCATCAAATCAGTTTGTTGAATTATTTTTATCGATTAGATAAAGTCAAACTGCAAAGAAATATTAACCTGGAAGATTTGCCGTGTGAAGAAGTCAGGCTTGAGATGCGGTTGTTTGCAATGATTCGTTTAACCGAGGTAGGTTATGTTTATATTGGAATGGGACTTTTTGCCAAGTATAGCGACCCCTTAGTAGTTGCCAAGCATCAAGGTAGACTCCATTATGGTTTGCAGGGATACTCAATTTCTTCTGACAGTTGTTGTATTGCGCTAGGAATTTCAGGCATCGGTAATATTGGTCCTATGTTAAGTCAAAATGCTTGCGACTTTGTGAATTATTACAGCAAATTGGAACGCAATATGCTTCCAATTATGCGCTGTATCACGTTAAGCGGTGATGATTTAATACGACGTTCAGTTATGCAAGCACTTATTTGCCATTCAGTATTGTCAATTGAATCAGTGGAAACTTTTTTCCCGATTGAATTTAAAAATTACTTTGCAATGGAACTCGCAGAACTTGTAACGTATGCACAAGCCGAGCTAATAACCTTAGATGATGAACAAATAACCGTTACGCCCAAAGGGTGGCTGTTGATAAATAATATTTGCGGAGTTTTTGATAAATACCTACGTACCAGGAAGTAGTCAAAATAACGCATGGCTTAAACAACACCTGAGAATTTTGATAAATTCTCAGGTAAAAAGCTATTTAACTTCACTATTTGCGAGGATATATTCAGCTAAGCGATCTGCCGACTCACCTTGAATATTCTTAAATGCAGGCATCCTCATACTTCCTGATTGAAATTTCTTAATAATTGCTTCCTTATTAGCAACTTTTTCGCTTAATGTCATTGCAACATTAGCGCTTAGCGGTTTATGGCATTCAGTGCAAGCTGTACTGAAGATCTTTTCACCAGACGCATCTGCTTGAGGTGTGTAGTCTCTAGCTGCTCCACACCCGACTAATATGGGGATTGCTAACATAGTCAGCACAAAATTTGATTTGATTTTCATTGCATAACTCCAATTTGTAGTTTTATTACATTTTATATACGGAAGCTAGTTCATACTTAACTTCGCTACACTTTACGATCACTTTTTCTATGAACATAGAGGGGGTCTAACATACCCAGTGTTACGGCGTCTTGTCAAACAATGTTTGCGATAGCTTTACTAGTGTCTACTATCGCACATAAAAATGTAATTAATAGTACAGTGATTATTGAGTCAGATTAGGGAAGTATAAGGAAAAATTTTTTAGCACTAATAGCAAATTAACTAATTGAATTTTAATTTTATTTCATTTAAATATTATCACTTATAGTGATAATAATAGCTTTTCTCTTAACATTTTCTTGACATTTTCTATGTTATTTTCGCCGCAGAGTAATAAAAGAAAAGTTGGTTTTGTTATGTTGTTACATATTTAGGTTGTTAAATTTTAATTGTAATTGGTACTAATACCATTGTTTGTGATAGTTGTTTTTCTTAACATTTTCTTAACATTTGCTGTGGTAATGTGCGCAGCGGTGGAACAAGGATGTTGTAACAATTCTTGTTTACTAAAAGATTGATCATCATTTTGTTTGGAAAATGAAGCAAAAACAACTGACGACAATTATATGAAAAGATGAGTTGTTGCATGCAATGCGTGTTGTTTTAACAATAAAATTTAAGTAACTAATTTCATAATTAGATCTTTGTAAAAAGGAGATTGCATGTTTAAAAAAATAAACATTTTTATTTTATGGGCTACGTTAGGTTTGATTTTGAGTAATCCGGCAGCAGCCGATAGAACCGTTGAAGATTTTCAAGTGTGGGGAAATGTTACGGCACTGGGTAATTTTGGCTTCGTGAATCCTCAAAACCCAGATTTGAAGAAATTCAGATGGTGGATGGAAGGACAAGGTCGGTTCGGTAATGATGCCACGCAATTTACGCAATCCTTGATACGCCCTGGTTTAGGTTATGCGATAACCGACAAAATTGTTGTGTGGGCAGGTTATGCTTGGGCACCTACGGCCGAACCATTAACGCTAGACTCAGGGCATCCATTTAATGAGCACCGCATCTGGGAGCAAGTCACTTGGGCTGATAATTTTTCATTTGGCAGATTGTCTGCGCGTAGCCGTTTTGAGCAACGATTCTTTGATCATAATGCACCCATTGCTGGTAGTGACGATGTAGCTCATCGATTCCGCCAATTGGTTAAATTGGCGGTTCCAATGCCGGCAATAGATCCAAACCTTAGTTTCATCGTTCAAAGTGAATTGTTTATTGCCATGAATACCGTTGATAATCCTGGATTTATTTCACGTGGTTACGATCAAAACCGTGCCTTCGTGGGATTGGGTTACAAAGTCAACCAGTATGCGACCGTCGAATTGGGTTATATGAACCAATTTATCAACAGACCGCATAGTGCTCGTCCCGATCAGATGATGCACAATTTTATAGCCAATTTATTTTTGAATTTTTAATTCAAACATTACTGTAATTCGTAAAGCGCCATACTTGCTATGAACTGACTTTAACGCATAGTGTGCTATTATCTAGCCGGTAATTCCTGATTGAAGTGGAATTACCGGCTAAATTTTTTATATCATTCTGATTGTAAGTGCAGAAGCGAAAAGCTAATTTTTTACTTTTGATTTTCTTCATAGAACATCAAAAAATCATAACTAAAATATTTTTCTTCACTTTCAATTATCATATAGCTTCTTTCAATTACAAAGTCATTCATGTACGATTTTAAGCCGGGACAACGTTGGATTTGCGATGTTGACTTACAACTGGGGCTGGGTACGATTCAGACCGTTGAACACAGAATTGTTACCATCACTTTCAATGCAGCCGGTGAAACTCGTTCGTACGCCAAGCATTCAGCGCCTCTAACACGTGTGGTTTTTAAAGTGGGAGATGTCATTATCAGTCATGACAATGTTACGTTAACAGTCACTGAAGTTCATGAATCCAATGCTTTAATCGTTTATTCCGGGGTGAGTGAAAGCGGAGAAAAAATAGAACTTGCTGAAGAACAATTAGCGCATCATTTGCAGTTGAACCGCCCGACTGAACGCTTGTTTACTGGTCAACTCGATCAGGATAAGTGGTTTAAGATCCGTTATCAGACATTGTTAATACGCAACCACTTGGCTAATACACCATTGTATGGGCTGGTGGGTACGCGTACCAGTTTGATACCCCATCAGCTCTATATTGCCCATGAAGTTGCGCGCCGTTATGCACCGCGTGTTTTGTTAGCCGATGAGGTAGGGCTGGGGAAAACGATTGAAGCTGGACTCATCTTGCATCAACAATTGTTGACTGAGCGTGCCGAGCGCATACTCATTGTGGTTCCGGAAACTTTGATCCACCAATGGCTGGTGGAAATGCTGCGGCGTTTCAATCTACAATTTAGTATATTTGATGAAGAACGTTGCCTGTCGCTTGATGAAAGCGATGAATGGGAAAATCCATTTCATAGTGAGCAGTTGGTATTGTGCAGCCTGAATTTTCTGCGCCACTATCCCAAACGATTTAAAGCCGCGCTGCAAGGTAACTGGGATTTGCTCGTGGTCGATGAAGCGCATCATTTGCGTTGGTCTCAACAAGCTGTCAGTCCGGAGTACGCCATGATTGAACAATTGACTGATTGTACTAAGGGCGTATTGTTATTGACAGCCACCCCCGAGCAATTAGGTAAAGCCAGCCACTTCGCCCGCTTACGTCTATTGGATCCACATCGTTTTAGCAGCTTTGCAGCTTTTGTGGCCGAGGAACAATCCTATGAGCCCATTGCTGAAGCAGTGGAAGTATTGCTCGAAAATCAGGATTTGAGCGATGCAGTTAAACAAACGATTCTGTCAACCACCAATCCGGACCAGTCGCAAACATTGCTGGCACAATTACAAGATAAACAATCCGATGAACAACAAAGCCGGCAAGCAAGAAAAATGTTGGCTGATTTATTGCTGGATCGCCACGGCACCGGGCGTATTTTGTTTCGTAATACGCGCGCAGCGGTCAAAGGATTTCCTGAGCGCAAACTCATTGCTGATCCGCTGGCGTTACCGATCGAATATCAGCAATGCCTGCTAACGTTTGAAACCACACAATTATCCAAGCCGCAATTGCTGCTGTGCCCCGAATTGCTGTACCAGGTCAGAGCCGAGCCGGAACAACCGTACTGGACCGAAATCGATCCGCGTATCGATTGGCTACGCGCGACACTGAAACGACTGAAGCCGGAAAAAGTATTGGTTATTACCGCCAACGCACAAACCGTGCGCGATCTGGCGCAAGCGTTGAAAGAAAAAACTGGCCAGTTCATTCCGGTATTTCACGAAAGCATGAGTCTGGTCGAGCGCGACCGCGCCGCGGCATTCTTTGCCGACAAGGAATCTGGCAGTCAAATGCTGGTGTGCTCGGAAATCGGCAGCGAAGGCCGAAATTTCCAGTTTTCTCATCATCTGGTACTGTTCGATCTGCCGCTCAACCCCGATCTGCTCGAACAACGCATCGGCCGCTTGGATCGCATCGGCCAAACCGAAACCATCCAAATTCATGTGCCCTATCTGGAAAATAGTGCGTTGGCGGTGATGTTTCATTGGTATCACGAAGGCTTAAATGCGTTCGAAAAAACCTGTCCAGCCGGTCAAACCGTTTTTGGGCAAGTGGAAGACGAGCTCATTGGTGCACTGCATCAACGCCAGATTGACATCAACGCACTCGCAGGTTTGATCGGCACTACGCAATCGGCCAACCAAGTCCTTAACGATGCTTTGGATCGCGGACGTGATAAGTTGCTGGAATATAACTCTTTCCGTCCTGCTGTCGGGGACAGACTGTATCAGGAAGCACGTGCTCAAGATGCCGATCCAGCGTTGCCGGAATATATGGAAACAGTGTTCGATTGCTGCGGCGTGCATATTGAAGAACACCGCGCCGGCAGCTATTTGATCGAACCGAGCGAACATATGAGTCTGCCGTTTCCGGGTTTGCAAGACGAAGGCTCAACCATCACCTACATGCGCGATGTCGCACTAAGTAACGAAGATATGCACTTCTTGACATGGGAGCATCCGATGGTTACGCACGCGATGGAACGGATTCTAAACCATGAAAGCGGTAATGCCGTGGTGGTGACGATGAAACACAAAAAAATCCAACCAGGCACTCTATTGCTGGAAACCCTGTTTGTGCTCGAAGCCAGCGGGCAAAACGTGCAGCAAAGCAACCGCTACTTGCCGCCCGCGGTGATCCGTATTCTGCTCGACGAGCAAGGCAACAGCGATTATCCGCATCTCGACCACGACTCGGTTAATCAACACTTGAAACCGGTTGCAACCGGCATCGCCAAGCAAGTGATTCAATTGAAAGAAGGCGCCATCCGCGAACTGCTGACGGTCAGCGAACAACAAGCCAACACGCAGGCCCCGCAACTCATCGCCGCAGCCGAAACGCGCATCCGGCAAACCTTCACCCCGGAAATCGAGCGCCTCAAGGCGTTGCAACAAGTGAATCCGAACGTGCGCGACGAAGAAATTCAATTCTTTGAACAGCAATTGCAGCAATTGATTGACGCATTGAAATCCAGCAACTTGCGGCTCGATGCCGTGCGGGTGATCGTGGCGACGTAATTAATCGCTGAATAATCCGCGTCGATCATTCCGGATATAATGCAAGCTCTTTGTTAACGTTAGGTTAATCTCTGCGGGTTCAATTCCCCGCCCCTTGGGGCGAAAGCTGGTTGAAAACCAGTAGATTGAAGAGCGCAGTAAATACCCCGCTGCTTGCGGCGGGGTGCTTTATTGCCGGTCCGATGCGATATTTTGTTTTACTGCTGGGCAGGGAGAAACACGCATGAATCCCGAAGAAAAGGCGCGCCAACTGATCAATCACATCAATCTCGATCAGTTTTTTTCTACCAACGACACTCCAGTGCCGCGCGCTCACTCTTGAGATGATCGAAGCATTGCACAAACATCTGACCAAGCCGCCGCTGCTGTCCACCAAACGCTTGTGGAATGCCTACGCCCGCGTGTAGACGGGGCAAGTGCAATTTAAGTCCGCTATTTTCTACAAAACAGTGGTAGTCTCCCGGCGATGTTCAGGATGTGCCCATTTTTATGTTATAAATTAGTTATGCCAATAGATTTTTCTAGTATTTTCCTTCTGGCTGCGTGTGACCTATTGATCCGGCCTGATTTATCCGTGAATCAGGCTGCATACCTGACGCGTGCATCCTGGAAGAATTTTTTCACGCG